>Ga0256839_1002567_pt1 | contig 20025 bp, 18 predicted proteins | sample 354166metaG_FD_185968 | JGI IMG/M metagenome (GOLD analysis project Ga0256839, IMG submission 185968) | Hydrothermal vent microbial communities from Mid Atlantic Ridge, Atlantic Ocean - 354-166 | ecosystem: Environmental > Aquatic > Marine > Hydrothermal vents | place: Atlantic Ocean: Mid... | reverse complement strand
ATCCCCACCTATATAGCCACAGGGTTTTTCGGCGTCCCCTATTACAAATATTGGCTCTCAATTGCGTTCTCGGGTTTCTTGTATGTCAGCATGTTTTTCCTGTCCTTCCATTTGTTAGGTGAATTGGTCGGGGAACAAATTAAAGTCTATTTACCGATAGTCGCAGTTGGGCTGGTGGTGACGCTACTCAGCGGGCTGTTTTTACGGCAACGCTACGGGGGAAAGTAAGCTTACAACGGCGCAAACTTCGCCGTAAAGTGCCGTAGCGCTGGTGGTTCATCTACAATCCGGTACCCTCTCAAATCACCGCTGGTTTTGGCGATATCTTCACAGACTTCGACTATGTAATCTGCGTGGGCTTGGGTGTAGACACGTCTTGGCATGGCTAGGCGCACCAAGTCTAATTGCGCGGGTGTTTCTGTGCCGTCTGGTTGGCGGCCAAACATAACCGTGCCTATTTCGCAGGCACGTATGCCGCCGACTTCGTAGAGGGCGCAGGCGACTGCTTGACCGGGATATTCTAGGGGCGGGATATGGGGGAGCCATGCACGGGCGTCGATGAAAACGGCATGGCCGCCTGCGGGTTTGACCACGGGAATACCCATTTCATCCAGGCGTTCGACGATATATGCATTGGTGCGCACCCGGTAGCGCAGATAGTCTTCATTGACCACTTCCTGCAGGCCCTGGGCAATGGCTTCAAGGTCACGTCCGGCCAAGCCGCCGTAAGTCGGGAAACCCTCTGTCATAATCAGACGCATGCGTGCTTTGTCCGCTAGCGCATCATCATCGAGCGCCAACCAGCCGCCAATATTGACAATAGCGTCTTTCTTGGCCGACATGGTCATGCCGTCTGCGTCTGCGAACATATCCCGGACAATATCCGGGATAGAGCGGCCTTGCTGCCCGTCTTCGCGCATTTTGATGAACCAGGCATTCTCGGCAAAGCGGCACCCGTCAATGATGAACGGCTTGCCGAAATCGCGGGCTATTTTGGCGCAGGATTTGATATTAGCTAAAGATACAGGTTGCCCGCCGCCTGCATTATTAGTGACAGTAATCATGACACACGGCACATTCGCCGCATTTTCTTCCATGAACGCCTGTAGCTTATCCAGATCAATATTGCCTTTGAACGGCGATAAATCGGACGGGGTTAGACCCTCTGCGCAGAGTAAATCCACCGCCTTCGCCCCTGTAATTTCAATATTGCCGCGCGTGGTATCGAAATGGGTGTTATTGGGAATCATCTTGCCGTCCCCGCCCAGAATAGAGAACAAAATAGCTTCGGCGGCACGGCCTTGATGGGTCGGTATGATGTGTTTGAAATTCATCAAGTCCTTTACGGCGGATTCAAATCTGTCAAAGGACGGCGAGCCGGCATAGCTCTCATCTCCGCGCATCATCGCCGCCCACTGCTCGGCGCTCATGGCGGATGTTCCGGAATCCGTCAGCAAATCAATCAACACGTCGTCGGATTTTAAGTGGAATAGGTTATATCCAACATCCTTGAGAAGGTGTTGGCGTTCTTCCAGTGTGGTCGAACGAATAGGTTCGACGGATTTAATACGGAAAGGTTCAATAATCGTTTTCATAGCTTAGTCTCCTCAACAAGCAGATTGAAAACGTCGCGGTTGTCCATCCGACCGCGCTCGACGTTGGGGCAGGCATATCAAATGGGGTTTTGCCGCGCAAGCCTAATTTGTTGGTTTCAATGTCTTAGCAAATGCCGCAACCTTATCCGTGATTTCGTCCCACTCGGATTGATGTTTGGTCATATCAACATTCTGTATTTTACCGTCCCTTGCGACTATATCGCCGTTCACCATGGTCAGTACGACATTGGACGGGTAAGCCGCGAATACCAATGTGGCATAGGGGTTATAATTGGGCTGCATATTAGGAGAAGTCGTTTCTATGATTATGATGTCGGCTAGTTTTCCCGGCACTAATGAGCCAATTTTATCCGCCATATCGAGAGCTTGCGCCCCGCCTATGGTCGCCATTTGCACCAATTCCTGTGGTTCAAATCTGCTGACCTCACCGCTCTCTATCCGTGCCACTCGCGCCGCATAATTCATCACATTTAGAATATCGAGTTGGTTAGAACTCATAGGGCCGTCAGTCCCTAGCCCCATATCCACGCCAGCCGCTCGGGTCGCCCAAGCGGGCGACATGCCGGAGCTGTCTTTGGTGTTGGCCTTGGGGTTATGGGAGACCCCCACCCCGCGTGCTTTGAGGATTTCCATATCGGCATCGTCAATATAAATCACATGTGCAGCCAAAACATTCTGGCCAAGAAACCCAATATCGTCCAGATATTTTACCACAGATTTATTCTGCGTAGTATTGGGAAAATTGGTTGCGACCGTTTCTCTCTCATTGACCATTTCTGCCATATGCAGGACGATTGGTACATTATACTCATCTGCTAATGCTTTGGATTTCAACAACATTTCAGGAGAAACGGAATACGGCGCATGGGGCGCAACAGCGGGCGTAATCAGCTCATCATCTTTCCAAGCTTCGATAAACTCGCGGGCATATTCAAGCCCGCCGTAAATTTCTGGCGCATCCACTACCGGAAACCCAATCACGGTCTCACCGAGAACGCCTCGCAAGCCAACTTCCTTAACCGATTTGGCGACCTCGTCCTCGTGGTAATACATATCCGTCGTTGTCGTGACACCGGCCAGCGCCATTTCTATAGCGGCATGGCGGGCAGAAACGCGGATCAATTCACGACTTAGAAGTGCTTTTTCCAACGGAAAAAAATAATTATACAAACGGTCATGGACATCCACCACCCCGCTTTCGGCTAGGCCGCGAAACGCAACCATGGACAAATGATTATGCAGATTAATCATGCCCGGCATTACAATACCACCCTCAGCATCGATTATTTGCGCATTTGGATAAACCGCCCCATCACAAGTCTTGAACACGCTTTCAATTTTCGCCCCGCGAACAACAACGCACCCATCCTCAATAATATCAAAGCGCGCGTTCATGGTCAGGACTTGCCCATTTGTGATGAGCGTATATTCGGACTTGAATTGTTCGGCAGGTGTACAAGCCCCAAGAACGAACAGGCCGCCCCCGAATAATAGTTTGCGTGTATAGTTTAACATCCCTGCTCCCGGCAAATCCAAATTCTTACCTATTATTAGCTTATTTGTCTCAGGCGCAATACCAATACGTTTAGGATCTGTGGACATTTATGGCAGGGCACTGGCACCTGCCATTTTTCTGCTGATAGTTCGCAAAATGCGTAGGACTAGCGCGCTAATTCAAGCATTTTGTGGGCTGTCAGCAGGAAAATGGCAGATGTCTCCCATTATTACACTCAAAAGCGGGGTTTGCGTCCATGTGCTCCAGTTTCACTGGCCTGGCTTGAATATGCTATGGCATGTCCAGCGCCAGGCAGCGCAAACCAAATTTATAGTGGAAATGAGCGCGGCGATAGTTATGGTGTCGCCATGGATAATCCTTATAAAAACATGCTGAGCCGAGGCACGGAAAATATACCACGCCTTAGTCCGGAAGAAACCCGCTCCCTAGCCTTAGACAAACCTACCCTGCTTGTGGATATTCGTGACCCGCGTGAACGGGAACGAGACGGCTGTATTAAAGGCGCTTACCCTATGCCGCGCGGCATGACCGAGTTTTGGATGCATGAAAGTAGTCCTTATTTTAAGTCTGTATTTAAAAAATACGAACATTTCGTTTTCATTTGCGCCAAAGGGTGGCGTGCTTTGCTTGCCGCCAAGCTGGCTAGAGAGCTTGGTTACACCGTCTCCATTTTAGAGGGCGGAATAGGCGCATGGCGAGACGCAAAGTTGCCGATGGTGCAAACAGACGGCGAACGGTTTTATACGCTCGGAGATATAGAAGCCATGTTGCCCCATATTCTTAAGCGCGACAATATTGCGCGCTATGAAGGCAGTAAAGTCCTGATCGGTAACCGCAAAGACTATCCATTCGCAAAAAATGTCGTGACCTGCCATAGTGTCGAAGAAGTGGCGGTTGCCATAGAAACCATGGTCACCCAAGGTGTTGGCCCTTGGGTTGCCGCCGTATACGCCCTCGCCATGCAATCGGATTTATCCAAAGACAAGCCTAACATGCTTGAAGATTTAGAGCGGGCTAAAACCCGCCTTATTAAAACCCGCCCGACCAATACACTGATCCGGAGCCGCCTCGAAGATGTTTTGCGCGTCGCGAGCAAAGCCTTGGAAAGCGGCCAGAACCCGACCGAAGCTATTCTTACGCGCATAAAATCCATTATGGATGAAATGTACAAATTTTATGGGCGCCGAGGACAATATGGTGCCAAATTACTTGAAGATGGTGATGGCGTGCTGACCATGTGTTTTGCCGAAACTTCTTTTATCCTCGCTTTGGCCATGGCACAAGATGCCGGGAAAAAATTGACCATCTATGTACCGGAGACCCGGCCTTATCTACAAGGCGCGCGCCTTACGGCGCCTAGCCTGCACGAAATAGGGATCAATGTAAAACTCGTCACAGACAACATGCCCGCCGCCCTTATGGCGCAAGGCAAAATACAAAAATATATGACCGCAGCAGATCTGATTACAATGGACGGCCATGTGGTCAACAAAATTGGAACTTTTCAAAACGCTATTGCCGCCCATACACATAACATCCCTTATTTCGTATTTGCCTGGGGTTGCGACCGTAATAAACCTAACCGCGATAGCGTCGAAATAGAATTCCGCGACGAAAGTGAAATCCGGGAATGCCGGGGTGTTGCTACCACGGTAGACGATATAGACGCACTCTATCCAGCCTTTGACATTACCCCGCCTAATTTTGTATCGGGTATAATTACAAGGCACGGCGTCCTAAGCCCTTACACTTTAAAAAATGGATTTGAAGAATGAATGAAGTTACTGCACTCATTGGCGGCACGGGTATTTATGCAATAGACGGCATGAATTTGCAGAGTGAAACCGTCAAAACTCCCTACGGTACAGTCACTGTTCAGCGCACGGATGATTTGGTTTTCTTGCATCGGCACGCACCTAATCACAGTGTGCCCCCGCACAAAGTTAATTACCGGGCCAATATCAAAGCTCTGGACATGCTCGGTGTGAAGCGCATATGTGCTACATTTGCTGTTGGCTCTATTAATGAGAATTTTGACCTTGCCGTACCAATAATTTTCGATGATTTTATCGATTTCTCATCTGGTCGTGAACATAGTTTCTTCGACACAATTAAGACCGGTGTGGGTCATGTAGACATGAGCATTCCGTTTTGCCCCATTCTTGGCAAGGCTTTGCAAGTCGAAGCCAAAAATCGCGGTATGAAAGTGAGAAATGGCGGCACTTACGCCAGTACAAATGGGCCGCGCTTCGAAAGCCCGGCAGAAATTAAGTTTTACCGGAAAATGGGTGCGGATGTAGTTGGCATGACACTTTGCCCCGAACTCCCCCTCGCGCTTGAACTTGGTATGAGTTATGCTGGCCTTGGCTTTTCAATAAATTGGGGGGCAGGCATGACCCCGACCATTGAACTTATCCACGACGGCACTGATAAGATAAAAGAAGATATGCTACACACAATGATTAATGCGTTGAAAAACACCAAAAACAACGACTGCACACCTGCAACAATCCTATAGAGCTAATATGACCAGATTTTCCTACGCGCATCATCTCGAAGATTTTAAATCTACCGCCTCCTGGCTGGCACGGCGTGGATGGTCGGAGGCGGCAGGCGGCAACCTGTCGCTAAGGCTGGAAATGCCAGGCTCCCTGCACGAAGATGACCATATCCCTTTACCTTTTCCTATGCCGCACCTCGCTGGTAAAGCTATACTCTTGACTGGGTCGGGGACGCGTGCACGCGAAATAGGTGTAGATCCGCAGCCACATGTCGGATTGTTTAAAATCAGTGATGACGGCACTTCTTATGGCTGGATTGCGGGAAATCGCAAGCCCAGTATGGAACTACCTGCGCACTGCGCAATCCATAACACGCTCGCAGAACACCGCCCCGAAGATAAAGCTATTTTGCATACTCACCCTGCGAGCCTGATTGCACTTTGCCACGTACAAGGTCTTGATAATGGCAAAGTGGTTTCTGACAAAATATTATCTTTACAAAGTGAAGCCCGGCTTATCTTGCCTGAAGGCATTGGATTTGTGGAACATGAATTACCGGGTTCATTGGAACTTGGGATAAAATCTGCCGCGCAAGCCAAAAAACATCAGCTCGTCCTCTGGCAATTTCATGGTTGCCTCGCTACAGGTGAAACCCTCGCACACGCATTTGATTTACTCGAAGTGTTTGAAAAAAGCGCGCGCGTTTACTGGGAACTCCGCACGGCAGGAATTGATCCGGCAGGCATCCCTAAAACGACCATAGAAAACACACTCACATATTTCGGCAGGCTGGACAGGTATAAAAGCACCCAAGAATAACCGCCCTTTAGGTCGTATAACCCAATCCGGTTTTGGTTTTGACGTATGGCGTGCGCAACCGGATATAAAGCATCACGGCAACAATATAGCCTGCCAACATCAGCCACCCCGTATTTCCGATGAAGTTCCACGATGAATAAATGCCATAGCCATATATGGCGACAGAAATAACGGGAAAGGCTTTCATAGCCCAGCGCGGCAGTTTAAACGGGGCATTTATATAAGCCTCCGGTTTTTTCTGCGCCAGGAAATATAAAGCAAAGACTGGAAACAGGCCAAATATAGCGCCTACAGCATTACCCAATATGGCTACATATCCAAGACTAAAGCCGCTTAATATGGGTACAATCCCCACAAGAAAAAACAATGTGAGGAATATATAGGGAATACCATAGCGGTTTTTCACTGCAAATTTTTCGGGGAACCAGCCATCTTTTGTTGCCATATACAAACCACGTGTGCACCAGGATAAAATCGCATTGAGCGACGTAACAAGCGCAACCATGATGCCGCCTGCAATGAATGCAACGTAGACTTTGGGGGTAAAGACTATTTTAGCGGTGGCCGCTAAATTTTTCCCGGCTATTTGCTCAAGGGGCAATACACCCGTGGCCACGACAGCAATCCCGATATAAAGAAGAGTAACAACCAAAAGGGACACCCCCATCACGAGGGGAATCATCTTTCCTGGATTTTGCATTTCGTCGCCAAATTCTGAGACATATTCAGACCCCACCAAGCTAAGGCGGAGTAAGAAGGCAGCAGCAAAAAAACCGCCAACCCCATTTGGCAATATATTGTCGGGCTTGGCGAACACTGTAAAATCATCCACATGCCCTAACCCTGAAACCGTGTAGTAAATCAAAGAGACAATGAGTACAACAACCATCAAGGTCTGAAACTTTGCCGCCGTCTGTATCCCTACCAAATTCGCAACGTAACAAAGCGCCATGATACCTGCTGCGACTATTTTCAAATTAATCTCTGGCCATAGAGCTGCGGCATATTCTGCAAATCCAATAGCAAAACTAGCCAAGATAACCTGCCCTATGACTAACAAAGCCAAATATAATATTGAAACCCTAGCACCAAGTAATTCGCGCACATAGGTATAGTTCCCGCCTGTGCTGGGGATAGCCGACCCAAGTGCGGCGATGCAAATAGTCGGAATGGCAACGATGGCAAGGGCAAATGCGAAAGCCCAAGGTGTGCCGTAACCCGTCATGCTGATACTCACGCCTGTAAGCACAACGACACCCGTCCCGATAATTTGTCCCAAGGAAATGCTGAGCAAATCCCAAAACCCTAAAAGTTTTTTACCCTCAGCCATATAAATACCCAGTCATAAAATTTGCATTAGCCCCTTATAAGGTGAAAACCAGCAGGATGTGCATTATTATGAAGTAAAACAAACATAGAAAGGCGGGGCAGCCTAAAATTATAGAAAAACACTGGAATTATAGGGCGGAGTTCAGATTTTGCTTGCAATTGCGCCAAAGTCAGCGTTTTAATCCCGGCTTGAAGTTAAAGAGAGCATTATGAGTAATTGGTCCCCATCGAGCTGGCGCACGAAACCCGCAAAACATATCCCGGATGATTATCCGAACCCCGCCCTTTTGGACGAGGTTGAAGCCACATTGAGCGGCTATCCACCTTTGGTATTTGCTGGCGAAGTCCGCCGTCTGAAACAACGCCTTGGCGATGTAGCCATGGGCAAAGCATTTTTGATGCAAGGCGGCGATTGCGCCGAGAGCTTCCGCGAATTTCATCCTGATAATCTGCGTGATATGTTCCGCGTTATGATGCAAATGGCCGTGGTTCTCACTTACGGCGGCGGCAAGCCGGTTATTAAAGTTGGACGTATTGCCGGACAATTTGCTAAACCACGCTCCTCGCCTGTCGAGACCATAGACGGCATCACCCTGCCCAGCTACCGGGGCGATAATATTAACGGCATGGAATTTACGCCGGAAAGCCGTATGCCCGACCCGGAACGCCTCCTGAAAGCTTACGGCCAGGCGGCATCAACCCTGAACCTGCTGCGCGCATTTTCCACGGGCGGCTATGCCAATCTCAATAATATCCACAAATGGACTTTGGGCTATGTCAAAGACAGCCCCCAAAGTCAGCGCTATTCTGATTTGTGCGATAAAATTAGCGATGCTATGGACTTCATGCAGGCTTGTGGGGTGACCCCCGAAAGCACACCGCAAATGGCCGCAACCGAGTATTACACCTCCCACGAAGGTTTATTACTGGGCTATGAGCAAGCCATGACCCGCATCGACAGCACGTCCGGTCGATGGTACGACACGTCCGCGCATTTACTGTGGATTGGCAACCGCACCCGCCAATTGGACGGCGCTCATGTGGAGTTTCTAAAAGGCGTAGAGAACCCCCTCGCCGTGAAAATCGGACCTGAATTACAACCTGACGAACTTCTAAAATTAATCGACGTTCTGAACCCGAAAAACGAAGCTGGGCGCATCACCCTGATCGCCCGCTATGGCCATGAACAAGTCGCCAAGGAACTCCCGACCCTTGCCCGTGCCGTTAAACGCGCTGGCAAGCATGTAGTTTGGTCTTGCGATCCCATGCACGGCAATACGCTGAAAACCGCGGCGGGCTATAAAACCCGTCCATTTAACCGGATTTTAGCCGAAGTGAAAAATTTTATGCAAGTCTTACATTCTGAAGATTGCTGGCCGGGCGGGGTGCATTTCGAAATGACCGGGCAAAACGTCACCGAATGTATTGGTGGTGCGCGGGAATTACGCGAAGAAGACCTATCCTCCAGATACCACACCCATTGCGACCCGCGCTTAAATGCGGATCAAGCATTAGAGCTGGCGTTTCTCATCGCTGAAGAACTCCGCGCCAACCGCGCGGATAATACGGCTGTTGCGGTTTAGGTCGCAAAAAACCGCCCCGAGTGATCGGAGCGGTTCTATATTTTAAATATGCTTTCCCGCAAATGGGAGATATATTTTAGATGTCTTTAAGCGCGGCTGCTGCTTTGAACTGGATACCAGTTTTTGCTTTGCTCATCATTTGTTTGCCTGTGGCCGGGTTACGCATTTCGCGCGCTGGTCTGTGCTTAGCAACAAATTTACCAAAGCCAGGCATGTTAACTTCACCACCGTCGCCTTTTGATTTTAGATGGCCAACAATTGTACCAGCAAAAGCTTCGAAAAATTCGGCTGCTTGTGCCTGCGTGCATCCACATTGAGCGGCAACTGCGCCGACAAGTTCTTTCTTGTTCATGGGGTTCTCCCTTATAGTTTTATTCCGCCCGGAATGCGCGAAATTCTTAAGTGAGAGCATTCACTGCCAAAATGGTTAATGCAAGGTTAAAACCCCCATTAAACGTGGTTTTTTACGTTATTTTGACCAGCATTTTTCCCTGCTTGTCACCTGAAAACAGCCGCAAAAACGCCTCTGGCGCCTTGTCCAACCCCTCTAATACAGTCTCTTGTTGCACCAGTTGACCAGACGCCATAAGCGGGCCTAATTTCGCAAAATATTCCAGTGCGTATTTGCTGTAATTCGAGACAATAAAACCCTGTACTTTCAAAGACTTACCTACTATTTGCACTAAATTTGACGGTCCTGGAACCGGGGTCTCGTCATTATAAGCGGAAATCATGCCGCACACTGCCATACGGCCAAAAATCTTCATGTTATTGAGAGCGGCTTCCAGCATAATGCCACCGACATTTTCGAAATAAACGTCGATTCCACCCGGCGCAGCATTTCTGATGGCTTTTGTCATATTGTCACTGGTTTTGTAGTTTATGGCCGAATCACATCCATGGTCTAAAAGCCATTTACACTTGGCATCTGTGCCTGCAATCCCGATGACAGTGGCCCCGTCCGCCTTGGCCAATTGGCATACGGTAGAGCCTACGGCACCCGCAGCGCCCGAGACCAAAACCGTCTCTCCGGGTTGGAGTTCTGCGACTTTATAAAGCCCGGCATAGGCGGTCAAACCCGGCATGCCTGCAACGCCGAGGAAGGCTTGCGGTGGTAACATGTTCGGGTCTATTTTTTGCAACATGACTTTTTGCATGTCTTCAACCTTGGCCGTGAACAATGAGCGCCAGCCCAGCATGGTCATCACCCAATCGCCAACCTTAAAGTCCTTATGCCCGGAATGGGTGACCTCACCAACTGCGCCGCCCTCTAATGGCTCCCCAATTTGAAACGGCTCAATATAGGTTTTGATACCCGTCATCCGCCCGCGCATATATGGGTCAACACTCATCCAATGGTTCTTAACTGTAATCTCGCCGTCGCCCGCAGGCACGACATCGGTTGTCGTGGTTTGGAAAGTCTCTTCAGTCGGTAGCCCTTTGGGGTATTCTGTCAGGCAGATATTTGTTGAAGTTAATGTCATGTCGCGCTCCATATGCAAATTGTTGTATATGGCTATCTAGCACTTGTATCCGGGCTTTGGATAGGGGAAAGTGAATAAAACTGGAGAACTGCATGAACTCGGATTCGCTGAAGATTGGTGTAATTGGCGCTGGAGTATTTGGCAATTACCACGCAGGTAAATGCGCCGCACATCCGCGCCACGACTTTGTCGGCATATTTGACCCGGACCATAAACGTGTGCGCGAAGTCGCCAAACGTCATAAAACCCGCGCCTTTGATAATTGCAACACGTTGTTGTCCGAAGTGGACGCCGTCATTATTGCCTGTGTTGCCGTCCACCACGGCCCGATTGCTATTGCTGCCTTAAAAGCTGGGCGACATGTATTCGTCGAAAAGCCCATAGCGGATAGCCTGAAATCAGCACAAACCATGGTACGGCTAGCCAAGGAAAACAATCTAGTACTACAAGTCGGACACCAAGAGCGCTTTGTCGCCCGCGCCATTGGCCTAGACAGCGTCCCCAAACAGCCGACCAAAATCACGGCCACGCGCTTCGGGCCCGTGTCCCAGCGCGGCACGGATGTATCCGTTACCCTCGACCTCATGACCCACGACTTGGACATGGCTATGTGGCTGATGGGCGAGCCGCCCACCAGCGTAGACGGCGAATCTCTATGTGTGTATTCCGATACCCCGGATGCAGCCCGCGCCAAGCTTGTATTTTCGAACGGCGCCACAGCCCACCTAGAAGCCAGCCGCTGTGAAGACGGCCCCGACCGGGTCATGCGGATTGATTATCCCGACGGATATGTCCGCATAGATTTTGTCAACAAAACATTCGAAGACACTACGGGCTACGGTTTCAACAAAGATTTCGCAGGCCACCCCCTCGCCCAAGATAGCCTAGGCGCAGGCACCAGTGCCTTTACGTCGTCCATACTGGACGGCACACCAGTAGCCGTATCTGGACAAGACGGTCTCAACGCCCTAGAAGTAGCCTTAAAAATAGACGGGAAACTCTCATGAAAATAATAAAAATCGGATTAGGTATATTTGCCATCCTCGGCATTATCCTTGCCTTAAACTGGGGTAATTTACAGCGGCTGATCCGGGTGAAAGCCTTGTTTGACGCTGATAAAATTGTGCATAATTTCTCCCATATGGACGGGCTTCTCTATGCAGACCCCCTCCCCAAAAGCGGTACCGTGCATGAATGGCCTATAGCGTTCTCCCCCCTGCCGCAAACCTATATGGACAGAGGCACAGAGAAAAACACCAAGGCTATGCTCGAAGAGCTTAGCACCACGGCTTTGGTCGTGGTCAAGGACGGCACCATAGTATTCGAAGATTATTACCAAGGCACAAGCAAAGACGATTTGCGGATTTCCTGGTCTGTATCCAAATCCTTTGTTTCGGCTCTGACGGGTCTTGCGCTCGAAAACGGCGATATAGAGAGCCTCGACGACCAAGTAACAAAATATGTGCCGAACCTCAAAGGCTCAGCTTATGACGGCGCGACTTTGCGCAATGTCCTGCATATGGCCAGCGGCATCGAGTTTAACGAAGACTATCTCGACCCCAAATCCGACATCAACAAAATGGGTACGGTATTAGCAGTTGGAGGCTCGCTAGACAAATTTGCCGCCAAGCAAAAGAAAATAGCGCGACCAGCCGGAAAAGCTTGGCAATATTGCTCCATCGACACCCATGTTATCTCTATGGTGTTGCGGGCAGCGACGGGCGAAACCCTACAGGGTTATTTCACCGAAAACCTCTGGTCAAAAATCGGAGCCAGTGCCGATGCCGCCTACTCCACCGATAGTAAGGGCAATGCATTTGCGCTCGGTGGTCTGAATATGCGCACTCGCGATTACGCCCTGTTCGGCGAATTGTTTCGCAATGGTGGCAAACGCATAGACAACGGGCAAAGCACGCAAATCATCCCGGCGGATTGGGTACGCGAATCCACCCAAAACACAGCACCACCCATGGCTGGCAATCATAATGAAACTGAAGACGGCAGTGATTTTGGCTATGGCTATCAATGGTGGATACCACCAAATGCAGACGGTGAATACTATGCCGTCGGGGTTTACGGTCAATATATCTATGTCAACCCAAAGGCGGGCATCGTCATTGCCAAAAACGCCGCCCACCGCCAATTTATGGAAACCGACGAGACGGGCGAAGGCTATATGGCGCAAAACATAACACTGTTCCGCGCCATAACTGAGCATTATAGCGATTGGGAGCGGAAGTAATTTTTTCTTCCCCCATTTATGGGGGAAGTGGGCGCCTCTTGGCGGTCGAAGGGGGCGCGCACACTTGTGCGCTTCTAAGCTTTAGTTTGTTCTTACCATTGTTGAGACGCAAGAGCGTCTGCCCCCATCCCCCCTCTAAGAAGAGGGTACTTCCCCCATAAAAAATGGAGGAAGGAGAAAAGAAAGTAAAAAATAGATGCCAGCCCCCCTCCTCATTCTCGCCATCATATTCGCCGCCATATTCTTTGTCCTGCGCTGGCGGCCATTTTTTGCTGCACGTCCATTCATCAAAGCTGCTATGGCGATCTTGCTCGCTGCTTATTGCATCACCGCCCAGCCACCCCTCATTGTCATGGCCGCTGGGTTCGCTCTGTCTGCACTCGGTGATATCTTCCTCGACCTTCGGGGCGAAAAATATTTCCTGCCCGGACTGGTCGCGTTCTTTGCAGCCCATATAGCATTCGCGGTTTACCTGTTCGGGCACGCCGTTCCGCTCTCTAGCTATACCGGAATTGAATGGTTTATATGCGCCGCCCTCTTAGCCGCTACAATCGCGTTTTACATTTGGCTCCTACCAGCTCTGCCAAAAGATATGAAAATTCCGGTCGCGGCCTATTCAGCCGTCATCACCCTCATGGGCATAGCCGCCCTAACCACCACCTTATCTTTGCTCGTCCCCATCGGCGCACTCCTGTTCATAGCCTCCGACGTGGTGCTGGCCGTAGAGCGTTTCAAATTCAAATTCCCACTGGATAAGCAAATAAATTGGGCACTTTATGCCAGCGGGCAGATAGTATTGGCGATTGGGGTTGTTGGCGGGATTTAAACACCAAGCCGTAAAACAATAAATTTAATCAAAAAAGTCCGCTTCGTTCTCCATTATTACCTTATACTTTTCTCTTTGTGTTATTCCATTAGGAATGACTAAGGCGATATAGAAGAATATTTGAAAATTTATCAGCGTGATCAAGAGGATTATGTAGTGTTTGTTTCCATCAAACAGTGGCCCCATTAGATAAAAAACTGCTAGGCATATTCCTCCGAAAATCAGAGAAACTATCCCGTAATTTAGTCGATTTCTCAACAGGAAAAACATGACATAACCCAAAGGAACGCTTAGTACAAAATAGTAACCAGATGCTTCACCTAGATTACCGGGAATACCGTCATTATTGAGAGCAAGCTCCCCAAATAACCCTATGACCATTAAGAAAATGAATGCACCAAGTATAGCCAGAAAGAAAAACCCAAGGAAAATAAAGAATGATTTCATCAAAGCGTCACCAACTCTTCCGCCAGGGTCGGATGCACGGCACATGTCGCATCGAAATCTGCTTTGGTTAGTCCGGCCTTAACCGCTATCGCCGCCGCTTGGATGATTTCTCCGGCGTAGTCTCCGACTATGTGTAGACCGACAACGCGCTCATTGTTTCCTGCCGTAATCAGCTTCATAAAGCATCTATGCTCACTGCCCGAGAGCAGGTTTTTCATGGGGCGGAAATCTGTGGTATAGACTTTGACGTCCTTATGGTTGGCGCGGGCTTCTTCCTCCGATACCCCGACCGAGCCAACGGGTGGTTGGGTAAATACGGCGCTGGCTATGTCCGTGCGGTCATAGGCTTGCTTATTATTTTTGAACACTGTTTCAACAAAAGCCATGCCTTCGCGAATGGCAACGGGCGTAAGGTTAACCCGGTCTGTGACATCGCCGACAGCGTAGATATTGGCTTTGTTAGTTTTGGAAAACGCGTTGACAACCACCGCACCTTTGTCGTCCATTTTGACGCCAGCTTTTTCCAGCCCAAGGCCGTGCGTATTCGGAACACGCCCTGTTGCCATCATCACTAAATCAGTTGCAATTTGAATACCGTCTTCGAATGTGACTTTAAGTCCGCCGCCTATCTTTTTGATAGATATAGGACTTTGCCCAAATTTGACATCTATTCCGTTCAGGCGTTGACCCATGCCCACAGCCTCACGTACATCATCATCAAAACCGCGCAACAGCTTATCACCTCGGTAAACTTGGGTCGTCTTGGCACCAAGTCCGGCAAATATCCCGGCAAATTCGCAGGCAATATAGCCGCCGCCAATCACCATAATACGTTCCGGTAATGCGTCTAAAAGAAAAGCTTCATCAGAGGTAATCACATGATTTCCGCCTGGAATATCCGGCGACCAAGGCCGTCCGCCCGTGGCGATTAAAATCGTTTTCGCCGTGATTTTCCGCCCGCTTGTTGTCAGGCGTAACGTATGGGCGTCAACAAATTCCGCCCGTTCCTTGAACAAGTCTGCGCCGTTTTTTTCCAATATATTTTCGTAAATATTGGACAGACGCGATACTTCGATCTGGATTTCATCGCGCAAGGCGACCCAGTCAAATGATGCACCTTTAACCGTCCAGCCATAGCCGGCGCTTTCTTTAATCGCCTTGCCAAATTCCGCCCCGTAGACTAGATATTTTTTCGGGACACAGCCGCGTATTACGCAGGTGCCGCCGGGGCGATGTTCTTCGGCTACCGCAACTTTCTTGCCGAGGTTCGCCGCCAACCGCGCCGCCCGCACCCCGCCGGAACCCGCGCCAATAACAAATAAATCATAATCATATTTACTCACGAACTATCTCCATAACCTTAGCCATATCCTTCTCACCTATAATGATTGTATCGGCGAGATTGATAAACAGTCCGTGTTCCATAACCCCGGGGATAGAATTAAGTAGTCCCGACAACAATATAGGGTCAGTAATTTTCTTACAGGCGCAATCGACGATATAATTGCCGCCGTCCGTGACCAATGGTTTTTTACCGCGTTTGATTGGGCGCAGTGTGGTCTCAACATTCTTGATGCCCGCCTGCCCCATGGCCGTGTATATCCGCTCCACGGTTAGCCCCATAGCGAACGGGTCGACCTCTACAGGGAGCACAAATTTACCGAGGGTCTTGACCATTTTAGAAGCATCAACAATCACCGCCATATGCTCGGAAACATCGGCAATAATTTTTTCGCGCAAAAGGCACGCCCCGCCGCCTTTTATCATCTGGAAATTTTCGTCAATTTCGTCCGCCCCGTCTATAGTCAAATGAATACGGTCAACCTTGTCCGGGTCAACGAGCGGCACGCCGTGTTCTTTGGCACAGGCCGCCGTCGCCGCAGATGTCGGCACGCCCGTTACGTTCATACCTTGACGGACTTGCGCACCCAAAAGCTCAATAAAAATCTCGGCGGTCGAACCAGAGCCAAGCCCCAAAACCATACCGTCCTCAACCATACCCAGCGCCGCAATGGCTGCGTTCTTTTTTGCTATGTTCATGAGTTTCCCCTCTTTGCTTTTCTCTTCTCTTGGGCGGCGCGGTAGCGCTTGGCCCAGCCTTCTTTGTTGGCTTGTTTGGCGCGGCCTAGTGCGAGCGCATCGTCCGGCACGTCTTCAGTGATGACACCGCCGCTGCCCAGATATGCGCCTGCGCCAATAGTAATCGGCGCGACCAATGACGAATTGGTTCCGATAAAGGCACCGTCGCCAATAGTGGTTTTGTGCTTAGCATAACCGTCGTAATTACAGGTGATCGTACCCGCGCCGACATTGACGCCTTGTCCGACTTCCGCATCACCTATATAGCTTAGGTGATTGATTTTACTGCCTTTACCAATGACGGATTTTTTAATCTCGACAAAATTGCCAGCCTTGGAGTTCTCACATAAATGCGCACCGGGACGCAAGCGGGCGAACGGGCCTATTTGGGCGTCTTTACCAATAGTCGCGCCTTCAATATGGCAAAACGGATGGATAACCGCGCCCTCACCAACATAAGCGCCGGGGCCGAAAACTACATGCGGCCCGATGATCGCGTCGCGTTCAATCTCCGTGTCCCAGCTAAACCAGATACTATCCGGATCCTTGAGGGTCACACCCATTTCCATGAAATGTTGACGTTGCTGGTTTTGAAAAAAACCCTCCGCCTTAGCCAGATCAGCGCGGGAATTTACACCCAAAACTTCGCCCTCGTCTGCGCGCACGGCCTTAGCAGTTTCGCCTGAATTTTTGATAATCTCGACAATGTCGGTAAGGTAATATTCCTTGCTGGCATTTTTATTATCCACCGCATCCAAAGCCTTGAACATTGTCCCTGCCCGCGCTGCCATGACGCCGCTATTGCACAAGGTCACGGCAAGCTCGTCCGGGCTGGCATCTTTGGCCTCGACGATTTTCTCTAGATTACCCCCAACCTCTATCAAGCGGCCATAGGCGGCAGGTGCATCGGTTTCAAAACCCATGACAGAGACGCCGCAGCCCGCGTCTAGACCGTCATAAACCCGTTTAAGTGTCGCACTTTGTATCAAAGGCGTGTCCGCATATAGCACGACAATATCGCCGTCAAAATCGCCTAAACAATTTTGAGCGCACTGCACCGCGTGTCCGGTTCCCAATTGCGGCTCTTGCACAGCGATTTCCAAACCAAGCGCCTCAGCACTAGCCCGAACATCTGCGTTTATTTCGCCGACCACAGCAACAATCCGGTCTGCGCCCGCATCCCGCGCCAGCTTGGCCACCCAAGCCAACATGGGCAAGCCGCCGACCTCGTGCAAAACCTTGGATTTCGAAGATTTCATCCGCGTGCTTTTACCCGCTGCTAAAATTACCGCTGCCCGTTGTCTATTATTCGTCATTTTTTGCCCTTTATTATGCTTTCTCATGAAAGCAAACCTACATTTTCTCGTTCTTTAGACTATGACAAACACATATGCACGATTCGATTTTGAAAAATACATCAATAACTTTTGATTTAGACGGAACTTTGGTGGATACGGCGCCGGATTTGGTGCGGGTACTGAACGAAGTTATTGCCCCGGACGGACTGGCACCTGTTGCCGTGGATGATGCGCGCACATTGATAGGGTTTGGGTCGATGGCAATGATCAGACAGGCTTATGCTGACGCGCATGTGCCACTCAGTGATCCAAATGCCGTCAATATCCAACGAAAATTTCTGGATTTATACGCGCAAGGGCTGTCGCAAGTTTCACTTGCTTATCCCGGCGTTGCTGAAATCTTGGCAGAGCTGAAACGCGCAGGCGCACGCCTGTCGGTTTGCACCAATAAACCCGGCGATATGGCGCGCCCCTTGTTAAGCCAGATCGGATTAGCTCAATATTTTGATAAAATCGTTGGTTCAGGGGATTCTGTGGCCACAAAACCTGCCGCAGAGCATATATTTGCTGCCGTAGGTCACCGGGGCGCCAATAGAATTGTCATGGTTGGGGACGGCGCTCCAGACGTGTACGCCGCGCGGGCGGCCAAAGTTCCGGTAATCCTAATGGCTTATGGCTACTCGCCCATATCTGTACACACATTTGGCGCGGATGCGGTGTTACGGAGTTTCCGCGAACTGCCATCCGCTCTGAAAGGCATTTGGGCTGCTTAAAACAAATTTCGTAAGGTCGTTTTGTAACTTGCAGCCACCTGCTTTGGCATCCCATGAACCTGACAGTTGAACAGGGAGAACTATGGCTCTGTCCGTGTAAACTCCTCAAGAAAGCCATCAAAACCTGCGATGTTTATTGCGCTTATTTCGAAACCTTACAAATAGTCGGCTTTAGCGTGGATGAAGCCAATGAATTTTCACCAAGCCCTCCCCGACGACATCCGCATAAAAATCGCGCCCTTGTTCGTGGTCGATGCCAAAGCCCTCTATTTGAAAAGATTTGCAGAATTGTCATAGTTTGGCTTGGGAAATGCGGCGTTCACCCTTATATACAAACCGTAGGGTGGATTAGGCTTTGGTATGCCCGTTGGGTGCTTGGCCGTAATCCACCATTGGCAAACACCGCACGGTGGATTATGCGCGACCTCTTGGAAGTACCCTTGTGGTGCAAGTGGCGCTAATCCACCCTACAAAATAAAAGGCAGGTATGACAGATTTACTCAATAATTGGGAAGACGGTAATTGGATTGGCCAAACCCTAGAGGTCGAGAACGGCGTTTGCGCTGTGCCGCAAAAAATGAACGCAGGCAACCTTGTCTATGATGATGAGGTCAAAGCCGCCGTCGATCATATGTACGACGAAGTTAGCGATTTCATCCCCGAATTTGAATGGCCGGCCTATGCGCCGCTTGTCCATGCTATTAACAAGCTTAAGGTCGAGAAGAACGCCGTCGTCCTCGCCCACAATTATATGACACCAGATATTTATGCACTAGTCGGGGATTTCAAGGGTGATAGTCTTGGCCTGGCCATCGAAGCCACCAAGACGGACGCAGATATTATTGTGCAAGCGGGTGTGCATTTCATGGCCGAGACCAGCAAAATCCTGTGTCCCGACAAAAAAGTCCTGATTCCGTCACTGGACGCAGGTTGCTCGCTTGCCTCTTCTATCACGGGCGACGATATGCGTCTGATTAAGCAAAAATATCCCGGCATTCCAGTGGTCACTTATGTGAACACCACGGCGGACGTAAAGGCCGAAACCGATATTTGCTGCACCAGTTCAAACGCCGTGCAAGTGGTCGAGAGTTTGGGCGTACCCAAAGTCATTATGGCACCAGACGAATTTCTCGCCAAAAACGTCGCCAATATGACGGGGGTCGAGGTCATCGCTTGGCACGGGCGCTGCGAAGTCCACGCCCGCTTTGACGCCGAAGACGTGCAAGCCATGCGCGAACGCTGGCCCGGCGTGGTCGTCCTCGCCCATCCCGAATGCCCACCGGACGTCGTGCGCGAAAGCGATTTCACAGGCTCCACCAAAGCTATGTCAGACTATGTATCCGACAATAAACCGAAAAACGTCGTCCTGCTAACCGAATGCTCAATGAGTGATAACGTAGCCATGGCGAACCCGACCGTAGACTTCGTCCGCCCCTGCAATCTATGCCCCCACATGAAACGCATCACCCTCCAGAACATATACGAATGCCTGCGAGACGAGCGCCACGAGGT
>Ga0256839_1002566_pt1 | contig 20032 bp, 19 predicted proteins | sample 354166metaG_FD_185968 | JGI IMG/M metagenome (GOLD analysis project Ga0256839, IMG submission 185968) | Hydrothermal vent microbial communities from Mid Atlantic Ridge, Atlantic Ocean - 354-166 | ecosystem: Environmental > Aquatic > Marine > Hydrothermal vents | place: Atlantic Ocean: Mid... | reverse complement strand
GATCCAGAAAATCCACCAGCCCCAGTGCATGCCCCATACCATATGCGGTCCGTACATGGTCTTTAGGAATGAACGTGATTAGTAGTTATTATGGCGATGGTTGCCGTTTTGTCCCTTTTGTCCTTGTTGCTGGCGATGGCGCATCATCATGCCCCCCTGCTTCATGGGCATCATGCCCATCTGGCCCATCATTCCACCGCCATGCATCATGCGCATCATGCCTTCACGGCCATGCATCATGTGCATCATCTGCATCATTTCCATCATGGGCAGCCGCATCATGTAGTGCATCATCTGGCGCTGCTTTAGCTCGCGCAACCGGGCCCGCTGGGTTTCATTCAGCACGTTCATCATCTGCCGGACGGTCTCGTAGGGTGCAACGCGGTCGTCAACTTCCAGGCGGGCTATTGCCTGGAGATGTTCGCGTACTGCATCCGGTTCAGGATGCTGGTTTTCTTTGAAAAGCGCCTGGAGGGCCTGCCGATGCTGGCGTATTTCCTGCTGACGCGCCCGGTGCTGCTGGATCATACCTTGCTTGAGCTCACGGAGCTGTTGCTGTTGCTGCTCGGAAAGCTCCAGCGAGTCGGCCATAGCCGGCAGCACAAACGCCATCATGGTGGCCCGATGCAGCGGATTTTGCATCATCATGCCCTGCTGCATCATGCCCATCATGCGGGGCATCATCTGCATCATCATCATGGGGCCCTGCATCATGCCGCGGGCCGTATCAGGCCGATTCATCTGGTGGCGGTGTGGCTGTCCGAACACCGGTAGGATCAACAACAGGCTCAGTGCCAGAATTGTCCCGTGCTTCTTCATGACAGTCTCTCGGTTTGTGTTCTCATGTTGTTTCCTGTTCTAACCTATGCAAATGAAGATACGTGTGGCTTAGATGATCCTGAAAGGCCTTTAAGCGACGTAACGACACGGTTACGATCGCCGTTGCTCCTTCTTGTGCTACATAATTAACTTCAAAAATATCTCTTTATGCATTGAGTCAGCCATGACCATTCATAACACATGCTGAGAAAGCGTGATGGTATCTTGGTTTATCAGAATACTGAGCGTGCTGTTACTTGTCGGTTGCCGTTCTCAGAAAGATGCTGATGTGCTCTATCCGCTGCTGGATCGATTGGAAGGACCGTTTGACTATGTGCTGAGCCGCAGTGCGCTTGAACGGTGGGAAGCGGACGACTGGCACGTACTTCAGCTTCTGGAACAGGCGCGTTTAGCGTTGCACATTGGCACTGAGGAAAAAGAACGGCCTGAGTATCTGCTGGGACGTGTTATGGATGCTGATATTGATCCGCAGGGACGCATAGCAGTGTTAGATTTTGCCAATGGGGAGGTTCGTTTTTTTGACAGGGCAGGGAACTACTTGTTCACGATTGGTCGCCCTGGGGAGGGGCCGGGTGAGTTTGAGCGACCGGAGCGGTTGGCATTTGATCGGCAGGGGCGGCTTTATGTATTAGACGGTGGCCGACGAATTCAGCGGTTCCGGCCAGAAGGCGATACCTATGTGCTGGATCATACCTATATGCTGTCGGTTCAGCTTAAAGCCGGCGTACGCGGGTTCTGCCTGTTCGAGGATACGCTGTACGTGCAGACGATGTCTCCTCTGTGGCATGAGCGTCCGACGCTGCATGTTCTGGACCTTGAGGGACGTGTTGTGCGGGCTTTTGGCCGTCTGGACTTTTATCCCTGGGATGCGGTTGAAGAGGAAGCCTATCGAGGAATCCAACCGCTGCTGGGAGAAGCCACGCTGTACTGCGATCCATATGGTCCCGGACTGATACTGGTGTATCCTTACTTTGGCGTGATTGCCTATTACTCCACGCAGGGAGCGCGGCGCTGGTTGGTCCGTACCGAGGAGCAGGCCCTCTTTGCGATAAAGATTTTAGATGTAAGAGCGAGCATGCCCATGCCGCGCCCTCGTGGCTTTGTGGTGCACAATGTGCTGGCGCTTCCTGCAGGCAAGATACTTATCCACGGAGCTTCTCAGGTGATGCACGAGGACGATCCTTATAAGGTGGCTTCTCAGGAAACCTATCTCTATATCTTTGATCGGGAGGTGCAGCGTTGGAGCTGGGCGCCAGTGGAAGCCCCTTTCTTCAAAGTGTATCGGCTGGGCACTTCATGGATACTGGGCACCCGAAAGGGGGCGGATATGCCCCACGTGGCAGTATTTCAACTGGGTGAAGCATCGGCGCCGTTGTAAAACGGAGGTCGGACTATTCCAGGTAGGGCAGGACGGCTGCTTCAAACTGAGAAAAGTCGGCAGCACCGGGCCAGGTCTCACGGATGATGCCGTCACGGTCGATCACGAACGTGGTAGGGCGTGCCTGTTCAACGCGATTGTAGGGCCAGGGCCATCGGACATCTTCGGGCAGATATCCGCTGACAGCTTCCAGGGGGCGTTTTTGCATGAATTCCAGGACGGTCTGTCGGGGTTCGTCAGAGATCATGATGACGACGACCCCCCGATCGCGATAAGCTTGTTGGAAACGGTTAAGTTCGGGAATTTCTGCGAGGCAGGGAGGGCACCAGGTAGCCCACAGGTTCAGTAGAATAACCTGCCCTCGATAGTCCGAAAGCGCGCGGGGTTCGTCGGTTTCTACCAGTCTAAAGGTCAGTTCCGGAGCCGGTCGGCCGACGACCCCGGGTGGGCGAACGATCTCAGGCTGTTGTTGGCGCAGGTAAGCCAGTAGGCCTAAGGCCAGACCCGATAGCACAATCACAACGCCAAATAGTGCCCCACTCCAGGCGGCGGCTCCCTTAAGGCGTCGGTCAGGGCTGAGCCGGGGAGCCAGCCAGAGCAGGAACAATCCACCGACGGTTAGCACGCCAGCCAGCGTGTACAACAGGGATGGACTGATCGGTAAGCTTTCCTGCATGGCTTACTCCTGTGGACCGTAACGGGCAAAAACGCGGGTTTGGCCATCCGTGGTGAAAGCCAGCACCTCGTAGGGATCCACACGGAATCCCTGTTCCATACCAGGCGAGCCAATGGGCATGCCCGGCACTGCCAGGCCAGTTACGTCGGGTTTTTCCTGCAACAGGCGCCACACGTCGGCTGCCGGCACATGGCCTTCAATCACGTACCCTTCGACGATGGCCGTATGGCAGGAATGGAGAGCGCCAGGCACGCGAAAGCGGGCTTTGATCGTACTCAGGTTCTGTAAATCCTCGACGCGCACCGCAAAACCAGCAGCCTTCATGTAGTCCACCCATTTCGTGCAACAACCACAGGTAGGACTCTTAAAGACGGTCAGCGTGGGTTGTGCAGCAGCCTGTTGCCGACCGTTGTAAATAAATAAGCCAATCGCGGTTACGGCCGCACCAAGTAAAAAGCCCAGCAGGTACGTTTTCTTGGTGATCCGCATGAATTTCAGGGATTAAAATGGCACAAAAAGCATCATCAATACGGTCAAGGCCGGGGGATGCTCCCGGCCTTGACCTTTTTTCAACGAGGACTCAGTACCAGAGGCGCACGCCCGCTACTATCCCGGAGCTCCGGGCAGCCTCTCCTTCTGCGCGGGCTAAATCTGCGGTGCTGCCATAAAGGCGGCTCCAGTTGAAGCCAATGTAGGGGGCGAATTCGCGGGCCAGTTCAAAGCGCAGCCGCAGCCCAAAGTCTATACGATTTAGCCCACGCCCGATGCCCCAAGCGTCCACCTGCTGGGCGGATGCCAGCATTTCAAGGCGTGGCTGCAGAATAAGCCGCTGGGTAACGAACAGATCGTGTGAGGCAACGAGCGAGGCGGCAAAGTCGCCATCCTGACTCAGGTAAAAAAGCGGCTCCAATTCGAACCAGTACGGAGCCAGTCCTTCAAGGCCGAAGACGAGGTGCGCTCGGGTGCGCGTCTCTTCGCCGTAGGCGACGTCCATGCGGACGCCTATCTGCAGGTCCCAGAAGGGCGCGATTACCCGGCTGTAGAGCGCCTGCAGTTCGAATTCGCCTGCTTGCTGGCTCGTCAGGAGCTCGCCTTCACTTCGGATCCAGAGCCGGTTATACATTTTGCCCACCCAGGCGTCCAGATCCCACTGCACCGGACGCCCTTCCAGGCGGGGTTGGGTTTCCAGCAGATCAAAAAGGATAAAAGCCAGCGTGTTTTCATTGGCAAAGTGGATCAGAGGCTGGGCCTGAGCCCAGGCGGAACGCCCGGAGAGTCCCAGTCCGATCCCAAGCAAAAGAAAGAGAATCCGACGCATCATGATGACGTCCTGTCTGCAGTTTCTGGTTCACTAACTTCAAAGACCCGAAACATCCCCATGTCCATGTGATACAGGATGTGGCAGTGGAAGGCCCAGGGACCGGGCTCGTCGGGGGTAATCAGCACCGATACCCGCTCCGCCGGTTTGACGAGGATGGTGTGCTTGAGCGGGATATGCCGTCCGTGGCCATTTTCAAGCTCCATCCACATCCCGTGCAGGTGCATGGGGTGTTCCATCATGGTATCATTGACAAGAATGAGCCGCACCCGTTCACCATAGCGAATGCGGATGGGCTCGGGCGCTTCGGAGTAGGTTTTGCCATCGATGCTCCACAGGAAGCGCTCCATATTGCCCGTCAGGTGCAGCTCGATCTCACGGGTAGGCGGACGAAAGTCTTTACGGGGATGGAGGCTTTTCAGGTCTGTATAGACCAGCACACGCCAGCCATCCTCGCCCAGCCCTATACCGGGTTCATGGAGGCGGCTACGCGTGACCATGGGAATGGCCGCATTACCTGGTCCATGAGTATCCTTGTTGTGGGGCTGGGGTTCAGGAGGCATACCGGGAGCCTGCCCGACACCGGCCATCATGCCTGCCATCATGGCGCCATGCTGGTCATGGGACATGTTCTGGTGCTGCTGGTGTCCCATGCCTTCGTGCTGCCCCATGTTGCCGTGTTGCATACCGCCGTGGCCCCCCTCACCATGCACCATACCCATGTCGGCATGGGTGCGTAGCGGTGGTTTACGGCGGGGTGGAATAGGTCCTTCCATCCCTTCGCGTGGAGCCAGTGTGCCGCGCGCGTAGCCGCTACGATCCATCGACTCGGCAAAGATCGTATAGGCTTTTTCTTCTTTAGGCTCCACGATGACGTCGTAGGTTTCGGCAATACCAATGCGAAATTCGTCGACGGTAACAGCCTGCACATATTGCCCGTCGGCCTGAATTACCGTCATCGGTAAGCCAGGAATGCGCACGTCAAAGAAACTCCCCGCCGCCGCGTTAATGAACCGGAGACGTACGCGTTCACCGGGCCGAAATAGAGCGGTCCAATTATCCTCGGGGGCAAGGCCGTTCATCAGGTAGGTATAAGTTGCTCCTGTAATATCGACGATGTCCGTAGCCCCCATGCGCATCCGTCCCCAGCTCAACCGGTCTTTGATGGCATTCCAGAAGCCCATTTCGCGGGCTTCCTTAAACAGATTGGTCAGGGTGCGACGTTGAAAGTTGTAGTACCCCGGGTATTTGCGCAGGTTGGCCAGTACCCGGTAAGGATTCTCAAAGGTCCAGTCGCTCAGCACGATCACGTACTCCCGATCGTAGGGATAGGGCTCCTCGGCCGGGTCAATAATGAGCGGCCCATAAACCCCGGTTTGTTCCTGGAGAAAGCTGTGGCTATGGTACCAGTATGTGCCATGCTGGCGAATGCGAAACCGATATTCAAACGTTTCACCGGGTTTGATACCTGGAAAGCTGACCCCGGGCACACCGTCCATATCGAACGGTACGAGGAGGCCGTGCCAGTGGATAGAGGTATCCTCGCGGAGGCGGTTGGTGACGCGCAGGATCACTTCATCCCCTTCTCGAAAGCGCAACAACGGACCCGGCACGGTTCCGTTGATGGTCGTTGCCGTTGCCTTGCGCCCGCCAATACGGATGGGCGTTTCCGCGATGGTCAGGTCGTATGTTACGGGACCTTTGGCGGGCTTCCGAGCCATGGGTACACGCGGCCGAGGCCGTGCATAGGCTGGAAGCAACGCTTCGATCCCTGTCGTAATGCCCAGCACAGCCAATGCCTGCAGAAAGTCGCGACGCGAAAAATTCCGCATGCTTCCCCTGATGGTTGGTTGATCATTCGGTCGAGCACAGCCCTCAATCTGTGAGGAGCAGGCTAAAATAGATCTGGGGCAAGGCTTAAAACTTTTTAAGGAAGAAACTGAAATTCCTGACGGGTCTTTATTTTACAGCATACCTTATAAGACTAAAGTAGCCATGTTGATCCTATTGGTGGAAGATGATGAGCGTCTGGCGCGGGCCCTGGCCCGCGGCCTGCGAGAAGAAGGATATCAGGTGGAGCGGGTGGCCGACGGCATGGAGGCCGAAGCCCGGGTAGCGTCCGGCACTTACGATGCACTGATTGTGGACTGGCGGCTGCCCCGCATGGATGGGCAAACCCTGGTGCGGCGCCTTCGAGAGGCAGGGTACCAGATACCGATTTTGATGCTGACGGCCCTGGATGACCTGGAGCATCGGGTGGCCGGGTTGGATGCCGGGGCTGACGACTATCTGGGCAAGCCCTTTGCTTTTGAAGAATTGCTGGCGCGCCTGCGGGCATTGTTACGCCGACCGCCTGTCTGGCAGGCCACTGACGTTATTCGCCTGGGGCCGCTGGAGATCAACGAACGGCGCCGCCAGGCGCGCGTGGGGCACCAGCTTCTGCCACTACGCCCCAAGGAGTACGATCTATTGCGCTTTCTGGCGCGGCATCCAGGTGAAGTGGTTTCGCGCACCCGTATTGCCGAACAGGTCTGGGGCGATCCGTTCTATGTAAGTGATAACACGATCGATGTAACCGTGTCGGGGCTGCGCCAGAAACTGGGCGAAGCTACCCATGCCCTCCAGATTGAGACTGTTCGGGGAGTTGGCTACGCGTTGCGGCTTGAACCTACAGCAACCGAAACCCTATGACGCGGTTTCGTCACTTACCGAATCGCTGGTCCATCTCTGTCCGCCTGACGCTCTGGTACGTGGTCACATTGGTAGTGCTGCTGGGGCTATTTGCCGCCTTCAGCTATGTGACCTTTCACATGGCCCGGCATCGGGACTTTGACCAGCATCTGATTCATGAGACGCGCCAGCTTATGCCGTTTGTACGGGAACGGTCAGGTGTTCCCGTTTTTGTAGCGCTCGACACGCTGCGCTCGGTGGCGTATCAGACAGACGGGATCTATGGTACCTATGTGCGTCTGTTACGTCCTGACGGTCAGGTCATTTATGAGAGTCCTAACTTTGCCCGGCATGATCCGCTGCCTGTGCGCGTGCAGCCCGTTCAGGATGTGCAGGTCTACAGCCACACATGGGAAGGGAAACCAGCGCGTACGCGCTATACGCCCCTTTTCAGTGAAGACGGCCGTCTGTTTGGATGGCTGGAGGTGACCGGCTTTGAGTGGTCGTTGCACCGAGAGCTGCATCATCTGGGACTGGTGCTGGGAGCGGGCATTGTGCTGAGCGTGTTATTGGCGGCCGCCGGGGGGTATTGGCTGGCCCGCCGGGCCCTGCAACCAGTGGCGCTGCTGACGGCCACAGCCCGACAGATGGGCGCCGATAACTTGGAGGCGCGCCTGCCCGTCCCCAACGGCGTGCAGGATGAACTAACGGAGCTGGCCGAAACCTTCAATGACTTGCTGGCGCGGCTGGCCGATTCGCTGGAGCGCGAACGACGCTTTACGGACAATGCCGCACATGAGCTGCTCACGCCTCTTTCGGCGCTGCGCAGCGAGCTGGAAGTGGCACTACGGCGCCCCCGACAGGCTGCCTACTACCGCGAAGTGCTCGAAGAGGCATTGCGCGACGTTGAACGCATGACAGAGACGGTGCGCGGCCTGCTGCATCTGGCCCGCCTGGAACGCACCGACGCGCATGAGCGCGCTCGCCCCATAGACTTGGTCGAACGCTGTCAGTCTCGCCTGAAGGACTGGCAACTCCGGTTTGAGCGGGCAGGGCTGCGTTTTGAAACCGTATTGCCTGAAAGTGCCTGGGTCTGCGTAGTACCGGAATACCTGGATGAAGTGCTCGATAATCTCCTCTCTAACGCCTGCAAGTATACGCCACCAGGCGGGCAGGTGCGTCTGGAGGTGCATCGGTTGAACGGCCAGATTCGCCTGCGCGTCTCGGATAGCGGCATAGGCTTTGCCCCGGAAGAAGCGGCGCATCTCTTCGATCGCTTTTACCGGGGACGCTCGGCAGAAGGAAAGCCAGGATCAGGGCTCGGACTGGCCATCGTGCGGGCCATTGTGGAAGCCTGTGGCGGCTCGGTGCGGGCCTGGAGTCCAGGTCCTGGCAAAGGCAGCACTTTTGAAGTGTACTGGCCTGCCTGTCCGGTTCCGGTGCTGGCCAGCTAACTGAACAGTACGAGCTTTGTTGAGCTATGCTGTCCAACGCCATCCGGCGTCTGTGGCCGGACTTGTCTGTGCAACGAGCATAAGTCAGACAAAGGACGCGTGTGGTCGCTTCCCGTAGTTCAGGTGGCGGCCACTACGCGTAGTGCGAAGGCCTCCAGGCGACCGTAACGTACGGGTTGTGCCAGCACGGGCCGAAAGCCTGTCTGCGTGAAGGCTTCGAGCCAGGCTTCGTGGCGGGGAGTGAGCGCTACGACTTCCATAATGCGATGGCGGGCACAGGCGCACGCAAAGTCATGGTAGAGCCGGTCGATGCGTCGGGGATCGCCCAGTCGCAGCCCATAGGGAGGATTGGTAACCACGGTCCAGCGGCCCGGTAGTTGGCGCTCCAGGTAAGCCATGCGTTCGGCCCGGCCGGCATAGACCGTCACATCGGCCGCGACGCCCATTGCTTCCAGATTGGCTTTCATGCCTTTGATGCTTCGGGCGAAGCGATCCGCTGCCAGAATGGGAACGGGCGACTGGGGGCGCACGTGTCGCTCAGCCTGCCGGCGTAGCCGATGCCAGCGTGTGTGGTCAAGAAAAGGAAGGCGGAAGAAGGCAAGTTGTCTTTCCGGAAGAAGCAACCCAGGGGCCACGTTGCGTGCCATAAGGGCCGCCTCGATTGGAATAGTACCGCCACCGGCCATCGGATCGATGAGCAGGTCAACAGCCTGCGGAAAGGATGAAAGACGCAACAAGGCGGCTGCCAGCGTAGGAAGCAGTGGGGCAAAGTGCTGAAAAACCCGGCGATGGCGGCGATGCAGCGGTGGACCTGATGTGTTCAGCAGCAACAGTAGCTGGTCATCGCTCAGCTCAGCCATGACTTCCACATCAGGCGATTCCAGGTCAGCGCGAATGCGACGTCCCGTGTGGGCCTGCAGGCGATCGACAACAGCCGATCCGACTTCGCGGGCCACGTCCATGGAGGTGAAGTCGTGCGTACCGTGACGTTGCGCCCGCACGGCAAAGCGTTGCTCTGGTTGTAGATACGCATGAAAAGGCACTGCCTGCGCCAGCTCCCGTACCTCCTGGAGCGTGGCGGCTCGCCCCAGTCCCAGCAACAGGTAAACGCGGTGTAGCGTACGCCCGAAAAAATTCAGCGGCAGGCAGGCTTGCGGAGGTGCGGTGGGCAGGATCAGTTTGGCCGGCTTTAGATAGCAGGCTGGGTAGCCCAGCTCCTTTAGCTCGGCCGCGACGACGGCTTCGAAACCCGCCGCACAGGAAATCACAGGAGGATTGGCTAACGGCTCAGGTATCCAGGGATCGGCAGGCTGGCAGAAAGCCGGCGGTAATAAGACCCGTTCGGTCACGCTACCCCTTTGCAACTTGTTGAGCAACAGCGCGCGCCCAAATTAAACAATTCAAGAAAATGGCGCCGCCTGGGTCCGTCAATTCTCCATGCATCCTACATTACCTGCAAATGCTTGCCATGGTTATGGACGACACGCTACTTGCCACCTACCTGCAGGCCCTGGAGGCGCTCCAGTTTGAGCCGATTGGTCGCGTAGCCTATCTGGTAGAAAGCCCGGCTCCAGGCATACACCTGCTGCGAGCGGCATTGACGTTGGAGGTAGGGGTAGGATGTCCGGGGGATCATGCCCGCCGTCACACGCCGGGCCGTGAGGTAAGTGCCATGAGCCTGGAAGTGCTGCGCGTGTTAGGCGTACGGCCAGAAGTGCCAGGGGACAACCTGATTCTGGAAGGGATCGACCTGCGGACGCTCCGGCCCGGCGATCGGCTACTGGTGGGCGATGTGGTGCTGGAGCGCAGCGATCGACCTTATCATCCATGTGCCACGTTCCGGACACGCACAGGTCCAGAAGCATTTGAGGCGGTTGCCCAAACGGGGCTACGCGGTGCGCTGTTCACGGTGCGCAAGGGCGGCGTCGTTCATGTAGGCAATCCGGTTCGTAAGCTGTAAATCGTACGTACGGTTGTATGCGTGCATTCCTGTTGCTTACCGGCCTGTTGGTCCTGGCCGCCTGCCGTTTCGAGCAGCAGACATTTTCGACGGATTCAGAGACACAGTTTATGCAGCTTGGCCGCCGGGTATACCAGAATTACTGTGCTACCTGTCACCAGCCCAATGGGCAGGGTGTGCCCGGCATCTATCCGCCCTTGACGCCGAACGAGTGGGTGCAGGGCGACAAAGGACGGCTCATCCGGCTGATCCTGCATGGTGCGCAGGGCGAGATGAGAGTAGGGGAGGAAGTATACAATAATGTGATGACGGCGCATGATTTTCTGACGGATGAACAGATTGCGGCGGTGTTGACGTTTGTACGGCAGCATTTTGGCAACCAGGCAGAGCCCGTCTCGCCTGAAGAGGTAGCCGCCGTGCGGGCAGCCAGTCGGCAACAAGAGCCCTGGGATCCAGCCGTGCTATGGGAGCAGACTGGGATTCCAGAGACAGGGTCGGGCGATTGAACGGGTTAATCGTTCTGCCTCTGGCAGCAGCGAAACAGGTGTGAGGCGGATTCCGTCAGTGGAAGCGCCCGTTACAACTCCGGGGCTTCAAGTACGGCTGTTGGAGAATTTTTTGGCCTGGATGACGAGATGGCGAAATAGCGGGAGGCCCTCCGGGCCCATACGTTCCGGATGAAATTGGACGCCCAGCAGGCGGCCGTCAGGTGATTCAATTGCCTCGATCACCCCGTCGGGCGCTCGGGCACTGATGCGAAGCCCCCGGCCGAGTGTAGCAATTGCCTGCAGATGCCGCGTGTTGACTATCATGGACGTCCCGTTCAGTAGATGGGCCAGGTGGGAGGTGGGCGTGATCTCAATCGGATGCTTCTGGGCTCCTCGTCTGGGGCTGTGCGCCTGCGCACCCTGAAGCTGACGCTGCACGTCTGCATACAGCGTACCGCCCAACACAGCGTTCAACAATTGCATACCATAGCAAATGCCCAGAATGGGTTTGCCCTGTTCCAGAAATGCCTGTAGATAAAGCCGATCACTTGCGGTACGAAGGGGTTGTGGGGGCTCCAGATCGTCGGGGAGCTCGCCAACCAACCCATCGGTAAGGGCAGGTCCGCCCGGTATAACAAGGCCATCAAGGAGCTGGGCAAAGTGTCGGGTTACAGCTTCAGATTGCGTAAGTGGAAGCAGTACAGGCAATGCGCCGGCTGCTTCAATGGCCGTTACGTAGGCAAGCGCCAGCTGCTGTCGTTCGCCGTCAAAAGCAGTGGTCAATGCAATGCGTACCATGGCTCAATGTTGCCGGTACGTGTGGAAAGTCGACAGGAGGCACAAACATCATGCGTTCTTCCTCATCAATCAGAGAGGAAGCCTCATAGCCCCAGAGCGTTTGCCGCAATCAATTGCAGGTCCAGATAAATAGTTTCCACAGTGAAGCGACGCCCTGTATGTCGATACCTGACAGGGATGCTACGCAGGTAGGCATGGCCTCGGCCGTCGATGAGTGTGCCGGCGCCCGAACGCGCAGGTCGAAAAGGGTCCTTGACAATGCTTCCCTGGGTTGGTTGACGGCACCTTATCTTTCGGGGCCTTTATAAAGGAGCAGCACGCCTGGTTTCAGCAGCAACGCCAGCTCGGATCCGGTCATGGTTCTAACCTGCATCTCGGGAAGAAAAGGGAAGGGCTACAATGCCTTCTTTTTCTCTGGATAGGGGCACAGTGAGTACCTTGCTTTTTGTCCGGGAACGCTTATTTTCTTCTTCAGCGTGCATTCCTTGAACCAATCGCGAAAGATCTATGCCCGTACGCAAAGCACAGGCCGTATGGAACGGCAATCTGCGTGAAGGAAAGGGCCGCATGGCCTTTGGCACATTTGAAGGAGCTTATTCCTTTGCCTCTCGCTTTGAGGAAGGGGAGGGGACCAATCCAGAGGAGCTGATTGCTGCAGCGCACGCTGGCTGCTTCTCGATGGCGTTGGCGCATCGACTGGATCAGGCAGGTCATACACCCCGACGGGTGCAGACTGAGGCGCGCGTGCATCTGGAGATGACGGGCGATGGACCACGCATCAGCAAAATTGAACTGCACACCGAAGTGGAAGCACCGGGGTTGGACGAGCCGACCTTCCTGGAGCATGCGGAAGCGGCCAAAGAGGGGTGTCCGGTTTCTAAAGCACTGGCTGCTGTACCCCTCATCGAATTGCATGCCCGGTTAGTCTAAGCCGCATATCGTTACGATACGGCAACGGTTGGCCTTCAGGCCAACCGTTTTGCCATTTTTTCAGGAACGTTTGTGGAGAGCGAGCGATCTCTTCTCCGTACGCCTTTTGCTCTTTTCTGAGAACCATCCAGGCTTGGCTTCTATGGAGGGGGCTCGCATACGGCGCATAGCCTTTGTTGGCAACTATCTACCCCGCCAGTGCGGCATTGCTACGTTTACAACGGACCTATGTGAAGCCGTTGCGGCGGCTGCTCCCGAGGCCACCTGCTTTGCGGTACCGATCAACGACCGGCCCGAAGGATATGCCTACCCGCCGCGGGTTCGCTTTGAAATTCCCGAAGAAGATCTGACCGCCTATCGCCGCGCCGCTGAATTTTTGAATATCAACGACGTTGATGTCGTTTGCTTGCAACATGAATATGGCATTTTTGGTGGGCCAGCCGGTAGCCATGTACTGACCCTGGTACGTGAACTACGTGCACCCGTCGTTACCACGCTGCACACGATCCTACGTGAGCCGAACGCCGAACAGCGGGCTGTGCTTGAGGAGCTGGTAGCTCTTTCAGATCGTGTGGTTACCATGACGCAGCGGGGGAAGGAATTTCTGCAGACGATCTATGGGGTACCGGAAGAGAAAATAGACCTGATTCCACACGGTATTCCCGACGTACCGTTTGTGGACCCCAACTTCTACAAGGATCGCTTCGGAGTGGAGGGAAAAATCGTACTGCTTACCTTCGGGTTGCTTTCGCGTAACAAGGGGATTGAGTATGTCATTGAAGCCCTGCCGGCGGTGCTGGAACGGCATCCGAACGTCGTCTATCTCGTGCTGGGTGCTACGCATCCCCATGTGCGCCAGGTAGAAGGTGAGAGCTATCGACTTTTTCTGCAGCGACGGGTGCGAGAGCTGGGTATTGAGGCGCACGTGATTTTCCACAATCGATTCGTCAGCATGGAGGAGCTCGTCGAGTTCATTGGTGCGGCGGATATTTACCTGACCCCCTATCTGAACCAGGAGCAGATCACCTCGGGCACGTTGGCCTACACGGTTGGTTGTGGCAAAGCGGTGATTTCAACGCCGTACTGGCACGCCGAGGAGTTGTTGGCCAACGGGCGTGGACTGCTGGTACCGTTTCGCGATGCCCGGGCCATCGCTGAGGCCATCATTCGACTGCTGGATGACGAAGCAGAACGCCATGCGATGCGCAAACGGGCGTATCTATACGGCCGCCAGATGATCTGGCCGGTAGTAGCGCAGCGCTATCTGGAAAGCTTTGTGCGAGCCCGGGCGACCAGCACTCCCCGCACGCGCATGGCGATCCCGACGCTCAATCAGCGGCCGGTCGAGCTGCCCGTGCTTAAACTGGACCACCTCAAGCGTCTGACGGACGACACAGGCATTCTGCAGCACGCCACCTACACAGTACCCAACTATAACGAGGGATATACCACGGACGACAATGCGCGGGCACTGATCGTGGCCGTGCTGCTCGAGGAGCTGGGCGGAAAGATGGGGCTTGAAGCTCCCGAACTGGCCACGCGCTACCTGGCATTTCTCTGGCATGCGTTTAATCCGGAGACCGGACGCTTCCGCAACTTTATGGACTATAATCGCCACTGGCTTGAGACGGTAGGCTCAGAGGACAGTCACGCCCGGGCACTCTGGGGGCTGGGCTACGTGGTCGGACGCTCGCGCCGTCCGGGTCTCTGGAAACTGGCCGGCCGCCTGTTTGAGGATGCCTTACCGGCAGTGCTTCAGTTTGTCAGCCCACGCGCCTGGGCATTTACGATGCTGGGCATACAGGAGTATCTGCGACGCTTCTACGGCGATCGTTCCGCCCTGCGGATCCGCGAAACGCTGGCAAAGCGGCTCTACCAGCTTTACCAGAAAAGACGACAAGACGACTGGCGCTGGTTTGAAGACCGACTCACCTATGCCAACGCACGGCTACCGCATGCGTTGATGATGGCGGGCTACTGGACCGGCCGTCAGGAATGGCTGGAGGCCGGACTGGAATCGCTGCGCTGGCTGATTGAAGTACAACAGGACAGGCAGGGACACTTTGTGCCTATCGGGAACGATGGATTCTATCGGAGAGGAAAGAAACGGCCTCAATTCGATCAGCAACCTATTGAGGCGCATGCGACCGTTTCGGCCTGCCTGGAGGCGTTTCGCATTACGAACGATGCATTCTGGTACCAGGAGGCGCGCCGGGCCTTCGAATGGTTCCTGGGACGCAACCAGCTGGGGCTGCCGCTCTATGATCCGTCCACCGGTGGTTGCTGCGATGGGCTACAGCCCAACGGGGTCAACGAAAACCAGGGGGCAGAATCAACGCTGGCCTTTCTGATGTCGCTGCTGGAAATGCGTCTGGCTGAAGCCTACCTGCCGCTGCAACAACGGGGCATCGAACCCAAAGCCGCTGAATCGCTCCAGCCAGCCGCTTCCGCAGGGTAACCCCCGCCCGAACTGTAACTTCCAGGCGGAGCGGACGTACGCCTTCCCGAACGCAACTTAACACCTTGCTTCGCCTGCACATGCACCAGAACGGCATGGACCTGCGGGCCGGCCCCATCGGGAGACTGGCCCGGGTCGCCCTGGGCGGGGTGTTTCTCTGGTTTCTGTACCGATTCGTGACGCATCGCACCGAAATCGTTCATCCCGGAAACCTGGCGCTGTATCTCTGGGCCCTGATCGGAATCCATAGCCATGCGCTGGGCGCTTTGATACCCCTGTTGAAAAAAACCCGGCGGCGATGGACCCTTCTGGGAATAGGGGTCGGAGGCACCGTAATTCTGGACCTGCTGCACTACGGCCACTGGTGGGCTACGCCCCTGGCTACTGTACTCTATGGACTGGCCGTGAGCGCCCAGGGCATCTTGGGCATCGAACTGCTCCTGGCCGCCTGGCTGGGATACGTCGGCTGCGAAAGCACGGTCTGGGATAACCTCCGCCATCGGTCGCGTGCGCCCCGCATCGCGCCCTGCCTCCTTTTTGATCCCCTGGATCGGTGGGAACAGGCACGCCGACAACGCACAAATGGATGAATTTCAGGCAAGGACGGGCACCAGCAGCACCGGCACACGTTCCTTCCAGACAAAAGAGGATTTAAAACGATAAAAGCTATCGCCATTAGGGCATGCAGGTTCCTGCCGAACTCGTCCAGAAGTATAACCGCCCGGGGCCCCGCTACACGAGCTATCCGCCGGCTCCCCACTTTCGCGCCGGCTTTCCGCCGGAACAGGCGGCTGCTCTGCTGCAGGCCGACAACCAACGGCCCGACCTGGAGCCGCTCTCGCTGTACGTCCATCTGCCCTTCTGTCGTACGCTCTGCTACTACTGCGGCTGCCACATGATCGTTACGCACCGCCCGGAAAAGATTGCTCGCTATCTGAACTATCTGACGCGAGAGATTGCGCTGGTCAGCCAGTGGGTGGCCCCCGGCCGTCTGGTCGTGCAGCTCCACTGGGGAGGCGGGACCCCGACCTACCTGACGCCCGACCAGATCGTGGCCCTGATGAAGGTGCTTCACCAGCACTTCGATTTTGCACCCGACGCCGAAATCGGCATCGAGGCGGATCCACGGGGGCTGACGCGCGCCCACCTGGAGGCTGCCCGACAGGTTGGCTTCAACCGGATCAGCTTTGGCGTGCAGGATCTGGATCCTGTCGTCCAGCAGGCCATCAACCGCATCCAGCCTTACGAGCAGGTGGCCGAAGTTACGCGCTGGGCGCGGGAGCTGGGCTTTGAAAGTATCAGCTATGACCTGATTTACGGGCTGCCCCATCAGCATCTGACGCAGTTCGAGCGGACGATCCGGCAGGTTATTGCCCTGGGTCCTGACCGCATCTCTCTGTTTAGCTACGCGCACGTGCCCTGGAAAAAGAAACACCAGCGGCTCATCCGTGAGGAATGGCTCCCCCGTCCGGCCGAAAAGCTGCAGCTCTTTCTCCGGGCTGTCGAATTGCTGACCACCGAAGGCGGCTACCGGTACATCGGCATGGATCACTTCGCCCGTCCGGAGGATCCACTCAGCCGGGCCCTCGACGAGGGCACGCTGCAGCGCAACTTTCAGGGCTACTCCACGCATGGAGGCACCGAGCTGTACGCATTTGGCATTTCGGCCATCAGTCAGTTGCGCGACGCCTACGTGCAGAACGTGCTGACGCTGCCCGAGTACTATGCGGCGCTGGAGGAAGAGCGGTTGCCGGTGGGAAAGGGCTACCTGCTGACTGACGAGGACCGGCTTCGACGCCATGTGATCATGTCGCTTATGTGCCACTTCCGCCTGAACATCCTCGAAGTCGAACAACGCTTTGGCATCGACTTCGAGGTGCATTTTGCAGACGCGCTGGCACAACTCCGGGAAATGGAAGCCGATGGGCTGGTTGTGCGCACGCCCGAGACGATTACCGTGACCGAACGGGGCCGGTTCTTTATTCGCAACGTGGCGATGGCCTTCGACGCCTACCTGCCGGCCGCAACCGGTCGTCCCCTGTACTCTCAGACCGTATAGCCTTCAGGAGGACGTCGGGGCGGGACGAAGGGAAGCTGGCAGTTCGCCCAGCACGGTTGCGATAGCGTTTCGGGCAGTGAAGTAAGCGTTGCGAATGCGTTCCCGTTCGCCAACCGAAAGTGCCTCTTTCTGGAGCAAAGCCGGCGCTTCGGCTTCCAGCGGCAGCAGCAGGTCAACGTACAGCCGCAGGCTGCTGGCCAGATCGGTGCACGGACGGGCCATCAGATGGAGCGCAGCATCTTCGGGAATGGGGACGTCATGCCAGGTCAGAAAGCCCCGGAAAGCGGCTTTCAGTGCTTTTAGCGTGTGATTGAGCAGGCTTCGATAGTCGGTCGGCTGGGTTTCCAGCGCCTGACGGGCCTGTTGTAGCTCCTGCAGGGCGGTGGTCAGCAAAGTGCGGGTTTGCTTGGTCCGATCCTGGATGGCTGTTTCCATGGTCGCAGACATTTTCCACTACTGCGCGGGAATATACGCGCGCAGGACGAAAAGCGCCAGCCAGCGGTGCTTGAGGCCACCGGCCCTGGTACATAGCCAGCGTGGTGTTGCCTGAATATTACACACATGTCAAGATATGCATTGTATTTCATGGGGTTAGGATGTTCAGGGCAGGAGGTCGCGGAAGTGAAATCCGCGGCGGGAGACGCGCCGGCCGAGTCGGTGGTGGATCGGATACTGAAACAGCGGTCCGTCGAAGACGAACGTGTGAAACTCTCCATTTTCGCCGCAGGGATCGACGGTTTCCGGGAGTTCCTGCAGGGCTTCCGGCGTTAGCTCGCGGCCGGCCCATTCCGGGCCGAGGTGGCGGCTGTCGACGCACACGATGCGCGTGCGGAAGCCGGCCTGCCAGAAGGCGTCGAGCAGGGCCAGGCTGTCGGCGCGTCGGCGACTGCCGGTCCAGATCGGAAAGACCGGGGTCATCCCCAGCCTGGCCAGTTGTTGCGCGCGATAGGCGCGGATGTCCTCCAGAAAGATGTCGCCAAACGCCACGTGACGAATGCCCTGCGCAATCAAGGGACGCAGGGCGTCGGCCCAGGCGGCTTCATAAACTGCGTTGGACGCATCGGGCGGCAGCAAGATAGGGATCATGGGGGCCAGGTTCAGGGCGGCAATCTGCTGTTCGAGTAGGTTGCGCCGCACCCCGTGCATGGTGATCCGGTTATAAGGCTGACTGATAGTGCATAGCAGACCCACCACTTGCCAGGACGGATCTTGCAGGATGCGGTAAAGCGCCAGTGCACTGTCCTTACCGCCGCTCCAGGAAACCAGAATCGGGGTAGACATCAGGTGGATTGATTGTATGGGTAGCGTTTGGGTCTGTCGGGGCTCCTAAAAAAATGTAAATCTCCTCTTTTTTTGCCAGAGAAAAGCTGTATATTTCAAGCTGTTGTCAAGCTCACCCATTAACCAACATCCAGGAGCCATGCGTCGTTTCGTCTATGTTCTGTTTGCACTGCTATTTGTGACAACAGTAAGTGCCTGTGGACAGCGCGAAGCCGAGCAGCAGCCCGAGCAACCGGCAATGGAACAGGAAGAAGCGCCGGCTGCTGTGGATACATTGCAGCAGGATACTGTAATGGCTGCGCCAGAGACAGCGGCAGCCGATACAATGTAATGTAAGCAAACAAAGGATCGTTGGATCGTTTTACAGAAAACTATGCCAGAAAGCCCCGTATCTGTGATACGGGGATGAATGGCGCTGGCAGACCGCTTGATGTCTGTCCTACCTGTGGACCGCGGGAAAGTCAAGCCCGTGGAGAGGGCTAATGCCCGCGCTGAAGCGCGGAGGAGGTCACGACGGTCCTGACGCAGGTGCATTAAGGATGGAGACGTGTGGTAGTAACACGGGCCGTTTGGCAGGGATGGACGGAAGGCACGTTGAGGAAGTGGCCTTGCGCTATCGCTGCTGCAGGGAGCCCGAGCGGTCTGGATAGGATTCTGTCCAGGCCAGAGGGCTTTTATGGCCTAACGGAAGCCCTGCGTATAGGATCGGTTACGTGGATACAGGGATCTCCTCGTCCGCGTAAGCTTTCTTGAGGGTAGCCCCCATTCGGGGGATGGTGAAGGTCGCGTTGAGGGGACAGAAAAGCGGAGGCATGCCCGTCGGCTGGGGGGATGCCTCCGCTTTTTTTTGTCAGCAGGAGCTGATGCATCTGGGCACACGGATAACTCATGATGGCTCATCCTGTCCTTTACGCAGGGCGCGGCCGGGGCGTGTGCCGGTGAGCTGGCCATCAAGTAGCACGGCCTGTCCGTTGACAAACACGTGCACGACCCCTTCGGCGTACTGATGCGGATGGGTGAACGTGGCGCGATCCTGTATCTGCTGGAGGTCCAGGACCACCACATCGGCGTAGGCCCCCACGCGCAGCATGCCCCGGTCTTTCAGGTTCAGGCGCCAGGCCGGAAGGCCGGTCATTTTGTGGATAGCGGCTTCGGGCGTGAGCAGGCCGCGCTCGCGCACGTAGCGGGCCAGCACGCGGGCAAAGGCGCCATAGTTTCGGGGATGTGGCACGCCCACGCCAGGATCCGGGATACCTCCGTCGGAGCAGATCATCGTGCGGGGATGCTGCATGATGCGTTCGACGTCTTCCTCGCTCATGGCATGGAAGATACCGGTGCAGCCACCCCGCTCCTGAATTTCCAGCACCAGTTCGGCCGCCTCTTCGACGGTTACGGGACGCCCTTGCTCCTGGAGCACCTGCGCCAGGTTCTTGCCGTTTAGCGTTGTGTCCCAGCGGCAGAACGCCAGCTGCACGCGCGACGGATCGCCGCCGCCCCGATCTTCACGCAGGTTAAACAGGATGGCTTCCTTGATTTTGCGTCGCATTTCCGGATCCTGCAGGCGGGCCAGCCGGGCTTCCTGATCCCCTTCCAGTGCCCAGGCGGGCAGTAGTACGCTGATGCCCGTGCTGGAGGCTGTGTAGGGGTACTGGTCCATGGAGACGTCAATGCCAGCCTGTAGCGCTTCATCTACCAGGCGCAGCAGTTCCTGGCTTTTGCCCC
>Ga0256839_1002565_pt1 | contig 20040 bp, 20 predicted proteins | sample 354166metaG_FD_185968 | JGI IMG/M metagenome (GOLD analysis project Ga0256839, IMG submission 185968) | Hydrothermal vent microbial communities from Mid Atlantic Ridge, Atlantic Ocean - 354-166 | ecosystem: Environmental > Aquatic > Marine > Hydrothermal vents | place: Atlantic Ocean: Mid... | reverse complement strand
GTCGTAGTAGGGCGGGATGACATAGCCGTCATAGATTGCGCTGTCCATGCGCACGCCAAGCCCGCCGGGTGAATGAAACTGGGTGATCTTTCCCGGCCGCGGTGAGAAATCGGGCAGTTTCTCGGCGTTGATCCGCACTTCGATGGAGTGGCCGTTCACTTCCAGATCGTCCTGGGTGAATGACATCGGCAGTCCTTCCGCGACGCGGATCTGCTCGCGCACCAGATCAACGCCGAAAATGGCTTCGGTCACCGGGTGTTCGACCTGCAGGCGGGTGTTCATCTCGATGAAATAGAACTCTCCATCTTCATAGAGAAATTCGATCGTGCCCGCGCCGGTGTAGTTGATGTTGGCCACCGCTTCGGCGCAGGTCTTGCCGATCCGGGCGCGCGTTTCGGCGTCAATCACCGGGCCGGGGGCTTCTTCGAAAACCTTTTGATGGCGCCGCTGAAGCGAACAGTCGCGTTCGCCCAGGTGAACCGCCTGGCCCTTGCCATCGCCAAAAACCTGTATCTCGATGTGGCGGGGCTTTTGCAGGTATTTCTCGATATAGCATTCGTCGTTGCCGAAAGCGGCCTTGGCCTCCGCTCGGGCAGTTTGAAAGGCGCTTTCCATTTCGCTTTCGTCCAGCGCGACCTTCATGCCGCGTCCGCCACCGCCGGCGGTGGCCTTGACGATCACCGGGTAGCCGATCGTGGCGGCAACCCGTTTGGCCGTGGCCACGTCGGGAACCGGGCCATCCGAGCCGGGAACACAGGGCACGCCCAGATTTTTCATGGTCTCGATCGCGGTGATCTTGTCGCCCATGATGCGGATATGTTCGGCCGTGGGGCCGATGAAGGTAATGTCGTGATCTTCCAGGATCTGAACAAACCTGGCGTTTTCCGACAGAAAACCGTAGCCCGGATGGATTGCGTCGGCACCCGTTACCTCGCAGGCGGCCACGATCGCGGGGATCGACAGATAGCTCTGGCTGCTGGGGGGCGGGCCGATGCAGATCGCCTCATCGGCCATGCGCACATGCATGGCATCGGCGTCAGCGGTGGAATGCACGGCGACCGACCGAATACCCATCTCGTGGCAGGCGCGCACGACGCGCAAGGCGATTTCGCCGCGGTTGGCGATGAGAATTTTGTCGAACATCGGACCGCGCCCCTATTCGATGATCATCAGCGGCGCGCCAAATTCAACCGGGTCGCCATCACCAACAAGGATGCGCTTGACCGTGCCGGATCTGGGAGCGGGAATGTGGTTCATGGTTTTCATGGCTTCAACGATCAGCAGGGTATCGCCTTCGTTCACCTTGCTGCCGACGGCCACGAAGGGTGGGGCATCGGGTTCGGGTGCCAGATAAACGGTGCCGACCATCGGTGATGTCACCGCGCCGGGGTGGCCGCTCGGGTCATCATCAGATGCCTCGGTCGGGGCTGCAGCCGTGGGCGCCGCGGCGGTGGGTGCGGGGGCGGGGGCGACGGGGGCAGGGGCAGCCGGGGCTGCGACCATCTGGGTTGCTCGGCTCACCCGCACGCTCAGCCGGTCAGAGTCGCCATACTCGCGATCGACCTCAAGCTCGGTCAGGTCGTTTTCGTTCAGCAGCGCCGCCAGCGCCTCGATGAACTCTACATCCGCCTTGTTGTTCTGTTTTGCCATGCGGTCCTCGCTCGTTTTTGCGGCCCGGTTCCGTTCGGGCTTCCCGGTGGTTTGGTCGCTTATACGCGACGATTTTCAGAGGGGAAAGCACACATTGCCGGCAATTGCGCACCCGCGCTGGCGTCAGGCGAATTTTGCACGGAGAAATTTTACCGATTGATAAAATTTCAGAATGTGGCAAACTCTCGGAAAACGAACAGACACAACAGTGAGGGTGAAATGCCGAACAGTCCGATGACGCCGGGTATCGTGGCAAATCGATTGCCAGAGGACCGCCTGCAAGAAAACTTTTCCGACCTGCATCCTCCGCTTGATGCGCATGAGGCGGCGGTGGCGGCCGACCGCTGCTATTTCTGCCATGACGCGCCTTGCATGACGGCGTGCCCGACCTCGATCGACATTCCGCTGTTCATCCGGGAAATTCAGACCGGGCGGCCTGATGCGGCGGCGCGAACGATTCTTGAACAGAACATCCTTGGCGGCATGTGCGCGCGCGTCTGTCCGACCGAGACCCTGTGCGAAGAGGTCTGCGTGCGCGAGGTTGCCGAGGGCAAGCCGGTCGAAATCGGCAGGCTGCAGCGCTATGCAACCGACGTTGTGATGGCGGCAAATGACCATCCGTTCGAGCGTGGCGCCCCCACGGGCAAGCACGTGGCGGTGGTCGGCGCCGGTCCGGCGGGGCTGGCCTGCGCGCACCGGCTGGCGATGTATGGCCATGAGGTGACGATCATGGATGCGCGCCCCAGGCCGGGCGGGCTGAATGAATATGGCATCGCCGCCTACAAGACCACCGGTGGGTTTGCTGCGGCCGAGGTCGACTGGTTGCTGAAAATCGGCGGGATCACCGTCGAAAACGGCAAGAAACTGGGGCGCGATTTCAGCCTGCAGGACCTGGCCAGGACCCATGACGCGGTTTTTCTGGCGATCGGGCTGGCCGGGGTGAACGACCTGGGGACGCCGGGTGAAGACAAGGACAATGTGCTGGACGCGGTCGACTTTATTGCCGACCTGCGCCAGGCGCGGGATCTTTCGGCATTGCCTGTCGGGCGTGACATCGTCGTGATTGGCGGCGGCATGACGGCGGTCGATGCGGCCGTTCAGTCCAAGCTGCTGGGCGCGCTCAATGTCGCGATGGTCTACCGGCGCGGACGCGAGCGGATGAGCGCTTCGGAATACGAACAGGATCTGGCCGCCTCGAAGGGGGTGCACATCATTTACAATGCGCAACCCGTGGCGGTGCACGGCAACGGTGCGGTGCGTGAAGTGGAATTCGAATACACCGTCGAAGAGGATGGCAAGCTGAAGGGCACCGGCGAAACCTTTCGCCTGAAGGCTGACCAGGTGTTCAAGGCCATTGGCCAACGGCTGGACGGCGCGCCCGAGGGGCTGAAGATCGAAGGCGGCAAGATCGCCGTTTCCGGGGCCGGGCGCACCGGCCTTGCCGGCGTCTGGGCCGGCGGCGACTGCGCATCGGGCGGCGATGATCTGACCGTCACCGGCGTTGCCCAGGGGCGCGACGCAGCTGAAGACATTCATCGCGCGCTGCTGGCTTGAGGGAGAAGAACACATGGCTGACCTGACAACAACTTTCGCGGGGATCAAATCCCCCAACCCGTTCTGGCTGGCTTCGGCGCCGCCAACCGACAAGGAATATAACGTCCGGCGCGCCTTTGAGGCAGGCTGGGGCGGTGTCGTCTGGAAAACGCTGGGCGAGGATGGCCCGCCGGTCGTCAACGTGAACGGCCCGCGTTATGGCGCGATCTGGGGGGCCGACCGCCGCCTGCTGGGGCTCAACAATATCGAGCTGATCACCGACCGCCCGCTGGATGTAAACCTGCGCGAAATCAAGGCGGTGAAGCGTGACTATCCCGACCGTGCGATGGTGGTTTCGCTGATGGTGCCCTGCGAAGAGGACGCCTGGAAACGCATCCTGCCGCGGGTCGAGGAAACCGGCGCTGACGGGATCGAACTCAACTTCGGCTGTCCGCACGGGATGGCCGAGCGAGGCATGGGCAGCGCCGTGGGGCAGGTGCCCGAATATATCGAGATGGTGACGCGCTGGTGCAAGCAGAACACCCGCATGCCGGTGATCGTGAAGCTGACCCCGAACATCACCGATATTCGTTACCCGGCGCGTGCGGCACATCGCGGCGGGGCCGATGCGGTCAGCCTGATCAACACGATCAATTCCATCACATCGGTCAATCTTGACCTGATGGCACCCGAGCCGACGATTGACGGCAAGGGAACGCATGGCGGCTATTGTGGCCCTGCGGTCAAGCCGATTGCCCTGAACATGGTCGCGGAGATTGCGCGCGACGCGGATACCGCAGGTTTGCCGATTTCGGCAATCGGCGGCATCACCACATGGCGCGACGCGGCCGAGTTCATTGCGCTGGGGGCCGGCAACGCGCAGGTCTGCACGGCGGTCATGACCTATGGCTTCAAGATCGTTGAAGAAATGATCGCGGGCCTCAGCCTCTGGATGGACGAGCAGGGCTACGCTTCGATTGATGATTTTGCCGGGCGTGCGGTGCCCAATGTCACCGACTGGCAGTATTTGAACCTGAACTATGTGACCAAGGCGCGGATCAACCAGGAGCTTTGCATCAAATGCGGACGCTGCTTTGCGGCGTGCGAAGACACGAGCCACCAGGCAATTTCAATGAGCGAAGACCGCGTATTTGATGTGAAGGACGACGAATGCGTGGCGTGCAACCTGTGCGTCAATGTCTGCCCCGTCGAAGACTGCATCACGATGGAGGAACTGGCGCCCGGCACTCTGGATGAACGCACCGGCCAGAAGGTTCCGGCCGAGGCAGCTGACTGGACGGTTCACCCCAACAACCCATCGGCCGCTGCCGCGGAATGATGCGACAGTGATTTCCCGGCACCGGCCGGTCCCAGGGCGCGGCCTCAGGGTGCCGGGTTCATTGGGCGGTCGGTTCAACCCCGGGCCGCTCGCTGATCGGGGCCAGATCATAGGCCTCGCGGGCCGATTGGCGGGCGGCTTCGATATCCCGGATCAGGGTGGCGATGTCCCTGGTCAGATCGAGAAGGTTCGCTTCGAAGGCGGGGGGCGGGCCGGTCAGACGGTCATCGGCCAGGTTTTCACCGGGCGCAATTGTAGCCTGTTGTCTGGCGGGCTGTGCCCCGTCGTCCGGCAAGGTCGGTGCCACGCGTTCCGGGGCAGCGGCGGGTCCGGGCCTGGGTTCATGCAGGGTCTGCCCGACATGCCTGAAGGCCGGTGTTGCCAAGTCTGACATCTGATTTGCTCCTTGAAAAGGAACCCCCACGACAACGGGAATAGTCAATACAGATTGACAATCCGTAAACGTGCCCTGGTTCAGGGGCGCAGGGCGCGACGGTAGAACTGTTCAAGAAACTCGGCAGCGTCGTTGAAGTGGGCGTTTGCCTCTGGCCGCAGGATACCGCGCACCTGCACGTCGAAATCGGCGTAGTGCTGGGTGGTGGCCCAGATCGAAAACAACAGGTGGCGCGGTTCAAGCGGGGCCAGTTTTCCGGCGTCGATCCAGCCCTGGATGACGGCCGCCTTTTCTTCGACAAGCGCGCGCAGGTCGCCCTTTATCTGGTCCAGGATGCGGGGCGCTCCGTGCACGATTTCATTGGCGAACAGTCGGCTTTCATTGGGCAATTCGCGCGACATTTCAAGCTTGCGCAGCACATAGGCCACGATTTCTTCAATCGGGTCGCCGTGTTCGTCCATCTGGTGCAGCGGCGCCAACCAGACATCCATCAGCCCGGACAACAGCTCGATGTGGATCGCTTCCTTGGACGGGAAATAGTAAAGCAGGTTCGGCTTGGACAGGCCCGCTTCCCTGGCAATCTGATCCAGCGTCGCGCCACGGAACCCCGCGCGCGAGAAAACCGACAGCGCGGCCTCAAGAATTGCCTCGGTGTTCTTGCGTTGAATTCGGGTCTGGGGGCGGACTTTGTTCATGCCGGCAGTGTAGGGGATTTTCCTGTTCGCACAATATTTTCGCAGCCCCGGCCAGAGTATTTTATTTGCCCGAAACCCTGCGGACCGCCTTGACTGGCGCACCACCTTTGTTAGCGTGTTGTTGACCAAATGGTCAAACTGATGGCGCGGTATGATCAGCTCCCGGTTTGGCGAGGAAATTGGTGCAGGGAGAATGAGAAATGGCAGCACCTGGTGAAAACCTGAAAATCAATGGCGACCGTTTGTGGGACAGCCTGATGGAAATGGCCACGATCGGCCCCGGCGTGGCCGGCGGCAACAATCGCCAGACCCTGACCGATGAAGATGCCGAGGGCCGCGCGCTGTTCCAGAAGTGGTGCGAGCAGGCCGGCATGAGCATGGGGCTGGACCAGATGGGCAACATGTTTGCCCGGCGCGAAGGCACCGACCCGGATGCGCTGCCGGTTTACGTCGGCTCGCATCTGGATACGCAGCCAACGGGGGGCAAGTATGACGGGGTGCTGGGGGTGCTTGGCGGGCTGGAGATCATCCGCACGCTCAATGACCTCGGGATCAAGACGAAACATCCCATCGTCGTGACGAACTGGACCAACGAGGAGGGCACGCGGTTTGCGCCGGCGATGCTGGCCTCGGGCGTCTTTGCCGGGATGCACACGCAGGACTGGGCCTACGACCGCGAAGATGCGGACGGGCTGAAGTTCGGCGACGAGTTGCAGCGCATCGGCTGGAAGGGCGAGGAAGAGGTCGGCGCGCGCAAGATGCACGCATTCTTCGAATTGCACATCGAGCAGGGCCCGATCCTTGAGGCCGAGGGCAAGGATATCGGCGTCGTCACCCACGGCCAGGGGCTGAGCTGGACGCAGGTCACGGTGACCGGCAAGGAAAGCCACACCGGCTCTACGCCCATGCCGATGCGCAAGAACGCGGGCCTTGGCATGGCGCGGATGCTGGAGTTGGTGGACGAGATCGCCTGGAGCCACAAGCCGCATGCGGTGGGGGCGGCGGGCCATATCGATGTTTATCCGAATTCGCGCAACGTGATCCCGGGAAAGGTGGTCTTTACCGTCGATTTCCGCAGCCCCGATCTGGCCGTGATCGAGGACATGGAAAAGCGCTTTGCCGCGGGCGCGAAAAAGATCGCGGACGAGATGGGGTTGGGCGTCGAGTTGGAAAAGGTCGGCGGGTTCGATCCGGTGACCTTTGACGAGGGGTGCGTCACCGCGGTGCGCAACGCGGCCGAGCGGCTGGGATACAGTCACATGGACCTGATTTCCGGCGCCGGCCATGACGCCTGCTGGATCAACCGGGTGGCGCCCACGGCGATGGTGATGTGCCCCTGTGTCGATGGCCTCAGCCACAACGAAGCCGAAGAGATCAGCAAGGAATGGGCCACTGCGGGGGCCGATGTCTTGATGCACGCGGTGGTGGAAACGGCGGAGATCGTGGAATGATCCGGAAAGGGCCGGGGGCGCTGCCCCCGGACCCCCGGAGTATTTGCGGCAAGATGAAGGTCCGGGATGGCTGATGGAATTGCAAGACCGGTAATGCGGGGGGCGCTGGTGCTGGCGGCGGCGCTGCTTGCCGCCTGTGCGCCGGGCGGTATTGGCTCTGGTCCGGCCGGTCCGCCGCCGGATGTGTCGCTGGATTCCTACTGGGACTGGCAGTTGAGCGGACCGTTGGACATGAGCCGCAAGCTGAAGATGCTTGATGTCGACCCGGACGAAGTGACCGCCGCCCAGATTGCGCAGGTCAAGGCCGCTGGCATCAAGACCATCGCCTACATATCCGTCGGCACCTGGGAAGACTGGCGCGCCGACAAGGATGCCTTCCCCGCCAGCGTGAAGGGCAACAACCTGGCCAACTGGCCGGGCGAGAAATACCTGGATATCCGCCAGCAGGCGATCTTGCTGCCGATCATGCAGGCCCGTTTCCAGCGCGCCCGCGACAAGGGGTTCGAGGCGATTGAGCCCGACAACATGGATGTCTATACCAACAACAGCGGGTTCACGATTTCCGAGGCCGATACCGTGTCTTATGTGCTGGCACTCGCGAGCATCGCGCAGGGGATGGGCATGGAGATCGGCCAGAAGAACGTGCCGGAACTGACCAGCCAGCTTGTGGGAACGCTGGATTTCGTGATCACCGAAGACTGTTTCGACCAGGGCTGGTGCAGCCAGGTGCTGGCCTATCAGGCCGCCGGAAAGCCGGTGCTGGCGGCAGAATACACCGATACGGGCGTCAACTGGAACGCGGCTTGTTCCTGGGCCAGATCGCAAGGGGTGCACATGATCCTGAAGGATCGCGACCTGGGGGCGGCGCTTACGCCATGCAACTAGACAGGGGAATAACATGACGACAGTCATCAAGAACGGAACCATTGTCACCGCCGATCTGACCTACAAGGCGGATGTGGCGATCGAGGACGGGAAGATCACCGAAATCGGCGAAAACCTGAAGGGAGATCAGGATCTTGACGCAACGGGCTGCTATGTGATGCCCGGCGGGATCGACCCGCACACGCACCTGGAAATGCCGTTCATGGGCACCTACAGTTCGGACGATTTCGAGAGCGGCACGCGGGCCGCCCTGGCCGGCGGCACCACCATGGTCGTCGATTTCGCGCTGCCCAGCCCGGAGCAGGGGCTGCTGGACGCGCTGCAGATGTGGGACAACAAGTCGACCCGGGCCAATTGCGATTATTCGTTCCACATGGCGATCACCTGGTGGGGCGAGCAGGTGTTCGACGAGATGGAAACCGTGGTCAAAGAGCGCGGTATCAACACGTTCAAGCATTTTCTTGCCTACAAGGGCGCGCTGATGGTGAACGATGACGAGCTTTATGCCTCGTTCCAGCGCTGCGCCGAGCTTGGGGCGATCCCTCTGGTGCATGCCGAGAACGGCGATGTGGTGGCCGAGCTCAGCGCCAAGCTGCTGGCCGAGGGCAACACCGGCCCCGAAGCGCACGCCTATTCCCGCCCGCCGCAGGTGGAAGGCGAGGCGACGAACCGCGCGATCATGATCGCCGACATGGCCGGGGTGCCGCTTTATGTCGTGCACACGTCCTGCGAGGACAGCCACGAGGCGATCCGGCGCGCGCGCATGCAGGGCAAGCGGGTCTGGGGCGAGCCGCTCATTCAGCACCTGACGCTGGATGAAAGCGAGTATTTCGACAAGGACTGGGACCACGCGGCGCGACGGGTGATGAGCCCGCCGTTCCGGTCGAAAAAGCACCAGGACAGCTTGTGGGCCGGGCTTCAAAGCGGCTCGCTTTCCGTGGTGGCGACAGACCATTGCGCCTTTACCACCGAACAGAAACGCTTTGGCGTCGGAGATTTCACCAAGATCCCGAACGGCACCGGCGGATTGGAAGACCGCATGCCGATGCTGTGGACGCATGGGGTGGCAACCGGGCGGCTGACCATGAACGAGTTTGTCGCCGTGACATCAACAAACATCGCCAAGATATTGAATTGCTATCCGAAAAAGGGTGCAATAATGGTGGGGTCGGATGCCGATATCGTGGTCTGGGACCCGGAAAAGGAGAAGACCATCACCGCCGAGAGCCAGCAGTCGGCCATCGACTATAACGTGTTCGAGGGCCACCATGTGAAGGGGCTGCCGCGGTTCACGCTGACGCGCGGCCATGTCGCGGTGCATGATGGCGAGATGCGCACGCAGGAAGGCCACGGAAAATTCGTCAAGCGCGCGCCCAATGGCACCGTCAACAAGGCCCTGAGCACCTGGAAAGAGCTGACCGCACCGCGATCGGTGAAGCGCAGCGGCATTCCGGCAAGCGGGGTGTGATTTTGCAAAATAGGAGGAATTAGAGATGGCCTTTCCAAGGCTGCTTTTGCCGTTGTTGCTTTCAGCGTGCTCATTGACATTGCCAGTAGTAGGCCAGCTTGCCGACGGATCGGAAACGTTCACAGGGACCGCAACCGGGGGACTCGACGGCGCCGGCGTGCTATCGATTACTTCAAGCGGCGGACGCACGTGTACGGGTTCGTTTGTGTATGTAACGGAAAGAACTGGTGAAGGCACGTTCCAATGCAGCGATGGGCAGAGTGGGCCGTTTTCCTTTGTCACTACTGGCACACGCGGCACTGGGACTGGCACTATTGGTGGCAAAACCATGACATTCACTTTTGGCTGACTGAAGCCGGAAAATACTGGAGATCACTTACTTGCATTCGACGGTAATCAAGGCAAAAAACCTCAGCCTGACGTTCCAGACCAATGACGGGCCGGTGCATGCGCTCAAGGATGTCAGCCTGGACATCGGGGCTGGCGAGTTCGTTTCGTTCATCGGCCCGTCGGGTTGTGGCAAGACGACATTTCTGCGCGTGATTGCCGCCCTGGAAGAGCCGACATCGGGGACGATCTGTGTGAACGGCATGACGCCCGACGAGGCGCGCCGCGCACGGGCCTACGGGTATGTGTTCCAGGCGGCGGGCCTGTATCCCTGGCGCACGATTGGTGGAAATGTGAAACTTCCGCTGGAGATCATGGGGTTTTCCAAGGCCGAACAAGAAGAGCGTGTTCGAAAAGTGCTGGAACTGGTGGACCTCGCCGGGTTCGAAAAGAAGTATCCCTGGCAGTTGTCGGGGGGAATGCAGCAGCGCGCCAGCATTGCCCGCGCGCTGGCGTTCGATGCGGATATCCTGCTGATGGATGAGCCCTTTGGCGCGCTGGACGAGATCGTGCGCGATCACCTGAACGAGCAGCTTCTGCACCTTTGGGCTGAAACCGAAAAGACGATTGCCTTTGTCACGCATTCGATCCCCGAAGCGGTTTACCTGTCGACCAAGATCGTGGTGATGAGCCCGCGACCGGGGCGGATTGCCGATGTGATCGACAGCCCGTTGCCGCGCGAACGCCCGCTGGATATTCGCGACACGCCCGAGTTTCTGGAAGTGGCGCACCGGGTGCGCGAAGGGCTGCGGGCGGGGCACAGCTATGATTGAGGTGCGCCAATGAAGTCGGTCCTTCCGATCCTGACCGTTGTCGCGGCGATCATGGCGATCTGGTATGCGGGCGCTTTCGCGATGAATGCGAAATGGGCGCGTGATCAGGCTGAACGCGCCGGTGCCGAACTGACATTGCCCGAGCTGTTTGCGCAAACCATGAACCAGGACCGCGCCATCCTGCCGGCGCCGCACCAGGTTGTGGCCGAGCTTTGGGACAGCACCGTGAACAAGCGCGTCACCTCGAAGCGCAGCCTTGTGTTTCATGGCTGGATCACGCTGCATTCGACACTTTGGGGCTTTGCGCTCGGGGCAGTCGTCGGGATGAGCCTGGCGATAGCAATCGTCTATTTTCGTGTGATGGACATGAGCGTGATGCCCTGGGCGATCATCAGCCAGACCATCCCGATCGTGGCCATTGCGCCGATGATCATCGTGGTCATGTCGCTGATCGGGGTCGAGGAACGGCTGGTGCCCAAGGCGATCATTTCAGCCTACCTGTGTTATTTCCCGATTCTGGTCGGGATGGTGAAGGGCCTGCGCTCGCCGGACTCTGCCCAGCTCGACCTGATGAAAACCTATAGCGCCAGCGGGTTTCAGAGCTTCTGGAAGCTGCGCCTGCCATCGTCGATGCCCTACCTGTTTACCTCGATGAAAATCGGCATCGCCGCCGCGCTGGTCGGCACCATCGTCGGTGAGCTGCCAACCGGCGCGCTGCGCGGGCTTGGTGCGCGCATCCTGGTCGGCGATCAGTTCGGCCCGCCGATCCGGATCTGGAGCGCGCTGATTGCGGCCTCAATCCTTGCGGGCGCGCTGGTGGCCATCGTCGGGTTGATCCAGCGCATCACCCTGAAACGCATGGGTATGGCGCAATGAGGTGGCTGATCTACGGTTTTGCCTTCTGGGCCATCGCGTTCTGGATCAACCTGTTGATCGCGCGCACGCCGCTGCGTGAAAAGCGATGGGCGCGGGTTTTTGTGCCGGCGTTGTTCGGATTTACCCTGCTTGTGGTCTGGGAAAGCATGGTGCGCGGGCTGAATGTCAGCCCGATCATTCTGCCGGCCCCCACAGCCATTGCCGAGCGGTTCATGGCGGCGCGTGACATCCTTTGGCAGGATTTCGTGCAGACAGCGGTAAAGGGCGCGCTCAGCGGATATGTCATCGGGGCAATCGCCGCGTTTTCCACGGCTATCCTGGTGGACCGATCCGATTTTCTGCAAAAGGGCCTTCTGCCCATCGGCAATTTCGTGGCCGCCCTGCCGATTGTCGGGATCGCACCGATTCTGGTGAAATGGTATGGATTTGGCTGGGAAAGCAAGTCGGCGGTGGTCGTCGTGATGGTGTTTTTCCCGATCCTGATCAATACGGTTCAGGGGCTGCGCGAAACATCTGCCATGCAGCGCGACCTGATGCACACCTATGCGGCCGGGTATTGGACAACCCTGATCAAGCTGCGCTTGCCTGCTGCAATGCCGTTTGTTTTCAATGGATTGAAGATCGGAACCACGTTGGCGCTTATCGGTGCAATCGTGGCCGAATACTTCGGGTCTCCAATCTACGGCATGGGGTTTCGCATTCAATCCGAGGCCGGGCGCTTGTCAATGGACATGGTCTGGGCCGAAATTGCCGTGGCCGCCTTGGCGGGCTCGGCTTTCTATGGGACGGTGACGCTCATGGAGAAAATCGTCACCTTCTGGCATCCGTCGCAGCGGGGCCAGGGTTAACGAGACCAACTGGAAGAAAGATAACAACTTGGAGGTTGAACAATGAAGAAACTACTGCTTGGCGCCGTAACGGCGTTTGCCCTTGGGGGCGCGGCCGCGCAGGCGGCGGATGACCTGACGCTGCAGCTCAAATGGGTGACGCAGGCGCAGTTCGCCGGCTACTACGCAGCACTCGATAACGGGTTCTACGAAGAAGAAGGGCTGAATGTCACCATCAAGCCGGGCGGCCCCGACGTGGCCCCGACACAGGTCCTGGCCGGGGGCGGCGCTGATGTGGTGATCGACTGGATGCCTTCAGCGTTGGCAGCGCGTGAAAAGGGCCTGCCGCTGGTCAATATCGCGCAACCCTTCAAGCGCTCGGGCATGATGCTGACCTGCCGCGCCGACAGCGGTATCAAGACGCCGGCCGACTTCCCGGGCCATACCTTGGGGGTCTGGTTCTTTGGCAACGAGTATCCGTTCCTGGCCTGGATGAGCCAGCTTGGCATACCGACCGACGGCTCCGAAGGGGGGGTGACGGTGCTCAAGCAGGGTTTCAACGTCGATCCGCTTCTGCAAGGGCAAGCTGATTGCATCTCGACCATGACCTATAACGAATACTGGCAGGTGATCGATGCCGGGATGAAGCCGGAAGAGCTTGTGACCTTCAAGTATGAGGATCAGGGCGTGGCGACACTGGAAGACGGGCTCTATGTGCTCGAGGACCGGCTGAGCGACCCGGCGTTCGAGGACCAGCTTGTGCGCTTTGTCCGGGCGTCCATGAAGGGCTGGAAATGGGCCGAGGAAAACCCGGATGACGCGGCGCTGATCGTGCTGGAATACGATGAGACCGGTGCCCAGACAGAACAGCACCAGAAGCGCATGATGGGTGAAGTTGCCAAGCTGACGGCGGGTTCGACTGGTGAACTTGATCCGGCAGACTACGAGCGCACGGTGCAGATCCTTCTGGCCGGCGGCTCTGACCCGGTGATCACCAAGGAGCCGGAAGGTGCCTGGACGCATGCGATTACGGACAAGGCTTTGAAGTAACACGGTTCAGACGACAATCAGGGGGCGCGGTGCCGATGGGGCCGCGCCCTTTTTCGTGTTTGCGCCCGCCTGCGGCGGTCGCGGGGCCTCCGGCGGGGATATTTGAACGAAAAAGAAGAAAAATGCCGCTGCGATTGAACCGGAGCGGGGCGGGGCTGCACTTGTTGGTATAAGGGGCCGTGATGGATGAGAGGCGGAAGGAACAGGCGCTGGAAGGATACCTGGTGGCGGCGGCGCGGCTGGGGGACCGGGGCGCGCTGGAGCGGCTGGTGGCGCTGCGTTCGCCCCGGATGATGGCGCATGCGGTGCGGCTGTTGGGCGAGGTGGAGGGTGCGCGCGACGTGGTGCAGGAGGCCTGGGTCGAGATCATGCGCGGGTTGGGCGGCTTGCGGGATGTGCGGGCGTTTCAGCCCTGGGCGCTCAGGATCGTGTCGCGCCGGGTGGCGCGGGTGATCGGCGGGCGAGTGCGCGAGCGGCGCCTGGCGGCGGAATATGCGCAGGAGGCAGAGAGGGTGGCAGAGCCGATGGGAGAGGGGGCGGTGGATGGTGCGCGGGTGCGCGCGGCGCTGGACGCCTTGCCGCGCGAGCAGGCGGCGACGGTAGCGCTGTTTTACCTCGCCGAGATGAGCGTGGCCGAGGTGGCGATGGCGATGGATGTGCCGGTGGGCACGGTGAAAACGAGATTGATGCATGCGCGCGCCAGGCTGCGGGCGTTGCTGGAAGGAGAGAGTGATGGACAAGCTTGACGAAATGATCGAAGAGGCGCTGAAGGCCGAGGATCGCGAGATCTGGGAGCAGGGGGGCGAGCTGGGCTATTTTTCGCTGGCTTTCGGCCTGTTTCGCGGCAAGACCGCCTGGGTGAATTGGCTGATCATGTTGATGCAGACGGTTTTATTCGTGGCTGGGGTCTGGTGTGCAGTGGAGTTCTTCGCTGCCACTGATGTATTGCTGGCGCTCAAGTGGGGTGTCAGTTCGGCGGTGTTGATCCTGACGGCATTGAGCATGAAGATGAGCCTGATGATCCCGATGCAGGCCGACCGGGTGATCCGCGAGGTGAAGCGCATCGAGCTGTTGCTGGCGAAACGCGGCTAGGTCTCGCGGACCGGGCGGGGGCGGTCGTAGATCACCGGCTCGACCGGATTGCCGTCCTTGTCCTGGCTGTGCTGGCGAAAGCAGGGCAGCCCCGCCGGGATCAACGTGTCGCGGCGTGCGTCGTCCAGAAAGATGTGCTTGGCGTTGCCGGCGTCATAGCTGAACCAGTTCGGGTCGTCGAATGTGCCGGCCTGCACGCCGATGAATTCGGCAAACCGCTCGAATGTGTAAAACAGGTTCGCACCGCAGGTGGGGCAGAAATGCGTGGTGATCACCTTGCCCGAGCCGGCCGAGACATGGTCATAGCTCTTCGCCTCACCGGTCACCTGAACCTCTGCCTTCCGGAAAATCGGTTCGACCGCATAAGGCCCGCCGGTCACCCGCTGGCAGAAACGGCAATGGCAGAATGACACCCGAACGGGTTGCGCCGTGACCCGGTAGTGAATGGCGCCGCACAGGCAGCGGCCGGTCTGTTCTTGCATCGCACGTCCTCCTGCGCGCCATCCTGACGCCCGGCAACAGGACGGGCAAGGTCCTAGCTTCTTTTTCGTTCAAATATCCCCGCCGGAGGCAAGAAATCGGGGCCGCGGGCGTCAGCCCGCGGCCCCGCCGCGACCGCGTCAGCGGGCGCAAAACCTGCTATTTCATCCGGTTGGCGATCAGATCCTCCACCACCGCCGGATCGGCCAGCGTCGAGGTGTCGCCCAGGTTGCCATAGTCGTCCTCGGCGATCTTGCGCAGGATACGGCGCATGATCTTGCCCGAACGTGTCTTCGGCAGGCCCGGCGCCCATTGCAGGTGATCCGGCTTGGCAATCGGGCCGATTTCCTTGCGCACCCAGGCGATCAGTTCTGCCTTCAGATCGTCGGTATAGTCCTGACCATCCATCAGCGTCACGTAGCAATAGATGCCCTGGCCCTTGATCTCATGCGGGAAACCCACCACCGCGGCCTCGGAAACCGCCGGGTGCGCGACCAGCGCGCTTTCGATCTCGGCGGTGCCCATGCGGTGGCCCGAGACATTCAGCACGTCATCGACGCGGCCGGTGATCCAGTAATAACCATCTTCATCGCGCCGGACCCCGTCGCCGGAGAAGTAATACCCCTTGTAGTCGGCGAAATAGGTGGACACGAATCGGTCATGGTCACCCCAGACGGTGCGCATCTGCCCCGGCCAGCTGTCCTTGATCGCCAGCACGCCCTCGGCCACGGTTTCGGTGATCTCGGCCCCGGTCTGCGGCTCCAGAACCACCGGCTGCACGCCAAAGAACGGCAGCGTGGCCGAGCCCGGCTTGGTCGGGATCGCGCCGGGCAGCGGGGTCAGCATGTGGCCACCGGTTTCGGTCTGCCACCAGGTATCGACGATCGGCGCCTTTCCCTTGCCCACGACGCGGTTGTACCACTCCCAGGCTTCCGGGTTGATCGGCTCGCCCACGGTGCCCAGCACCTTGATCGAGGACAGGTCGTATTTCAGCACCGGCTCGTCGCCATGGGCCATCAGCGCGCGGATCGCGGTGGGGGCGGTGTAGAACTGGTTCACCTTGTGCTTTTCGCAGACCGCCCAGAAGCGCCCGGCATCCGGCCAGGTGGGCACGCCTTCGAACATCAGGGTGGTCGCGCCATTGGCCAGCGGGCCATAGACGATGTAGCTGTGCCCGGTCACCCAGCCCACGTCCGCCGTGCACCAGAAGATGTCGCCATCGTGGTAGTCGAAGGTCAGTTGATGGGTCATCGAGGCGTAAACCAGATAGCCGCCGGTCGTATGGACAACGCCTTTCGGCTTGCCGGTGGAGCCCGAGGTGTAGAGGATGAACAGCGGGTCTTCGGCGTTCATCGGCTCGGCCGGGCAATCGGCGCTGGCCTTGGCCATCAGCGGCCCGAAGGCGAAATCGCGCCCGTCTTTCATCGGCACATCTGCCCCGGTGCGTTCGACCACCAGAACCTTGGTATCGCCGCAGATTTCCAGGGCCTTGTCGACATTGGTCTTGAGCGGCGTGTTGCGCCCGCCGCGCGGCGCTTCGTCGGCGGTGATCACAAGTGACGCCTGAGAGCCTTCGATGCGGGCCGCCAGGGCTTCGGGTGAAAACCCGGCGAAAACAATGGAATGAATGGCGCCGATCCGGGTGCAGGCCAGCATCGCATAGGCCGCTTCCGGGATCATCGGCATGTAAAGCACGATGCGGTCGCCCTTGCCGACACCCATGTCCTTGTAGACATTGGCCAGCTTGTTGACCTGTTGGGACAGTTCGCCATAAGTGATGTGCTTGGAGACGTTCGGATCGTCGCTTTCCCAGATGATCGCTGTCTGATCGGCACGGCTGGCAAGATGGCGGTCGACGCAATTGGCCGACACGTTCAATACGCCGTCCTCGAACCATTTGATCGAGACATCGGGGTATTCGAACGTCGTGTTCTTGACCTTCGAATACGGTTTTATCCAGTCAAGCCGCTTGCCGTGTTCGCCCCAGAACGCGTCGGGGTCATTCACGGATTGCGCATACATTTCGTCGTATCTGGCTTTGTCCACCAGGGCCTGTGCGACAAACTCCGGGCTGGGTGGATAGATTTTGGCTTCGGTCATGTCCCCGGTATTCTCCTGTTTGGAGCCTCTGTCTTGCGCGTGCGAATTTGCGCCGACGGTGGCTCAGATGGCAAGATATTCGTGACGCAATTCTTCATTGTCCAGAACTTCCTGCGCCGTGCCGTCAAAAACGACGGTTCCGGTATCCAGAATGACCGAACGGTCTGCCAGCGCAAGCGCGCGAACGGCGTTCTGTTCGACGATGACGGTGGTGATCCCCTGTTCCTTGATCAGATCCAGCGTTTTCTCGATCTCGTCAACGATGACCGGCGCCAGCCCTTCATAGGGTTCATCCAGCAGCAGAACCTTCAGATCACGCGCAAGTGCCCGGGCAATCGCAAGCATCTGCTGCTCGCCGCCCGAAAGCGTGGTGCCCTCCTGGCGGCGTCGCTCCTTGAGGCGCGGGAACAGGTCGTAGAGCCGTTCAAGAGACCAGCCGGCGGGTGGGGCAATCTGGGCCAGCTGCAGGTTTTCCTCGACCGTCAGCCCCTGGATGATCCGGCGGTCTTCGGGCACAAGCCCGATGCCGGCCTGGCTGGCTTCGTAGGCTGCCATCTTGTGCAGCGGCTGATGGTCAAGCCAGACCTCGCCATGGGTGAGCTGCGGATCCGACAGACGCGCCAGCGCGCGCAGCGTTGACGTCTTGCCAGCGCCGTTTCGGCCAAGCAGGGCCAGAATCTCGCCTTCATGCACGTTGAAGCTGACGCCCTGCACGATGTAGCTTTCGCCATAGTAGGCATGCACATCCCAAACCGAAAAATACGCCGGCCCCGGGGATGGCCTGCCGGGATGCGCGCTGAATTCGGTTCTTTCGTTCATGACATGTATCCCTCAGACCTGCTGCGTTTCGCCAAGGTAGGCTTCCTTGACCTTCGGATGGCCCTTGATGTTTTCCGGCGTGTCCTCGACCAGCGGTGTGCCCTGCGCCAGAACCGTGATGCGTTGTGCCAGCGAAAACACCACATGCATGTCATGTTCGATGATCACCATGGTAATGTCGCGCTGTTCGTGGACTTCCTTCAAGAGATCGATCGTGGCGTTGGTGTTGGCGCGTGCCATGCCGGCGGTCGGTTCGTCCAGCAGCAAGAGCTTGGGGTTCTGGACCAGGCACATGGCCATTTCCAGCCGCCGTTTGTCGCCGCGTGACAGCGAGGCGGCATGTGCATGGCGCTTGTCGATCATGTTGACGTCAGTCAGAATGGCATCTGCCTGCTCGATCAGTTCGGATTCATTTGCGACGGTCTCGAAAGCGTGCAACCGAAACGCGCCGTCACGCCGGGCAAAAACCGGGATCAGCACGTTCTCTAGAACCGACAGGTCGCCGAATATTTCCGGTGTCTGAAAGACCCGGGAAATGCCCATCTGGTTGATCTCATGTGGTTTTCGGCCCAGAACCGATTGCCCCTCGAACAGGACGGAACCGGTGTCGGGTATCAGCTTGCCCACCAGACAGTTGAGCAGAGTGGACTTGCCGGCCCCGTTTGGACCGATGATCGCATGAACGGTGTTTTCGCGCACCGACAGGTTGACATCCTTCAGCGCCTGAAGGCCGCCGAACCGCTTGTTCACGTCTTTGACTTCAAGGATTCCCATGTTCAGGCGCCTTTCATTCTGCCGGTGTCGAATGCGTGGTGGCATCGTCGCCCGACTTTTTCTTGCGCCGGAAAAGGCCGACCAGCTTCTGGCCACCCTGCATCAGGCCGCCGGGCAGGAAGATCACGACCAGCATGAACAGCAGGCCCAGTGTCAGCGCCCAGCCTTCGCCGGTGAAGCGGGCGAAGAACCAGACGACGGGCTCTCGCACGACTTCGGGCAGGAAATGAAACCAGCCTTCGAGCACGTTCTCGTTGATCTTGGAGAAGATGTTTTCGAGGTATTTGATCACCCCTGCGCCCAGGACCGGCCCAAGAAGGGTGCCGGCTCCGCCAAGGATCGTCATGATCACAACCTCACCCGATGCGGTCCAGACCATGCGCTCGGCCCCTGCCAGCGGGTCCATCACCGCCAGCAAGCCGCCGGCCAGCCCGGCATACATCCCCGAGATCACGAAAGCTGCAAGCGCGTAGGGGCGCGGGTTCAGCCCGGTATAGTTCATCCGCGTCTGGTTCGACTTGATTGCCCGCAGCATCATCCCGAACGGCGACCGGAAGATGCGCAGGCTCAGGTAAAAGGCGATCACGAAAAACACGGCGCAGACGTAGAAGCCGACGTTGAAGGTGAAAACATGGTTGCCCAGGCTCAGCTGGTAGCTGTCCGAAAGCTCCAGCCCGAACAGGTTGGGGTAATTTGCGGAACTGTTTCGATCCAGGATGCGCGGGTCGGTCGGGCGCACTTGCAGACCGGTTTCCCCATTGGTGAGAGGCGTCAGAACCGAATAGGCAAGCCGATAGCTCATCTCGGCCATGGCCAGCGTGAGGATCGAGAAATAGATGCCGGTGCGCCGGAGCGAGATGTAACCGATCACCACCGAGAACAGCCCCGAGACCAGGATCGCCAGGATCAGCGCCGGGAAAATGTTGAGCGAGAGAAGCTTGAACATCCAGACCGCCGCGTAAGAGCCGACCCCGAGAAAGGCGGCATGGCCGAAGCTGAGATAGCCGGTCAGGCCGAACAGGATGTTGAAGCCCATGGCGAAGATGCCGAAGATTGCCACCTTGGCCATCAGGTCGGGGTAGCCGCCGTTGAACTGCGCCAGCGGGCTGGTTTCGGCGAAGGGTTGAAACAGGAAGGGCGTCAGGGCCGCCATGGCGCTCACCACCAGCAGCAGCAGAAAATCGCGCTTGTTGAGTCCTAGCATTGCCTCAGTCCTCCATCACGCCGGGTTTGCCCATCAGTCCGCGCGGGCGGATCATCAGCACGACGATCGCCACGAGATAGATGATGATCTGATCGATGCCCGGAAAGATCGCCTTGATCTCATTCATCGAGGCAAAGCTCTCCAGGATGCCGAGCAGGAAGCCGGCCAGCACAGCGCCGGGCAGGCTGCCCATGCCGCCAACCACGACCACGACAAAGCTGAGCACCAGAAAGTCCATGCCCA
>Ga0256839_1002564_pt1 | contig 20041 bp, 16 predicted proteins | sample 354166metaG_FD_185968 | JGI IMG/M metagenome (GOLD analysis project Ga0256839, IMG submission 185968) | Hydrothermal vent microbial communities from Mid Atlantic Ridge, Atlantic Ocean - 354-166 | ecosystem: Environmental > Aquatic > Marine > Hydrothermal vents | place: Atlantic Ocean: Mid... | reverse complement strand
TCTGGCTGTTCGACCAGCAGAAACGCACCTTCCGACGTTTGACGGACTTCGACGGCAACGACTATCTGCCGGCCTGGGCCGGTCCCCGCACACTCCTGTTTATCAGCGAACGCGACGGTACCTACAACCTGTATCGCCTCTTTTTGAATGAAGACGGATCCCCCCGGAACGCTCCCGAACAGCTTACCCACTTCAAAGGCGATGGTGTCCGTTACTTCACCGTCAGCGCCGATGGTCGGACCATCGCCTTCGAACGCCAGACCGACCTCTACGTGCTCACGCTCCCTGAAGGCACGCCACGCCGGCTGCAAATCCAGGTCCCCTATGACGAACGCTTCGACCCGGTCGAACGGCGCACCTTTACGTCCAACGCCACCGAATACGCCCTCTCGCCCAACGGACAGTACCTTGCGTTTGTCGTCCGCGGCGAACTGTTTCTGCGTCGCAATGATCCTGACGACAGCCGTACGGTGCGCCTGACCCGACACCCGTGGCGCGACCGGGAGCCGGCCTGGCTCAACGATTCAACGCTCGTGTTCGTCTCGGACCGAGCCGGCCAGTACGACCTGTATCTGCTACGAGCTGCCGATTCCGGCACCGCTGATCTGTTCGAAAGCCTCACGTACGAAGTTATACGCCTGACCGACACGCCAGAAGACGAACGGGCGCCCGTCGTAGCCCCGGATGGTCGTCATCTCGTGTTTCGCCGGGGACGCGGTACACTCTTGCTGGCTCGCCTTGAAGGCGATCGGCTGCAACTTGTCCGCACGCTGCTGGATGGATGGGCCACTCCGGAAGACGTAGCCTGGAGCCCTGATAGTCGCTGGATTGCCTACAGTCTGCCCGACCTTGACTTTAACACAGAGGTTTACATTCAGCCCATTGACGGAAGTCATCCCCCCGTCAACATCAGCCAGCATCCCAAGCCCGACACGCATCCAGTGTGGAGCCCTGACGGTTCCAAGCTCGCCTTTCTGTCGCCACGTAGCTCCGGCGACGTAGACGTTTGGTTTGCCTGGCTACGCCGGGCCGACTGGGAACGTACCGAAGAAGAGTGGGAAGCGCTGGAAAAACAGAGCGACCGTAAACGCCGCGACACGCTGACGGCCCCCCTCCAGATCGACCTGGAGCGCATTCACGAACGGCTACGTCGCGTAACAGCACTGCCCGGCAATGAAGCTGAGCTGGCCATCTCGAAAGATGGGGAAACGTTCTACTTCGTGGCCAACCGGGGAGGGCGCACTCAGAACTATCAAGCCGAGGTGGATCTGTATCGCATTCGCTGGGATGGCTCTGAGTTGAAACGCCTCACCGACAACAATACGAATCCCCGACAGGTACGGCTCAGCCGCGATGGTAAGTATCTATTCTTTCTGCGCCCCTCAGGGCAGCTTGTGCGACTGAATCCGGATAATGGTCGCCAAGAGACCCTCCGTTTTGAAGCCCGCATGGAAATCGACTACCGTGAGGAGCGCCGACAGATCTTTGAAGAAGCCTGGCGCGTGCTGGCGCAGGGATTCTACGATCCGCAATTTCATGGCGTCGACTGGCAAGCGCTTCATGACAAATACCTACCCTGGGCGTTGCGGGCGTCGACCAATCGGGACTTTCGCGATGTTTTCTCGTGGATGCTGGGCGAGCTGAATGCCAGCCATCTGGGCATCAGAGGCCCTGATCGGGCCGAGACGCAGCGCGAGCGCACCGGCCTGCTGGGCGTGGAGGTTGAGCCGGTAGCGGAAGGCGTCCGTATCCGACACGTGGTGCCTCACTCCCCGGCCGATCGTGAGCAAAGCCGGCTGTACATCGGCGAAATCATCACAGCCGTCGATGGCACACCCGTCGCCGCTGTGGATAACTTTTACCGTCTGCTGGTCGACAAGGTCGATGAGCGCGTGCGTCTGACGGTACAGACCCCAGATGGCCAGACACGCACCGTGATCATTCGGCCGGTCGCCTCGCTGCGACAGGCCCTCTACGAAGAATGGGTGGCCACGCGGCGAGCCCTGACCGAACGCTACAGTAACGGTCGCCTGGGTTACATCCATGTGCAGGGCATGAACTGGCCCAGCTTCGAGCGATTTGAGCGGGAGCTGGTGGCCAGCGGTCAGGGCAAAGAAGGCCTGATCATCGACGTACGCTACAACGGCGGCGGATGGACAACCGATTACCTGTTGACCGTGCTGACCGTACGTCGCCATGCCTACACCATCCCGCGCGGCGCCGCCGAACGCCTGGACTTACCCGATCGACGCGCCTTCCGCCCGCATTATCCTTTTGGGGAACGATTGCCCTTTGCAGCCTGGACTAAACCGGTAGCCGCTCTCTGCAATCAGAACAGTTTCTCCAATGCCGAAATCTTCTCCCATGCCTTCAAAACCCTGAGGCTGGGCCCCCTGGTGGGCGTTCCTACCTTTGGGGCCGTCATCTCAACCGGCGGAGTCAGACTGATCGACGGGTCGTTCGTACGCCTGCCATTCCGCGGCTGGTTTGTCTATGCCGACGACACCAATATGGAAAACGGCCCGGCCATACCTGACATCATTGTCGAAGAAGCTCCCGACAGCAAGGCGCGGGGCGAAGACCCGCAACTTCGGGCAGCTGTCGAAGCCCTGCTGGCTCGCATTGATGCGCATCCTACAGACGAAACGCGCTAAAACCGCAGACTGCCATGCCCGCGACGATCAAAGTTATTCTGTTCGATATGGACGGGGTGCTGGTGGATGTATCCCGTTCCTACCGACGTGCCATCGAAGAGACGGTCGAGCACTTTACGGGCCGTAAAATTACGCCCGCTACTATTCAGCGCTATAAGAATGCGGGGGGGTTCAACGACGACTGGAAGTTGACCCACACGATCATTCTTGACATTGGCATGCAGGTACCTTTCAGCCGGGTGGTGCAGGAGTTTCAGCGTCGCTACCGGGGTGAACACTGGGACGGCTTCATCGCACAAGAACCGCCACTGATGCAGACGCAGACGCTCCAGCAGCTACGCCGGCAAGGTTATCTCATGGGTATCGTCACCGGCCGGCCAGAAGCCGAAGCACGCTGGACGATCGAACGCTTTGGCTGGCAACCCTACTTCCCCCTGCTGGTTGCCATGGAGCACCAGGACGGCCGGGGTAAGCCGGACCCCTATCCGATCCGACGGGCGCTGGCCATGCTCGAAGCCGTCGGTCTCAACATTGCCCCGGACGAAGCCGTCTATGTGGGTGACTCCGTCGACGACATGGTAGCCGCACAGGCCGCCGGCGTACTCCCGATCGGCGTCATTCCCCCTTATCTGGATGCCGAAACGCACGGCGCCCTCTTGCGCGAACGTGGCGCACGCTACCTGATTGAGCGCACCGACGATCTTCCGGCTCTACTGGCCGAGCTGGAAGCCCCGCCAGTGCGCCGCGCCTCCTGAACGACGGGAACGCATCGATCCTGTGCAGCGTGTTCAGCGGCGTCGTAGCCGCTGTCCAATGCCGTTGTACCATGAAAATTGCGCTGGCGCAAATCAACCCGATCGTTGGTGATCTGCAGGGGAATCGCCGTAAAATCGTCGACTATGCTCATCAAGCCTATCGTCTGGGGGCTGAACTGGTCATCTTTCCCGAAATGTGCGTGGCAGGCTATCCGCCGCAGGACCTGCTCGACATGCCGGCCTTCATCGAAGCCGTCGCGCACACGGTGGAAACCATTGCCCTGGAAGTGCCGCAGGACCTCGGCGTGATTCTGGGCGCCCCGATCCGTAACGAGCATCCGGTAGGCAAGCGGCTCTTCAATGCGGCCCTCCTGCTGGAAGGAGGGCGCATCGTGGCCCGGGTTACGAAGCGACTGCTACCCACCTACGACGTGTTCGATGAATATCGCTACTTCGAGCCCGGTCCTTCTCAGCCCGTTGTGCACTGGCGCGGTTGGCGCCTGGGCCTGCATATCTGTGAAGACATGTGGAACAACGAGGACTGGGCCCCCTACCACCTCTACGATGAAAACCCTGTCGACGAGCTGGCGGCGCAAGGGATCGATCTGTTCATCAACATCAGCGCCTCTCCCTTTTCCCAGGGTAAGCATGACGAACGCAGCCGCATCATCGAAGGCATCTGTCGCGAACACGGTATACCTTTCGTCTATGTGAATCAGGTAGGCGCCAATACCGAACTGATTTTCGATGGCGACAGTCGGGTTCATGCGCCCGACGGCTCCATCCTGCTATGTGCCCCTTCGTTTCAGGAAGCCTTGCTCCTCTGGGATACCGAAGCCACCTACGCCCCTTATGTGCACCGCCGCACCGAGATCGAAGATCTGTACGACGCGCTGGTGCTGGGCATCCGGGATTACTTCTACAAGACAGGCGCTTTCGAAAAGGTTGTACTTGGCCTTTCGGGTGGCATTGATTCAGCCGTCACCTGCGCACTGGCCGTTGCGGCCCTGGGACCGGAGCGTGTCGTTGGCGTAGCCATGCCTTCAAAGTACTCTTCGCCCGAGTCGGTGGAAGATGCCCGCCAGTTGGCAGACAATCTGGGCATCCCGTTCCATGTGATTCCGATCATGCCAGCCGTAGATGCCTTTCGCGAAATGCTGGCGCCGGTCTTCGCCGATCTTCCGGAAGATGTCACCGAGGAAAACATCCAGGCGCGGGTGCGGGGGGTCACGCTTATGGCCCTGTCGAACAAATTCCGCTACCTTCTGCTCTCCACGGGCAACAAAAGCGAAATGGCCGTTGGATACGTAACGCTCTATGGGGACACGAACGGAGGACTGGCCGTGTTAGCCGACGTCTACAAGACGCAAGTTTATCGTCTGGCCCGCTACATCAATGCCCGGGCCGGTCGCTACCTCATCCCCGAGCGTATCCTGACCAAACCGCCGTCGGCCGAACTACGTCCAGGTCAGAAAGATACCGACACTCTCCCGCCTTACGAGGTGCTGGACGTGATCCTGCAACGCTACATCGAACATCGCGAAGAAGTGGACGAGATTGTAGCGGCCACCGGGTTTGATCGCGCGCTGGTAGCTGACATTCTGTGCCGCGTAGACCGCAACGAATACAAGCGCCGACAGACGCCCCCGGGGCTACGCGTCACCGGCAAGGCTTTCGGCATCGGGCGACGCCTGCCCATCGTCATGCGCTGGAACCGGACGGTGCTCGAAGAAGTGCGCCGAAATCACACGGCCGCCCTGCAAACTCAATCGGAACGCTCCTCATGATCGCCTACGTCTCCGGTAAGCTCGTGGCTAAAAAACTAACGGAAGTCATTGTGGACGTGCACGGCCTGGGCTATCGGCTCCTGATTCCTACCTCTACCTATGAGGTGCTGCCCGAGCTCGGAGCACCGGTGCATTTGCTGACGCACTATTACGTCCGAGAAGACGCGGCCCTGCTGTTCGGATTTGCCACCGAGGCCGAACGCACCCTGTTCGAGGTACTACTGAGCGTCTCGGGCGTCGGTCCTCGCCTGGCCCTGGCCGCTTTATCGGCTCTCTCCCCGACTCAGTTTCACGAAGCGGTCATGGAGGGCGACGTGCAGACGCTGAAGCGCATCCCCGGCGTGGGGCAACGCCTGGCTGAACGTTTGATTGTAGAACTACGCGACCGGCTGACCCTGATGGACCTGGCCGAACTATCACCGGCCAGTGTAGATGATGTGCGTGCGCAGGCCCGAGCCGATGCGCTGGCCGCTCTGGAAGCACTGGGTCTGCCACGTGCCGCTGCCGAACGTAGCCTGCGCAAAGTGCTTCGGGAGCATCCGGGGCTTCAGTCGGCGGAAGAACTCATCCGGCTGGCCCTGCGCGAATACGGCGGTTGAGCCATGCTGTCTGCCTTTATGTGCGCCTCCGTCGCCTCGTCGGTCCGGTTGCGAGGAATAATCACGGTAAAGATACTACCGATACCTGGCTGGCTTTCCACGTAAATCTGTCCGTTCAGGAGACGCACGATGCGTTGCACAATACTTAATCCCAATCCGCTACCTTCATAATCCCGGGAAAGTCCGCTGGAAGCCTGCTTGAATTCCTCAAAAATGACCGACTGAAGTTCTTCAGGAATGCCAATACCTGTATCGACTACCTGAAGCTGAATGGTCTCCGCATCCCCCTCCAGCGATACAGTCACTTCTCCCTCCTCGGTGAATTTGATGGCATTATGCACCAGATTCTTGACCAGTCGCCTCCACAGATCTTCATCCACACAGGTCTTCAGCACAGACTCGCTGCTCTGTAGCGTAAGCTTTAATTTTTTAGCCCGGGCCAGCGGCGTTAGCTCATCAATTACGGTCTGCGTGCTGGCTACCACATCCAATTCCCGGTGCTGCACCCGTACGGTGCCTGCCTCCAGACAGGACATGTATAGCAGCGAATCCAGCGTGTCGAGCAGACGCTGTCCACTCTGTTTAATAACCTGGGCCATCTCGCGATGCATTGGATCTGCCAGCTCCTCCTCCAGGATCTGCGCATATCCCAGAATACCTGCCAGGGGCGTGCGGATTTCGTGGTTCATGTTAGCCAGAAACGTACTCTTCAGACGGGCCATCTCCTCCGCAGCCTCCTTGGCAGCTACCAGCACCGCCTGGTGCTCCTGCACCCGCGTCAGCATTTCGTTAAAGGCTGCAGCCAGCTTCTGCAGCTCTACCGGCCCTTCCGTTGGCACCCGTATGGTGTAATCGTGCGTTTCAGCTACCTGCTGGACCACCTGCTCCAAGCGCTCCAGGGGACGCGTTACCCGCTGCGATAACAGCGCAACCAGGATCATGCTTAGTCCCAGCAATAGCAGAAGCACGCTCCCACCCACCATATATTTGATAACGCGGGTGACCCAGCCGCTCAGCGCCGCCTGCAGATACACGTAGCCAAGCGTCTGACCTCCCTCCTGCACCGGATGCAGATAATGCAGGGAACCGGCCTGCTGACGGGCCTCCGCTAAGGAAGCCGGCATATCTTGCGACGCGCCCTCCCTCCGATACCAGGCAAAAGGCCGTCCGTCGACCGTGTAGAGCACGGCCATTTGCACAACGGGAACACTTTGAAGCCCTTCCAGCACGCTGGTAGCGCCCTCCACGTCGCGTAAAAGAAGTGGGTGCAGGCTATTTCCAGCCACAAGCTGTCCCAGCACATGCAGTTCGCTTTCTTCCTCCTTCCAGGACTGAGCAAAATCATACAGCGCATACAGCACCCCGTTCAATACCAGAACGATCGTGCACGTGATCAGCACGATCATGATGAGTTGCGTCTTGAGCGTGCACCGATCAAAAAATTTCATTGCACTCTTTGCAACCGCTTTTTAGAAACCTGGAAATCAAAACACGATTCCGACACGCTCGGGGGCTATATAGGCGTTATCGTCTGCCAAGGTTAATCGTTAAATGGCCATGCGCTGTGCCATTTCAGAAGTGAACTACCAGCTCAAAAGAAGCCTGGCGCCCCAGGTCATATACGTCAACCGGGACAAAAGCGAAACGACGGGGCGGGCGTTGACCGACCAGTACCAGCACAGGGGTTCGGTACCAGGGATTGGCTCGATCGAACAGGTTGAACAATCCCAGCCGCAATTCGGCGGTAGCCACACGCATCCGGTAGCGGCCTGTCAACGTCAGATCCATTCGGTGGTAGGGGCCCAGCCGCTCCGGCTGTGCCGGATCTGTATAACGCTCGGTATTAGGCGGACCTGAAGCCGAGAACCAGGCCAGCGACAGCGTGCCGCCCGCCCAGAGCGGTACATCCAGATACGCCCGGAATTGATGCCGACGATCCCAGGGAGCCGGATACCAGGTCCCGTTATTCAGCGCTTCGTGTGCCAGATCGACCCGTGCCAGCGTATAGGCCAGCGTAGTTCGAAACGGCCCAAGAGGCTGGTCCAGTAGCACTTCCAGCCCATAGGCTCGGCTCCGGGCACCCGTGAGCCAGGGCGTCGTGTTTTCTTGATCGCGTGCGATCAGGAAAAAAGGAGCCACAACTTCATGTTGCCAGACATTGGCAAAACGCCGTGCATAGGCGTTAAGCTGCAACCGCGTAAGCCCCGACCGCCACTGTATCCCTACGCTCAGGTTGTCCACTACGGTTGGTGGTTGCTGCGGGCCGGTCAATAGCCATACGCCTGTACTATGCATGTTCGCAAAGGCCAGGTGATGCAGAAACTGGTAGTTTCGACTGAAGCCTATCCCGGCCGACCAATGCCCTTCGGGGTGCATGGTGAGCTGTAAGCGGGGCGAAAGCCGAACGTAGGAACCCGCAGAAAAGCTATGTACCCGCAGGCCAGCCAGCACGTTCATCAGCGCATGGGGACGCCCTTCGTACTGCAGAAAGGCATCCGTCTGGATCGCGCGTTGCTTTTCGGCAAACGAACGTGTGCGAATAGCCGAACTTTCTTCGTAGATAAGGTTCAGGTGCTGCAGCGTATAGCCCAACGTCCAGTAACCTGTGCGCCAGGCCATCTGCAACGTCTGTTCCCAGCGCCATTCGGTCAGGGCATTGGTATAGGCAAACGGTGCCAGCCGCCGAAACAGCTTTGGTAGGCCTCCACCCGTGAAGGCATACAGGAAATCATCACGGGCATAGCTGCTTTCGTAGGTCGTGGTTGCCAGCAACGTTTGCAGCCGAAAGTCGGACGCCAGCCGATAGTGAAGCTGTACGCTGACCGTTCGGTTGCCCCATTGTTGCTGCGTAACTACTGGTTGCCAGTCAAATCCGGTCACCTCGCCGCGGAAATTCCAGCGGGGCATCAGGCGCTGCGCCTGCTGGCGGGCATCATCGCCCCCCAGGTAGCCGCTCAGTGTCAGGATGATCGGTCCGCTTTCCAGCCGAAGTTTTCCATGTAAGTCATAAAACGTGGCTGCCGAAGGTCCCAGTTGCAGCAGACGGGCTTCCAGATCGGCCACATTCGGGGGTAGAGGACCGGTCGGCCGTGCCACATCCAGTCCAAATGCTACCAGCCGATCGTTGCCCGGCCAGGCCAGTGCATCCAGCAGCGACCGGCGTCCTGCCAACAGCCAGCTTCCCCGAGATCCCAGCGGACCTTCCAGCAGTAGGCGACCGGCCACATTGCTCAGGCCGACCACACTTTGCAAGCGTCGATAGCCACCACTGCGGGTAACGAAAGCCAGCGTACCTCCAGGCGGCGCCGCATAGGTGGCCGGCGCTATATCGTAAAAAAAACCAACGGCCTGCAGCGCATCCGGATTGAAGGCATCAAACAACCCGAACAGATGGGATGGGTGGTAGACAGGAACACCATCAAGCAGTACCTGAAAGCCATCTGTCTGACTGCCCCGTATCGTCAATCCGTCCAGCCCGATGGCCAGTCCGACGGCCGGCAATGCCTGCAACGCACGCAGTACACTGCGTTCCCCAAACGGTGCAAACCGTTCGGCTTGCACCAGCCGCTGCCAGGTCGTGTCGACGCCATCGAGCCAGGCCACACTGCCGACCACAATCACGGCCGGCAACGTCTCTGTCTGTGGCCGCAGGGTAAACGTCAACCCGGATGCAACTTCAGCAGCCGCCAGTCGAAGCGTCTGTGGTTCGTAGCCTACGTACGAAGCAGTCAGCGTGAGTGTATCTTGCCCAGCTTCCAACATCAACGTTACTGCAAAATGGCCCTCAGCATCGGCCATGGTCCCACGTAGCTCCCCCTGAACCCACCAGAACAGCGTCGCATACGGCAGAGGTAAACCGGTATCGGCATCACGCACCTGCCCTTCAAGGGAAACTTTTTGAGGAGGAGCCTCCAACAACAGAAGCTGTCGCCGGGATGTATCGGCCTCCAGCACAAGGCCCTGGCGGATCAGTTCCCGGGCCAATGCTTTGATGAGTTGGGCTTCGGAGGCCTGTAACGTGACGGTACGTCCCTCAACCAGCGCATCGCGATAGAGTACCTGATAGCCACTACGTCGGGCCACATCTTCGAGCACCTGACGTAGCGGGGTCTCGCGATAAGTCACTTCCTGGGCCTGCGCGGCAAGAGCCAGCCCCAGAAGTCCTATGCCGATCAACCAGCCCGCAATGCTACGGTGCCCCATCAGCTTCAAAGCGGTAGCGTCCCGGCATCACTTCGATAAAATGGCCTCCCAGTACCCGTCCCAGGTCCTCCAGCACCTGCGACAGGCTATCCAGCGGTAGCGTACCGCTGAGCGTCTGGGCGGCATAGGATTCGGGTACGGTGATCTGCACGTTGAAATGATAGGCCACTTCGGCCACCACCTGCGTCACTGATTCCTGTACAAACGTGAGCTGTCCCTGCATCCAGTCCAGATAGGTTGCGGCAGCAGCAGGCTCCGGTGGAGTCAGACGGCCGTCGGCCGTCAGGCGACTACGCTGGCCCGAAGTGAGCACCTGGCGCTGTCCCTGTGGTCCTTCAAGTTGCACCCGTCCTGTCTCCAGAAAGATCTCTACGCCTCCCCAAGTACGCACGTCGAACCGGGTGCCCAACACCGTAACACGTACTGGCCCGGCTTCTACCTGAAAGCGCCGTTCCGGCCGGTGGACCACCTCAAAGAAAGCTTCGCCCTCCAGGCGATAACGCAAAACTGCATCGGACCTACGCAGCAAATAGAGCTGTGAATGTGGCCGCAGCGTGATCTCTGATCCGTCCGGTGCGGTGTACATCCGGGGCACGGCATCAGCCGAAGCGACCAGCATGGGCGCAGCCTCATACCTCATATACAACCACCAGCCCAGGCCAGCCGCCAGCAACACGACCGCCAGGGCCAACGTCCGGCGCCAGACCGAACGCCGCTCCAATCGACGACGCGCCGGTCGATCGACGGCATGCGGCCGACGCATCCGCGCTTCGATCTTCCGCCAGATTCGCTCACGCCGCTCCGGTTGCACCACCGGAGCCGCTTCGGCCTCCAGCGCCAGCAGGGCCTGCATCAACGGATCATTGGCCAGCTCCGGATCGGACGCCAGCGGACGTCCTTCCGCTCGAAGCTGGCCGATCCGTTGGGCCAGCGCCTCGTCGCGATCCCTATGGCGTAGGTGCTCCATTTTCGGTAAAGCTAAAGGGGGGTTGGGATGCCGCCGGCATCCCAACCCCTGCGCTTACGAATCGCGTTTCACCTCACCCGTACTCAGGAAGATACGATAGGTGTGGGGTACCCCATAGAAGCGCATCAGCGCCGATCCGTCCCCGTTCATTTCAATGGTGCCTTCCACTTCACGCACCATTTCTTTGTCTCCCGTACGCTTGACCATCCGAACCTGATAGGCCAGCGTGCCATAGGTCAGATGCTCCAGCGAATCGGTCGCCGACGGCTTAAGGATGTACACAGGCCCGTCGGTAACCAGATGCGCCCGATATTCCTGTTCCACCTCCTGGCCTTCTCGATTGACAAAGCGCCGGGCGCCCTCCATTTCCTGCTCACCTTCAAAGGTTATCGTATCGCTTTCAGCCTCCAACCCCTCAACGCGCCAGGCAGCCCGACGCTCAAACGAAGCGCTCCGTTCATTGCCCGAAGGGGTCCGATGCGCCACCGAGCCCTTGCGATACCCTTCAAAATCAATGGAAGCAATCCGGTCGCGCTCAGCACGTGGATGTGCGATGAACTGCCCGTCCTTATCTTTGAAAACATACTTCAGCAATGCTTCAATAGACTTCTGGAAGTTAGGACGAGTGACTTCATGAGTGAAACGAATCGTAAAAGTACCTGTGGTTGAGTCATAGTCGACTCGGAAACCCCGGCGCATGCCTCGCCAGTAGCGCGGGTCCTGCACTGCATCGCCCTCTTTCGAGAGAACGCTGCTCCCCGGATAATACATGCCGTTCTGGTCGAACGTGGCCGTGGCATCATACAGGTCGGTCATCATACCGTCGCTCTGATCAGAAAGCGCCTGGGCAACCACTTCGGCCACGGCCCGCGCATCTTCCTCACTGAGCGTTGCCTCATCGGCGTTTTGCAACGCATCGCAGGCAGCTACTGATAACATCAGCAGCAGCGTCAGTCCACCGCGATAGAACCGCTTCATCATACACCTCCTATGGTTTGGTGATTCGGATGGCACAACAGGCCAGCCTTTCATCGGCCGGCTATCTTCTCTACACGCAAGCCAGCCTTTTCCCCTATCCGAATCCTTTGTGCGCTCACTTATCGAAAATCGGCCAGCGCTTCCCGAAGCTGACGGAGCGCCTGGGCCATCTGGTTTTCTACCGTTTTCGGACTGATCCCCAGCACCTCGGCCGCCTCCCGATACGTGAGCTCCTGCAAAAAGCACAGCTCAAAAACAGCCCGACGGCGCTCAGGAAGCCGGGCAATAGCTTCCCGCAACCGGACCTGCAACAGCGCGGCCTCAGTGCAGTGATCAGCACCTGGCCCCGGATCCTTCAATTCCGGCAGCTCCTCCTCTCGGCTCAGCCGACGCGTATCCCGAAAATGGTTCAGCGCCCGGTTGTGCCCGATGCGAAACAGAAACGCCCGAAGGGAACGGCCCGGGTCAATCTGCGCTCGTCGTTCCCAGATCGTCAAAAACGCCTGCTGCACCAGATCTTCAGCCACATCCGGTGCAACACCCATCCGCTCCAGATAGTGCAACAGAAAGGCATGGTACCGGTCAAAAAAGCACCGGAAGGCCTGCCGGTCGCCCTCCCGGATACGCCGAGCCAGTTCGGCGTCGTCGAGCACCCCGACTGCCCCCTGCCGGGCCAGCAAAAGCAGCAGTACCAGCGTCACGTCCGTCATGAGCGTTGTCGCAACCTTCCCCGCCGGGTATCGGCAAAAACAGCGCCGACTGAATCCGACGGCGCCGACGCACACCACATCTACCGGAACGTTGCGTTTTTCTGCGTCAGATGCGCAAAGTCGTTGTCCGGGAAGCGCAAAGCGTTCCCTGGAAAGCAGGCTACTATGTATGTATCTGTACAACTTATGCCTACTGGAGGACGCATCCTATGATTTTTCTTTTTCGAATGCTGGGCATCAGCATTGGTTTGTTGCTCGCTCTGGGTCTCTTTCTGTTAGGAACCGTTTATCTGATTTCTTCCTATCATCTGCGCCAGACCTACACGCCCCATACGGTTAACCTGTCCCTTCCTGAAGACTCAGTGGCTCTGGAGCGGGGACGCCACGTTGCCACCATTCGGGGCTGCACCGACTGTCACGGTAGCGATTTTGGAGGACGTATTTTTATAGAAGATCCCATGCTGGGGCGCTTCGCGGGTCCCAATCTGACGCGAGGAGGGCGTGGGGCCGTACTCACAGTGACCGACTGGGAGTGGGCGGTCCGCCACGGCGTGCGTCATGACGGCCGCCCCCTGCGCTTCATGCCGGCCCTTGAATACCACCAGCTCAGTGACGAAGATCTGGCGGCGCTTATCGCCTTCGTGCAACACCTGCCGCCGGTGGATCGCCCCAGCGTGCCGATCCGGATCGGCCCCCTGGGGCGCATGCTCCATCTGATGGGCAACCTGCCCCTGTTGCTGACGGCCCGCCGACTCGATCACAACGCGCCGCACCTGGAAGCTCCCCCTTCCGGTCCCACTGCCGCATACGGGGCCTACCTGGCCACGTCGTGCAGCGGATGTCACGGACCGGGCTTCAGCGGCGGCCCCATCCCCGGCACCCCTCCCGAATGGCCACCGGCCGCCAACCTGACGCCCGATCCGGAAACCGGTCTGGGAAACTGGACCGAAGCTGACTTCTTCCGGGCGCTCCGTGAAGGACGACGTCCTGACGGCTCGACCCTCAATGCGCAATATATGCCGGTCCAGCTTACCGCGCAGATGACCGACGACGAAATCCGCGCCCTCTGGGCCTTCCTCCAGACGCTCCCCGCCACGCCCCGAGGCAATCATTAGGGAAGCGCACAACCCCATCACGCACCGGCAAATGCATCGCCGCTACACCCCGCGTTCTGCCCCTCCCGAACGATCGGGACACGTTCCCCGACACCGAAATCTACGTTGACCGACACCACATCCTGCGGCAACCCTACGGACTGAAGTGCATGAAGCGCATCCCCCGCTCCCTCTTGCCGCCAAACATAGACCGCACCGCTGGCTTCCCTGCGTTCTATTCCGGCTTCCCGCATACGCTCTGGTGCCTCCGGCCGCACCGGTACGGCAAAAATAGCGAACGTATCGCTCATTACGGGGTACCCCCTCCTCAACGGCTCACTAAAACGCGGAACCTTTCCCGCTGCCGGACGAAAGACAACGCCTCTGCGGCAAGCAGCAGCTTTCGAATACAAAAACATGTCGTATCCCCTGCGCAATATCGCGATTGTGGCGCATGTCGACCACGGCAAAACGACGCTGGTCGACGCTATGCTCTGGCAGAGTGGCATCTTTCGGGCCAACCAGGACGTGCAGGAGCGGGTGCTCGACTCGCTCGACCTGGAGCGGGAAAAAGGCATCACGATCATGGCCAAAAACACGGCCATCTGGTACAACGACGTCAAAATCAACATTGTCGATACCCCCGGCCATGCCGACTTTGGCGGTGAAGTTGAGCGCACGCTCCGCATGGTGGACGGCATCATGCTCCTGGTGGACGCGGCCGAAGGTCCCCTGCCTCAGACGCGCTTCGTGCTTTCCAAAGCGCTGGCGTTGAAACTACCGGCCATCGTGGTGATCAACAAAATCGACCGCAAGGATGCACGTCCCCGGCAGGTACTTGACGAGATCTACGACCTGTTCATCGACCTGGATGCGACTGAAGACCAGCTCGACTTCCCGGTGCTCTATACCGTGGCCAAGGAAGGGCGCTGCGCGCCTGATCCTGATGCTCCGCTGACCGACCTGCGGCCGCTCTTTGAAGCCATTCTGGCCCATATCTCGCCCCCTCAGGGCGATCCAAACGCGCCCCTGCAGCTGCTTGTGACCCACGTGCAACCCGATCCGTATCGCGGACCGCTGGCCATCGGGCGCGTCGTGCAGGGCACACTGCGCAATCGCCAGCGCGTGCTGTTGTGCCATCGAGACGGCCAGCGCACGCCCGCCTCGGTGACGGCGCTGTTCGAGTTCGAAGGATTGCAGCGCGTCGAAATCGAACAGGCCGGTCCGGGCGCCATTGTGGCGGTAGCCGGCATGCAGGGCATCGGGTTGGGCGAGTCGATTACCGATGCAGACGATCCGCATCCTCTGCCGCCCTTGCACATCGACGAGCCCACGCTCTCGATGGAGTTTCGCGTCAACGACGGCCCGTTTGCCGGGCGCGAAGGCCAGTACGTCACTTCGCGGCATCTGCGCGAACGTCTCTTCCAGGAGGCAGCAAACAACCTGGCGTTGCGCGTCGAAGCAACCGACTCGCCAGACGCCTTCCTCGTATACGGCCGTGGCGAACTGCAACTGGCCATTCTGATCGAGCAGATGCGCCGCGAAGGATACGAGTTCACGGTAGGCCAACCGCGCGTGCTCACGCGCCGCATCGATGGCCAGCTCCATGAGCCCTACGAGCGTGTGCTCATTGACGTGCCCGAAGCATACATGGGCGTCGTCGTGCAGAAGCTGGGTATGCGCCGGGGCGTGCTCGCGAAGATGATCAATCACGGTACGGGACGCGTCCGACTCGAATTTGAGATCCCTGCCCGCGGCCTCATTGGCTATCGCAGTGAGTTTCTGACCGACACAAAGGGGACTGGCCTGCTTAACCACCTCTTCGAGGGATACCGTCCCTGGGCCGGCCCTATCACGCATCGGTCCACCGGCGCCCTGGTGGCCGACCGTCCGGGCCGGGTAACGGCCTACGCCATGCTCAATCTGCAGGAACGCGGTACGCTGTTTGTCGAACCGGGCGACGAGGTGTACACCGGGATGATCGTGGGCGAACACTGCCGCGAAGGCGACCTCGAAGTCAACATCACCCGCGAGAAGAAGCTCACCAACATGCGTTCGGCTACGGCCGAAGGATTTGAAAAGCTCGTGCCTCCCCGAAAGCTCTCGCTCGAAGAAGCGATCGAGTTTATTCGAGAAGATGAACTGATCGAAGTGACCCCGAAGGCCATTCGCCTGCGCAAACGCTACCTGGATCCCCACGAACGCAAGCGCCACGCCCTCCGCCAGCAGCAGAAAGCAGCCGATGCCTGATAGTGACAACGCAACGCGTCGCTCCCAGCTGCTATCCGGAGCCAAAAAACTTTTCACGGTTTCCGTCCTTCGAACCCACTACCCTGAGATCCGCAGACGCTACTGAATCTCTTGAGAGACTTCATCCTGCATCCACAGCACCAACGACCTGCTCGTCCTGAGCCAACCCGACCTGATCCGCAACATCCACTGTGCCTACCTGTATCAAGGTTCAAAAAAATCCAGAAGTCTGAACTTCTTTGCTTCTGCATAGATGGGTTCTCCATTCTTGGAGTACATCACAAAAGTTATATCTAAATAAGGATCAACATTCGTATCTTCAGCAGTAAGTGTGAAAGACCTCTTCTGTTCACCGTCTATTGAAACGGAAGCGTACACTTCGACTACACGACGCATCCCCTCCCGCATCTCGGTACGAACAATGCGAATCCGTACGCTAAAAGCATTTCCGACATTTTCGTCAGGCACAATGCGTCCAATAAAGGTAACGCGCCCTCCTGGTTTGCCATCCAACTCTCCCTGAAGAAAAATTTTGTTCAGGTGCAAACTAACCGGTTGCGCTTCAAACAGAACAGATTTTATCGAAAAAAGCACAGCGATCCCGCTTAGGCAGGACAGTCTATACCGATCTGATCTTCGAGAACACGGTATTACATTTAACATACCCTGTGGCTTTAACGATTGAGCAATGTAGTCAGTACGGTTTCCAAATCCTTGGCCCGCTCTTTTGAACCTCCCGCCTGTGAGAAAACGACCACACCATCCGGAGTAATCACAACATGACGTGGGTATCCGACGCCAAAGGCCCGCTGTCCCGCTGCAGGATCAAGCCGAGCTTGCTCATACAAAAACGGTTGTTTTTCAAAAAAGGCCACGATTTCATCTTCCAGGGCATCTGTAACCACAATGAAGCGTACCCGTGAGCGATACCGCTGCACCAGCTTGTTTAATCCCGGGATCTCTATAGTGGAAGGACCGCAAGCAGGATGCCACCAGTTCAAAACAACTACTTTGCCAGAACCATTAAAATCGAGTGTAAAGCTCCCAGCTCCATTAATCCTCCGCCTGAAAAGTCGCTATTTGTTGTCCTTGTAATAGATCAATGGATACCGCTTCAATTGTTGCGGTTTCTTCCTGACGATGGTACCCTGGCCATGTATAAGCTACCGTCCCGGAAGCAGGATTGTACCAAACTTCCACTGGGATCTCTCCAGCATCATAAAAAAGCGAAAGTTTAAATGTTGCTACATAAACTTGGGCATGTGGCCTGTATTGTAGGGGTACTCCATATGAAAACGCCGCCAAAGTATCATGCTGCACACCAGCAAACCAAGCCAACATTTTCTTTCCAACAGTTAGAGGCCCAAAGTGTACCGTCAATCCCTCAATGCCGGTATCCAGCACGGCATGATGGCTGGGAGTAGGTAACCTCAACCGGTCGAGCACTTGCTGTATTTGCATGGGATAGCCCTTCTTGAGCCATGCTATCCGATAAGATCCTTGCTGCGTATGTCCTACCTCTTTAGGTAAAAGCAGTATCAGGAAGAAAAAATACGCAAACCATTTGCAACCCGGTTTGACAAGATTCTTACAATACATTTTTACCAGACTTTGTTAAACAAAGCCTTTAGTAACCCCGAAGCTCCCAACGCTCCAGTACACGCATGACATCGCCTGTATCGTCCTCCTGCTGGGAGATGAAGTAGAGACCATTACCCCAGGCTGTCCAAGCAGCTTCCCCCAGACGTTCGCGCAAGGCCCCATCAATCTGAAAGGCATCGACCCACTGGTTGTTTACCAGTACGTGCAACACCGTACGCCGGCCCTCCTCCCAACGTCCGTGCTCAACCTGCACGATCAGTGCATCTTGGAGCGCAAAGACGCCACGTACCCGACTTACATTGAACAGAATTGTCCGAATTTCCTTGAACGAATATGTTCGGTTTTCCAGCGCTGGCACCGAGAAATCAGGATCCTCAATAGGAATTGCACCTTCCGCTCCTGTCCGCAAGTTCACGTAATACAAAACAGGTTCAGACGGACTCGCATAATAAGCAGTATCATTCCGGACCGCCAACCCCCCAGAGTATGCGTACATCATTAACAGCTTGTGAATGTTCGTCCGCGTTCCGAAGGAATGGACAAAGAGCTTCCGTACAGGGTCATAAAGTCCTAAATAGCCATCCGTCCCGCCGCCCTTCCGGTACATCAAGATCTGCCCTGACGCCATGAAGTGAAAACGATCAACCCCTTCGGTAAACCCGGTAATCTCACGCACCGGTTCACCTGTAGGACGGTACTCGATGAACTTCAATCCACCACCGTCAAACACTACCACATTGCCTCTATACACAGCCACTCCAGCAACCGACTCATATTGATACGGCCCCCGCCCCTTCGATCCCAACACCCTTTCCTGCTGTCCCTCCGTATTATATACGATTACCTCCGGAGCAGCATCTCCACTGACAATCACAAACTGGCCATCTGGCAAGAATACAACACCCGTAATCCTCGAGATAAACGTCAGATTTTCTGCCAGGACAATCCTTTTGGTTCGCTCCAGCACATAGCGACCGTTCATCGACTCCAACCGTCCCATCTTATAAGGATCGTGATCCGACAGCGGCTGCCCCGCCGCACAGCGCACTCCAATCCACAACAAGCACAGAACAACACTCCTCCTCATGACACCAGCCATTCAGAAGACCTGCATAACCCGTCTCGCCACAAACTATATGGGGCTCAGACTACCCCCTTATTCGATCTGCCGCTCACAGTCAATCTCTGGACAGCAGCAACCGCCCCCTCGATCACAGATCCAGTGATTCGGATTGTACATCGTCACAATCCATATTCCGGGCTCACAAGAGCTGGTCTCCCCCTTGGAGACACTGTCATCAATATTAACGACCGGCTTCCCCTCTTCTTCCAAAAGGAGCCTGGTCGTTGCAGTAGGCGGCTCCTCATGATTCAAAGCCGTGTTGACGTCCAGGAGCGGTATCAAACTGGTAACGAGCAGGAAAGCAACGTATTTCATCTGCCCCCCTGTTTTATTGTTAAGTTTTACAGATGGACGTGTATGGACATGGTTACACACACACACACAAAATCTGTCAACCACACATCTGCCAATTCACTATTTCTTTAAAAAGCAACATTACCACTGCCCACTTCTCATAAACATGCCAACATTAACTGAACCTAATTACTATATCGTTCGTTGCATTTTAGCTTTTGGATACCGTCCAGAATGATTCACCATGTCCATCTCGCTCGACACCCACCCGCTTACCCGCCTGCTGCAGCAGCGCATCCTGCTGCTTGATGGGGCGATGGGCACCATGATCCAGCGCCATCGCCTCACAGAAGAAGACTTTCGCGGAGGCCGCTTTGCCGACCATCCCGTCCCGCTCAAGGGCAACAACGACCTGCTCGTCCTGACCCAACCCGACCTGATCCGCGACATCCACTGCGCCTACCTGGAAGCCGGTGCCGACCTGATCGAGACAAACACGTTCAACGCCAATGCTATCTCCCAGGCCGACTATGGCCTGGAATCCCTGGTCTACGAACTCAACGTGGCCGCCGCCCGGCTGGCCCGCGAAGCCGCCGACGAATACACGCGCCGCACGCCCGAACGTCCCCGCTTCGTGGCCGGCGCCATTGGTCCTACCAACAAGACACTCTCCATCTCACCCGACGTGAACAATCCCGGCTACCGGGCCGTCACATTCGACGAAATGGTGGCAGCCTACCGGGAACAGGTGCGTGGCCTGCTCGACGGTGGCGTCGATGTGCTCCTGGTCGAAACCGTCTTCGACACGCTCAACTGTAAGGCCGCGCTGTTTGCCATTCAGGAAGAATTTCACGCCCGCGGGCAGGCCGTGCCGGTCATGGTCTCGGGTACCATCGTAGACCAGAGCGGCCGCACGCTCTCCGGGCAGACGCCCGAAGCGTTCTGGATCTCCATTGCCCACATGCCCCACCTGCTGTCGGTTGGGCTCAACTGCGCGCTCGGCTCTGCCCAGATGCGCCCGTTCA
>Ga0256839_1002563_pt1 | contig 20046 bp, 20 predicted proteins | sample 354166metaG_FD_185968 | JGI IMG/M metagenome (GOLD analysis project Ga0256839, IMG submission 185968) | Hydrothermal vent microbial communities from Mid Atlantic Ridge, Atlantic Ocean - 354-166 | ecosystem: Environmental > Aquatic > Marine > Hydrothermal vents | place: Atlantic Ocean: Mid... | reverse complement strand
ATAGGGTGTTAATTGCTCACCAACACCTTGTGCCAGACTTGCTTGCCCAAACAAAAAACACGGAATATCTGCGCCAAGCGGTGCTGCAAAATCAATCAAGGTTGCTACATTGCAACCTACTCCCCACAGCTGATTAGCAACCATCAAAGCTGTTGCCGCGTCTGAAGAGCCTCCCCCCAAACCCGCCTGCGCAGGCAATGCTTTATTCACATGAATCCTAAGACCTTGGGTAACGCCAAACCTCTTCCGAAATGCCTGAAGTACCCGAAAGACCAGGTTTTTCTCTCCACTCAAAGCTGGAATACTGCAAGTAACCCGCAAGCCTTTCGCAAGGCTGATGTCCAAGTTATCGGCTACATCCACATAAACAAAGCTTGTATGAAGATCATGCAGCCCATCATCTCGCACATTTGTAACAGCTAAATGCAAATTCACTTTCGCTGGTGCTGGAAAAACATTACTCATCATGAATCAGCACAACCGCTTTTCGACCGCGTTTGAAGTCCACAATTTCTACACGCTTGTAGCCCTCTACCCATTTAACTTGTAACGGATAGCCATCCCACTCACCTCTCCATAACAGCTTATCTCGACTATACATGGTTCTCGGGTATTGACCCAAAAATATTTTGGCCAGGGTCCATGGCGGCAGCAACACACCCATCTCATGCAATTGTGATACCGACATACCTTGCCAATTCAAAACCTTGGCATTGTCACGCCAATACATGTCTTCCCCTTGCCAGCGCACAAACACAACATGACCCGACAAAGCATGCGTTAAACGCAACATACCCTTGTCTTCATTGGCAAGCCAGTCCAACTCCAGTTGAAACCTATGCTTTTGATCAAAAACCAAAAGCCGCCCTGAAAATGATGTGATGGGCTCATATGCAGGTAACACTTCGGTATTCTTCACGCAAGCAGCTAACAACACTGCAACCAAGATAAGCGCAAGTTTACTCACCACTCACCAAGCCATTTTCTATCTTGTCTTCAACCCGACCAGCTTGTTCATGCCCTAGCTTCAAGCTTTGCTCCCATGCTTCCCTTGCTTGATGCTGATGCCCAAGCTGCCAATAAATATCACCCAAGTGCTCCATCATCAAAGCATCATCTGGAATATATTGCACCGCTTTTAACTGGTAGGTTAATGCCTTGCTATACCCCCCCTTTTGAAAAAATATCCATGCTAACGAATCCAGGTAATAGCCATCATTGGGGCGAATTTCCAGTGCTGCTTCAAGCATACGCTGCGCTTCATCCAACCTAATCCCACGCTCTGCCAGACTATAACCATAAAAGTTAAGTGCTTCAGCATCGTTAGGGTTTTGCGCCAGAATACTATCTAATGTTTTGTCCAACTGTTCAAATGCTTTTAGCTTCTCAAAGGCCACAGCACGATTAAATAACAACTGCCTTGAAAAGCCCAAGTCCAGAGCTTTGTCTGACTCTTGAATTAAAAGCCGGTACCGCTCTTGCTGTAGGCGTAGCCCTGATAAAAGCTCATAAATTGCCATGTTATTTGCATATTGCGCTTGAAGCTCAAGTAATCGTTTTTCTGCTGTATCCCATTGTTTGTAGGTGATATCTATGCTTGCCAAACGCATTTGCGCATCCAAGTAAAACCTGTGCTTGGGTGTTAACCGTTGATACTCAGGGATGGCCTGCTTCCACTGATGCAAAGCCTCAAGGCTTGCACCATAGTAAAAACTTGCGGTTGCCAAGTCATCGCGAACAGGGGAACGCTTGTTTTGTGGTGTAAGCTGCTCAACAGCTTGCTTAAAATATCCCGCAGCCTGATCAAATGCCTGCATTTGATAATGAAGCCTGCCAATGGACATCAGCACCTCAGCATCCGATGCAGTAAGAGGAATCAGCTTCTGGTAAATTGCGATCGCTTGATTAAACTTGTTTTGACGCTCATAAATATTGGCCAGCATATGATAAGATTGCAGGGCAGTATTTTCGCGCGTCTGAATAAACTGTTGAAGCAACCGCTCTGCTTTGGCACTGTTGCCAAGCTTCTCCGCCAACTCCGCTCGTTGCAACACAATATCTTCATGCTCAGGATAGGTCGCCTGCATTTGTTTTAAGAGCCTATCTGCCTGCGCAAGTTTGCCTTGCTGCAATAAAAGCTGAACCTTCAAGCGTTGCAACCGGAGGTCTTGATGTGCTTTTAATCCCGTGTCCACTGTGTCGTGCGCTAAGGCATATTGATGGTTGATGGCATACATCTTGGCAAGCAACAAACGAACATCAACCCGCTGAGGCTGTGCCTGCAATATGCTTTTCAGCAACTTCGCAGCCTGTTCTGACTGTTGATTTGCTATCAAACTACGAGCATAAAGCAATTGATATTGCGTATACTGGGTTGCGCTCATAGCTGCCACAGCAGCGTCAGGTATGGTTTCCATGTATGTTTGAGCTTGAACCTTACCGTGCACACTACTTAATATCAGCTCAACCAACTCAAACCTTGGTTCCAAGGCTTCAGGTTCTTTCTTCACAATAGCTTGAAGAAAACGAATAGCCAGCCCATATTGCCTTTTGTTGATAGCATCTTGCGCTGCCAAATAAAGAAAGGGTATATCCATTTTCTCAAGATTAACGGGGGAAGCAGAGGCTTTGAGTTGAGACTTTTCGGTTTTATTTTGCTGAGGAGCTAAACCTGAAGATGCACAAGCTGTTAAAAACAATGCAAGCAGCAAAAAAGTAAAAATCTGAAATCGCATAGACAAACCCTGCGCCTTTAAGTGTGATGAAGCAACTTCTGAAAAACACCACCTGCCGAAACATCATCGGTTAGCACCCAACAGTGCACCTCTGCCACTTCACCTTGCACAACACTCACAATAGGGTAAACAAACCCTTCCCATGCGTTGCTCAAGTCTGTGGGTGATGGTTGCGCTGGGCAATCTGGATGCGAATGAAACACACCAATAATTTCTTTGCCACTGCCACGAAGTGAAGCATCAATAGCCTGATAGCCAGCTGGGTCAAGTTGAAACCGATCTGCCGCCCTCTCCTTATTCAGGTTCTCAACCTGACGAACTTCTTCCACCAGCCACCCTTTCGTACTTGTGTGACCAATCAACAAGCCACAAACCTCATCAGGGTACCCTTGGCTTGCAATGTCCTGCATGACACTCAGAGCCTCTTCCATGAAGGTAACCGTTTGCTTGCTTACACCTTTTGCCAATACCGACTGATATGCCTTGCTCAGAAAGCGCTCGGGGACAGGAGGGGATATACGAGACAACTACAATACCTTGGAAAACTGTTTTTTTTGTTCTTGGTGGCGCAGGTGCTCATCAAAAATCATGGCAACATTACGAATCATCAAACGACCCGCTGGCAATACGACAAGGCTGGCATCTGTCAGGGTTAATAACCCATCATCTTGCATGGCTTCCAAATCAGCCAACGCATCCGCGAAATGCTGCTTAAAGTCAATCGCGAACGCTTGTTCAAAGATGCCAAAGTCCAGCTTGAAGTCACACATCAAACGCATAATTACAGCCCTGCGCAGGTGATCTTCTTCCGATAAAGTATAACCTCGAAACACCGCCAAACCATCTTTTTCGATTGCAGCCTGATAGTCATCCATATCTTTATGGTTTTGAAAAAAACTTCCACCCACATAACCAATCGAGGTCAAGCCCAAACCAACCAAGTCACAATCAGCCTGTGTGGAGTAGCCTTGAAAGTTCCTGTAAAGCTTGCCTTCTTGCTGAGCAATGGTCAATTCATCATCAGGCTTGGCAAAATGATCCATACCAATAAACACATAACCTGCATCAATCAACTTATTAATACTGTGCTCTAAAATATTCAGCTTTTCTTGTGGGCTTGGCATGGCTGACTCATCAATACGACGCTGCGGCATAAACATTGCTGGTAAATGTGCATAATTAAACAAAGCAATCCTATCAGGGCTAAAGGCGATAATTTGGTCTAATGTCGCATCAAATGTATTCACCGTCTGATGCGGCAAGCCATACATCAAATCAATATTGATCGACTTAAAGCCTTCACGCCTCGCATCATTAAGCACTTGAAGAGTCACTTCTTGACTTTGAACACGGTTGACCGCCTTTTGTACAACAGGATTAAAATCTTGAACCCCCATGCTCATACGATTGAAACCCACTTCTCTCAGCGTCTTTACCGTTTCTGGGGTACACTCTCTAGGATCCATTTCAATACTGTATTCAGCTTTGTCATCATCAACAAACTGAAAACGCTCACGCAGTTTGCCCATCAGCATCTTGATTTGTTCATCATTGAGGAATGTTGGTGTACCGCCACCAAAGTGAAGCTGCGTCACTGGTCGGCTATTGCCAAGCAAATCTGCAACTGCACCAATTTCCTTGTATAGCAAATCCAAATAAGGTTGAGCACGGTCATACTGTTTGGTGACAATTTTATTACAACCGCAATAGTAGCATACTGTATTACAAAATGGGATATGAATGTACAAGGAAAGCGGTGCTTCTTCATGAGCCACACGCTTTAAGGCTTGCGCATATTGCGCCACACCTACACCTGCATGAAACATGGGCGCAGTGGGATACGATGTATATCGAGGCCCTGCCTTATCATGCTTTTTGATAAGATCCAAATGAAACAAATCAGCACCACCCAATCGAGTGGCACCTTGATGGTTTGCTAGCATACTATTGCGTTTCTTGTCTTAAATATGCAATTAAGTCTTGTGCATCATCTTCAGAAAGCTTCTTCACAGCTTTCCTAGATAAATGAATATGCCGACCATGACGAATTCGTAAGTCAAGCACATAGTCATTCAACTCGGCAATCGTTGTTTGATGCGCACGGTTGCCAACCAAGCGAATAGCTGATGGCGAAGCATGGCAGGTCTTACATGTTGAGACGAATATTTTTTCGCCTTTATTGGCATCCGCCTTAAAACGAAGCTCATGCACATAGTTGGCGATATCTTCAATATCAGGGTTACTCAACTGGTGCCGCTTACCACTCATTTTTGTGCCAGGTCGACCATAACGAATCGTATGCACAGTTTCTTTTAACGTAAGATCAGAGTAGACAAGGTTTTTTGCACCCATGCCTGTTTTCGCGCGCCCATCCACACCATGGCATGTCGCGCACACTTGCTCAAAACGCTTCTTGCCATTTTTCATATCCACCTTACGCTTAAATGTTAAAATATAATCAATAACATCTTCAATACCAGCGGCATCCAAATCATACTTCTTGGGAACCATGTCTGTACCCTTAATGCCATAAGCAATAATCCTGCGCAACTCATCGCGATCCACCGTTGCTGCCAATGCCGTTAGATCACGGGCTGGAAAAGGCTTCAAGGCTTTCCCCAGTTCCGAAACTTTACCATCCATGCCATGGCATGATGCGCAGTTTTGTTCATACAACTCTTTTCCATGCATTGCTGATGCTACCGCATAGCTTGTTGGTAACACCATACACCCTACCATGACGACCACTGCTTTTAGCATACTCCCTCCTGCATAGATCATGCTTCTGTTTTAATTTCTTGGGTCATTTCATTGATTGGATATAAGCCACCAACGCATCAATTTGCTCTGATGAAAGCTTTGAACCAAACTTGGGCATACGCTTGCGACCATGGGTAATCACTGCGCGCAACACCTCCGCGTCAGCACTCATCGACTGCACTGCTGGTCCAACTTTTTTCTTATCTACGGCATGGCACATTTTACACTTTTTATTAAACAGCTTCGCCCCATCTGCCGCATCGGATGAAAAAGCAGGAGTTGCAAAAAAAGCCAACGCTGCACTTGCTGCCATCACTTGAATCATCTTTCCCATATAAACATCCTTTTATTTGATTTTAGATCATTGAATAAAACTTTTGGAAACTGAATTATCAATCATGGGGCACCCTATCCATCTTGACCATCTTTGACAATATCACAACTTTGCCACCATAAAAAAGCTGATAATTCATCATAAAACTTGCCATCCATCTGTGCCTGGTAAGCCTTATCAATGATTTTACCCATTTGCGGTGAGGGGCAAACACCCCAAGCCTGTAAAAGCTTACCTGTCACAATCGCCTCTGCTTTAGTCCACATCACATTTTCCTGCTTGGCCAACTTCAACCATGCCAATGCAGGTCGACACTTCGGTGCAGGGTGCCTACCACTGGCATCAGCTTGTGTTAACATTTCCCACATCACCACATGGGATGGCTCAAGTCTTTCCGCTAGTCGCTTAACTGCCCGTGCTGTAGGCGCATCACTACTCAAGTGAGCTACATGCTCTTTAACCAATGGCTTTACATGCTTGATTAACCATTTTGGCGCACCAAGCCGCTGTAAAAAACAAACGCTCGGCATAACCCCCAAAGCCCCATGATTGGGCGCCACAACTCTACCTTTATCATTGGTGAAGGTTGCCAGCGGCTTACCTAAATCATGGCATAATGCTGAAAAAAGCAGTATACAGTTGTCTTGTTCGGATAAGTGCTTTTCCCTTGACAACATAGCTGCCTCATCGACCACCAAGCATGTATGCCGCCATACATCACCCTCAGGATGCCAATACGCATCTTGTGGGCAGCCCTGCAATGCCACAAGCTCAGGGTACAAGGTATCCCAGCCCATACACCTCAAAGCTTCCAGACCAAAAGACGGAAACTCAGATTTACTCCACTTTACCCATTCCTGCCAAACTCTATTATTGGGCAGACTTGCAGCCTCATCCAAAAGCTCCCTGCATAACGCAGCTGTATTCTCATCCAAAGTCATACCAAACCGCGCAGCAAACTGCATGGCACGCAACGGACGAAGCGGATCCTCGACAAAAGCAGGCGACACATGTCGCAATACCCTTTTCTTCAAATCTTCTTGCCCACGGTGAAAATCCAACAGTACATTTGTAAGAGGATGATACATCAGCGCATTGATGGTAAAATCACGCCTTAATGATGCCTTCTCTGGCGTTAAGTTTGGATCACATACAATATCAAACCCCTTATGACCTCGCCCTCTTTTTTTTTCTTTGCGTGGCAAGGCAATATCAACCACCATGTTATCCAGCCATAGCTTGCACACCCCAAAATGTTTGCCAACATACTCAAAGCGACCCAGCGTCTCCAACACACGCGCCAAATATGGCTCATGAATACCAAACACTTCAATATCCCAATCTTGAGTTTGCTTGCCCAACAACATATCGCGCACACAGCCGCCAACCAACCAGGTACTTGCGCCCTTCTGTTCAAGCGTGCGACACACTTCCTGTAAAGCTTTGGGAATCATTGGTGTTAGGTTGGCTTGCATACGCGCAACATAAGGTATTCGTGTAAAATGCTCAAATGACAAGCTAAAACAAAACATAAAAAACTTGTGTCTTGTCTGTTTTTTTCTAGCCTGATGCGTTCCAACAATACATGCAAGTGAGGTACGGTAACACAATGGGCTTTCAATGGGACGACAAGTATGCAACAGGCAACGAAGAAATTGATAATCAGCACAAAAAAATCTTTGCCTACCTTGACGAGCTTGAGGAGCACATTGAAAATGGAGCCGATCAAGAGTGGATGGAACATTTCATGAACGCTCTTGGTCTATACACACGAAGCCACTTTTGCTTTGAGGAAATGTGTATGCGCCGAGCCAAGTGCGCTGTTGCTTCACAAAACAAAGTACAACACACAAAGCTTCTTTCTGCCTTTTCTGCGGCACAAAAACGATTCCAGCAAGAAGGTGTGACAGCCGAACTCTTGCAGCAACTCCAAGCTTTTCTTACCAGTTGGCTGGTGAACCATATCATGAAGATTGACATCCACCTAAGAGACTGCAACTAATTCAAACCTTATTGCAACCTAATTAAATAGATTGCTCATCAAAAAACTCGACATATACTGCGCTTCCTTTTGATGCATAACCATGCGTGAAAAGGACCCAAAAATGGGACAACCCATTGGGTATTTTTGAATTGGAGTGCAATATGACCGACTATATTTTAGAAGCAGAATTACGCGAAAACCTAGGCAAAGCCCATACGCGCCGTTTGCGCCGCGCAGGCAAACTACCTGGTATTATTTATGGTGGTGACAAACCCGACCTTCCCATCACTTTAGACTACAATGCAATCGCAAAAATCATGCTACAAGATGAAGCTTTTTACACCTCCATGATTGAAATCAAGGTGAAAGGTAAACGCGGCAAAAACACTGTTATCTTAAAAGATACGCAATGGGACTCCATTTATGATACACCTATGCACCTCGACTTTTTCCGTGTATCGGGTAGTGATTCCGTAACCGTTCCTGTTCCTGTACAGCCTATCAATGTTGATATTTGCCCTGGTGTCAAAGCTGGCGGCTCACTACAACTCATTCGTCATGAACTCGAAGTAACATGCCGTGCTGATGCGATTCCAGACCACATTGAAATTGATTGTGCTGCATTTGAGCTTGACCAAATCGTACATATTGACGACATCACCCTTCCTGAAGGCATAGAGGTTGAACATGATGTAAACTTCACCGTCATGAGTATTGCCGCACCAAAACGATCTGCCCAAACAACAAGCGGAGAAGCAGAGCCTGAAGAAGGAACACAAGAAGACTAACATGAAAATGCTTGTTGGGCTTGGTAACCCAGGCTCGAAGTATAAGAGAACACGCCACAATATCGGCTTTCGTTTTCTTGATGTGTTTGCGAAGTCAGAGGGGTTGAGCTTTGGCTCTGCCCCTCGTTTTACATCTGAGGTGGCAACATTCAATGTGGATGGAGAAAAGGTTTTATTGGTCAAGCCACAAACCTTTATGAACAACAGTGGCGAAGCTGTTGCCCCGCTTGCTAAATATTATGATATAGAGCCATCCGACATCACCGTCGTTTATGATGATTTGGATTTACCTTCAGGAAAACTTCGCATCAAATCTGGTGGTGGGCATGGTGGACACAATGGCTTGCGTTCACTGAACCGGCATCTACCCAATGCGGACTATACCCGTGTTAAAATTGGTATTGGTCGCCCGCCCAGTGGTGATATTACACCTTGGGTTTTGGGTTGCGCAGATGAAAAGGACAACGCTGATGAGCAGCGTATCTTCGACGCTCTCTTGCCGCATATCCCACTACTCTTGGCTGGCGAGCGCGACAAAGCTGCCAACAAGATTCATCAAACATTACAAAGCTAAATGAATATTACACAGGATTTATCATGGCACTAAGTATTGGTATTGTAGGACTTCCCAATGTGGGCAAATCAACATTGTTTAATGCCCTTAATGGCGGCGGCGCAGAAGCAGCCAACTATCCCTTTTGCACCATCGACCCCAATATCGGGCTTGTACCTGTACCCGATAAACGATTGCAACCCTTGATTGATATTGTAAAGCCACAAGCGGTACAACATGCCGTGGTTGAATTTGTGGATATTGCAGGCTTAGTCGCAGGTGCAGCAAGTGGTGAAGGTTTGGGTAACAAGTTTTTGGGCAATATCCGTGAGTGTGCAGCCATTGCCCATGTTGTGCGTTGCTTTGAAGATGAAAACATCACACATGTTCATGAACGCATAAACCCTGTATCGGATATCGAAACCATTGACACTGAGCTGATGCTTAAAGACATGGAAAGCTTGGAAAAAGCGATGGAGCGGCAACAAAAGCTGGCTCGTTCTGGTGATAAAGATGCTAAAGCCAACCTGGAAGCCATGCAAGGCGTGCTTCAAGCTTTGGAGGATGGTGTAGCGGTACGCCGCCAATCTTTATCTGATGTCGTAGCTGAAAAAATTGCACCGCTAAACCTGTTAACTGCAAAACCTGTGTTGTATGTTGCCAATGTGGATGATGGCTCATTGCCTGATGGTAATGCTTATGTGGAGCAAGTCCGTGAGTTTGCCAATGCTGAAGGGGCAGAAGTGGCTGTGGTATCGGCACAGATTGAATCCGAATTGGCTGAAATGGTCGAAGACGATAAAATGGCGTTTTTATCCGACTTTGGCTTAACCGAGCCAGGGTTAAATACCGTTATCCGCACTGCATATAAACTGTTAAACCTTGCAACTTTTTTCACCGCAGGTGTGAAAGAAGTTCGTGCTTGGACAATTCATGAAGGCGACACAGCCCCCAAAGCCGCGGGAGTGATTCATACGGACTTTGAAAAAGGGTTTATTCGCGCTGAAGTGATTGCTTATGATGATTTTGTAAATCTTGGTGGTGAAGCCAAGTGTAAAGAAGCAGGTAAAATGCGCTTAGAGGGCAAAGATTACATCGTCAAAGACGGTGATATTCTTCACTTCCGCTTTAATGTTTAAGCTGCAACAAGGCTAAAAATATATCATGCACCTGCTGCATGGTGCTTTTCAGCTCTGTAGGCGAGGTCATGACTGTGGCTCGCTGTTGCAACACATGCCATTCATCAGCATTCGGATCGGTGGAAAGCTTGCCAATCGACTGCCATAGCTCAACTCGAATTACATTCTCCATCTGCCGATATTGCCGATAAATGGCTGCTAATGCTTGGGCATGGTTTTGCCAAAGCCTTGGCGCATGGCTGGGTATATTGTTCAACATTGCAATGGTTCCCTGATATGTTCCACCAAACATGAGCCTTGCAAATTGCGCCAAAAACTCAATATCAACTAAACCACCCTTATCATGTTTTAGATTGATGGTATCTTGATGTTTACTGGCAAGGTGCTTAAGCATTTTTTGCCGCATTTGCCACACTTCATTGGCTAAAGTTTGAAACGCTCTAGGCTGTGTGATTACACCCTCTATAACATCCATCACTTGCTTCCTTGCACCTTCTGAGCCTGCAACTGCCCTAGCACGACACAACGCTTGATGCTCCCATGTTTGCGCTTCATGCTGTTGATAGTCCTTAAACCCATCCAGCGTGGTCACCAATACCCCACTATTACCTGAAGGCCTAAGCCTTGCATCAAAAGCATAACCTGCACCAAACGGCGGAGAACCAGTCAGTTGACGAATCATACGCCGACCAATGCGTTGCGCCCATTCACGAACCAAGCGCCCATGAATAACATGTGCAGGGGCTTCCACCAAAATAAACACCATATCCAAATCTGAAACCAGGCCCATCTCGCAGCTACCATGTTTGCCCAGTGCCAAAGCGACAAATCCAAAATCCTGAGGCAAATTCAACTGCTGCAAGCTTGCCCGCAAACATGCTCGAGTCACACTATCGGCGATATCCGACAACCAAGCTCCAATGGTTAATGGATCTGCTTTATCCGCATTGATATGTAATGCGCAATGCAACCTCGCTTGATCAACCAAATGACCCATATTGCGCAAAAAAGCCTCTTCGTCGGCTGCATCAAGCGCATCCAACTGTTGGCATAATCGAGAGATTTCAATATCACCCCGCTCATGCTCCAATGGCCACTCCAGCCAAGCAGGGTTCTTCACAATATGCGAAGATAAATAACGGCTGGCAGACAACACGCCAATCAACCAATCCAGCGTTCCTCTATGGGTTGCCAACAAGTCTATCCATGTTGCTCTGCCTGATATGCTATGCAATAAATCGGCAAAGGCTTGAATAGCATAGACCGCATTCCGCTGCTTCAACCATATTGGCATGGCAATGTGCAATATCTGCTCCACCTCCTGACGGCTCCGCTCAGGCAATATGCCACGCAGCAATTGTTTATCCATCTGCTGTAAAGCTTGGTGAATGTGCTGCTTGTCTTCCTTACTCACATCAAAATCCGATAAATCATATTCACCCAGCAGCCATTGTTTTTCCGTTTTATCGTTGCCAATCACAGGCAGTACTCGCTCAGCAAATACCGAGGCAACATAAGCAGCATGTTCACTCATTTGGGCTTGAATATCTTGCGCCTGTAAAACAGACGATAAATAGCGCTCATAATCATCTGGGAGTTTTTGGGTTTGCTCACCCTGCCGTGCTTGAATCGCATGCTCAATGGTTCGCCAAAAGCGATAAGATGCAAACAGCTTATCCGCTTCTTCTGAGGTCATACATCCAGCCTCTACAAGTTGATGCAATGCCTTCTTGCCTTCAGTCTTTCTGAGCTCAGGAAGGCGACCACCATAAACCAATTGCAACGACTGAATAATAAACTCAATTTCTCGAATCCCACCCCGACCTTTTTTAACATCAAAGTCTGCCGCAATATGGTGGTGTCCTGCTTGCGCATCAATGCGCCGTTTCATGTCGGCAAGGGCTGCCACGCTGCTATAGTCCAAATACTTACGGTACACAAATGGTGTAACACCTTGAATAAAAGCTTCTCCCAGCCTTAAATCTCCCGCAACGGGGCGTGCTTTAATCAGCATCGCGCGCTCCCATGTTTGACCATAATCAAGATAATGCGCCAGCGTTGCGTCAAGGTTAAGGCAAATGGGCGCGCCATCACCGCCAGGTCGCAAGCGCATATCCACAGGCCAAACCAAGCCATCTTGAGTCAACTCTGAGATAAGACGGATGAACATGCGTGAGAAATGATGATAATATTTCGCTGCACTAACCTGAACTCTGCCACCCTGTGTTTCACCCTCAGCCTGCCAAACAAAAAGCAAGTCAACATCTGAGCCTAGGTTCAATTCACAACCACCAAGCTTGCCCAAACCAATCACACTAAAAGCATGATTCGTCAATCTGCCAAAGCGGGGTGCTATCAGATGCTCGGTCATCTCCACAGCTTGGGATAGCAATGCGCAAGCTGTGTTTGAAATGGCGTGATAAGAGTCCTCAATATCACCCAACACACCCAGCTCCCACCAAATGATATGTCGCATCGCCCGTTGTTTGAGTTGACGAAGATGCCGCAAACATGTGTGAAGCTCATATGATGCCACTTGGGGAAACCATTGCGCGTCAAACTTGGGCAACCTTGCTTCTTGCTTTGGGCGAAACAAGCCTGACTGCTCATCTGCTGATAGACCATTAACCAAGCGAACAAATAATGGTGAATGCTTAAACAAGCGGTGAACACCTTCTTGCACTTCTTTGGGTAAACTTATAGTTAAAGTGTCATTCATCGCTTATTCCACCCTTCTATCACATATAAAAAGCACAAAAAGCCGCCACTTTCGTGACGGCTTCCATTAGCTCTTGATTGCAACAAAAGCTTATACTGAGTAGTACATTTCCATTTCGATAGGATGTGGACGCATACGAAGCTGCTGCACATCTTCCATTTTCATTTCGATGTAAGCATCAATCATATCATCATCCATCACACCACCAACTTTCAAGAAGTCACGATCTTTATCCAAAGCCTCCAACGCTTGGTCTAAGCTAGAGCAAACTGTTGGGATTTTCGCTTCTTCTTCAGGAGGCAGGTCATATAGGTTTTTATCCGCGGGTTCACCTGGGTCAATCTTGTTCGCAATGCCATCAAGACCCGCCATCAACATGGCAGTGAATGCCAAGTATGGGTTGGATGAAGAATCGGGGAAACGAACTTCAATCCTGCGTGCTGGGTCAGAGCTAACCACAGGGATACGAATAGACGCAGAGCGGTTGCGGTTGGAGTATGCAAGCATGACTGGCGCTTCAAAACCAGGAACCAAACGCTTGTAAGAGTTGGTTGAAGCATTGGTGAACGCATTCAATGCGCGTGCATGTTTAATGATGCCCCCGATATACCACATGGCCTCTTGCGAAAGGTTGCCATATTTATCACCTGCAAACAGATTCTTTCCATCTTTCCAAATGGATTGGTGAACATGCATCGCCGTACCATTATCATTGTAAATGGGTTTAGGCATAAATGTTGCTGTTTTACCATGTGCGTCAGCAACATTGTGTACCACATATTTGTACCACTGGGCACGGTCGGCAATATCAATCAACTCACCAAACTTCATCGCCAACTCACATTGACCTGCTGTTGCCACTTCATGGTGATGACATTCCATGTGAATACCAATATCAGACATCACCAAAGACATATCACTGCGTATCTCATGAAGTGTATCCACTGGTGGTACAGGGAAGTAGCCACCTTTCACTTTAGGGCGATGCCCTGTATTGCCACCCTCATAGTTAACATGTGAGTTCCACGCAGCTTCTTCAGAATCAATGGTGTAGCCACAAGAACCCATATCATTATTGTAACGGATACCATCAAACACAAAGAACTCCAGCTCTGGGCCGAAATAAACGGTATCGGCAATGCCTGCTGATTTGATGTATTTCAATGCGCGTTGCGCCACCTGGCGTGGGCAACGGTTGTAGTCTTGACCACTCAGCGGATCAATAACTTGAGCAACCAACACCAGCGTTGAAGCCTCAAAGAAAGGGTCAATGCGCGCACTTTCTGGGTCAGGAATCAAAGACATGTCTGAATTGTTAATATCGCACCAACCTTCAATTGAAGAGCCGTCAAATGCGAACCCATCTTCAAAACTATCTTCATTCAACTCATGAATGGGAAAGGTTACATGCTGCCATTTGCCTTTGGTATCCGTAAAACGAATATCGACAAACTCACAGTCGTTTTCTTTGATAAGGTCAAAGACCTTCTTTATTGCTTCACTCACATCTCACTCCTTATAAATCCTGCTTAACACAGGTGTTTACCCACTTATTTGCATGAATGCTAATCATTGCATAAAGCATTTACCTGTGCAATGGAAAATCATGGCTGCCAAAACAATAGCCCTTCGAGCACACCAGCATCAACAGTTATCATTTCTTCAAAATGCCAACGCTCAAATATAGCATCAACAATGGCCAAGCCCGCCACGATAACATCTTCACGCCCTGGCTCAATCGCTGGTATGGTCAACCTCTCCGCATGGGTTTGGGTCAACAAGCCATCGCGCAAAGCATCAAAATCCGCTTTAGATAAGCGACAATGATTGATTCTATTCGCATCATATTCGCGCATATTCAAGTGAATCGCTGCCATGGTCGTGACCGACCCTGCTGTACCAACCATGTGCAGTGGTATGCGTTTATTCTTGCCCCACCGCTTTTCAAGGTGTCGCAAATGTTGTATCGCGTGCTGTTTCATGCTCTGGTATTCAGCATCTGCTGGCGGATCACACTTGAAGTACAACTCGGTTAACCTCACTACCCCCAGCTTTTCACTGAATCCATCCTCCAATACACCATCACAAACTCTGATAAACTCAGTGCTTGCTCCTCCAATATCAAACAGCAACATATTTTCACTGATTGATGTGTCCAACACGGCTTGTGCTCCGCTGAGTGCCAAAGCAGCTTCAACATCACCAGCAATTACCCGAATACGCAAGCCTGTATTTGCGTAAACTTGCGCAACAAATTCTGCTCCATTCCCAGCTTCTCGAATAGCCGCCGTTGCCACTGCGGTAACACTTTCAGCATGAACACCAAAACTGGCGCATACTTCAACCACTTCTTGAAAGACATCCATGGCGCGTTGTTTGCCTGCTTCGCTCAAATCACCTGTCTGCTGTAAACCTTCGCCAAGACGCGCAACACGATGTTGATAATGTATCGTTTTATAGGCTTGTGCCTCAACTTCAGCAATCAGTAAGCGGATGGTATTGGAGCCAATGTCCAATACTGCTTTTTTCATGATTGTATGGCTTGGGCTGTCTTGTGATGGTCTTGTGCCAGTTGAACATAATGCGATGCCGACTGCGCTAAAAACAGCTTTTCTTTTTCGCTTAGCTCTCGCCGCTCTCGCGCTGGGCTTCCCGCATAGAGATAGCCACCCTTAAGCACTTTCCCCTCAGGCACCAAAGCCCCCGCAGCCAAGAAACAACCTGCCTCAAGCACAGCATGATCCATCACCATTGCGCCCATACCAACCAAGCACATATCTTGAATTTCACACCCATGCAACATTGCCTTGTGCCCAACTGTAACATCATCGCCCACAATACACGGAGCATCTGGGCTATTATGTATGACTGTGCCATCTTGAATATTGGTACGCCGACCTATTTTAATAACATGAACATCTCCACGAAGCACACACCGATACCAAATTGATGAACTCTCGCCAATCTCAACCCTGCCTATGACATCGGCTGTTGGCGCAAGCCATGCTGATTGGGCAATCCGGGGCGTATATGATTGGTATGTGTATAGCATTATTTCACTTGGATTACTTCAGTGTCATCTTGCGTTACCTTAGCGATACTTGAAGCCCCCTCACCAATCCGCGAGCAACGACCATTCATGGATGCGCCTTCTGCCAAGCTTAGGACTTTATATTGCACATCACCATTCAACACACCTTTTGCACCAATTTTCAGACTCTCAGAAGCGCAAACATCTCCATTAATGTCTCCATGAAGCACCAAGTTGGGCACGCTCACCTCACCTTTAATCAACGCGCCTTCGCTGACAATCAATGTCCCTTCCTTTTCCGATCGAATATTGCCCTCAAAGCGCCCATCAATACGCACTGCTCCTTCAAAAGTTAAGTCGCCCGTGAATACAGAGTTCACGCCAATAAGCGTATCAATATGTTGTGACTCTTTCATAACAGATTCCTTTGTTATTTTTTTTCTAAGCATTGTTATTGTCCTTGAATTGCAACTACTTTTCTTAATACTTCTTTGAGTCGCGCACTATAAATCACCAGCTCCAGTTGTGTAGGAACCCAAGGCTTATCCCAATCATAGGTTTGCTGAATCAACATGTGCGTCTCAATTTTATACCGCATGGTATCCTGGTTCAATTGTATTTTGTTCCCAGCGCTATCCATGGCGAAAAGATCATAGCTTCCTCTTAGGTATCGCGGATAACTCCCGCCCTTTACCCATAAAGCTTTCCAAGTAATGCTATGATTTGCCATGACCGCTGAATGCTCCAGCACATAAATACCCTTACCTTTGCGCTTGTCCAAAATGCTTTTGTACATATGAAGCTGCTTATTCACATGGATAAGCTCTGCCTCCTGGAGCGACAACTGTTCCTTCAAGCTTGCAAGCTGTTTATCTTTAAGGTCATTGAGGGTAGTCGCATCTGCCACTTGACGCCGCAAGGCATCATTCTGCCGCTTAAGCTGCATGTTTTCAGGAATCATATGTTGCACCTGATGAAATGGTGTGTACCAAGCTCCAAGCATAAAAAACATGATAGCCAGAAATATAAAAATGAAAGCAAGTGTTACATAGCGCACGCTAAAATTACGCGCAGGACCTGAGCTTTGCGCATCCATGATAACAACTTGCCGTGGCTTTAGCCAAAATGACATCACTTATTCTTCACGGCCAGCAGCTATTTATGGGCAAGCCTGTTTGTTCATCCAAGCCAAACATCACATTCGCATTTTGCACAGCCTGACCCGATGCTCCTTTCAGCAAATTATCAATACAGCTCACCACCACGGCTTGGGTTTCACTCAACACGCTAACACCAATTTCACAGCGGTTGCTACCTTTAACCGCGCCCGTGGTGGGCATCTTGCCCTCGGGCAACACATGAACAAATGGCTCATCTCGGTAAGCGTTCGACAAAATACTATGCCACCGCTCACAACCTTGACCACGCAAGTGAATCGTACTTAACATGCCTCGGGTCATTGGAATAATATGTGGCACAAACCGCACCTTCACATCTTGACCCGTGTATTGGCTTGCCCACTCTTCCATTTCCCATGTGTGCCGATGTTTTGGTAAGCCATAAGCCGCCATACTTTCATTGATTTCGCAATACAACAAATCTGTTTTGGTAGCCCTGCCAGCACCCGATGTGCCCGACTTGGCATCAATGATAATCGAAGATAAGTCCACAAGGTGTTGCTTCAATAACGGAACCAAAGGCAACAGTACCGATGTTGGATAACAACCAGGATTTGCCACAAGGCTGGTCTTAGCAACCTCTGCTCTGGCATGCTCCGTCAAACCATACACGCTGCTTGCTAATAATTCAGGAAAGGGATGCTCCAAACCATAAGCATCTTGATAGTTGGTTAAATTTGGATGTCTAAAATCTGCACTTAAATCGACAACCTTTTTGCCCGCATCCAAAGCTTTTTTTACACTTTGGGCAGCAGCCGCATGGGGCAATGCTGTGAATACAAGCTCTACGCTATCAGGTAAGCCTGCATCCGCTTTGGTTAGCATCATCGTTGTACTTTGGCTGGCAATGCTTGGCAACACTTCCACAACCTTTTTACCTGCTTGGCTGTGTGCAGCCAAATGCTGGATTTCAAAATGTGGGTGCGCGTCAAGCAGGCGAATCAACTCAGCACCTGTATAGCCTGTTGCACCAAGAATAGCGACTCCAATACTCATGCTTCCTCCCTAGCCTTCCAATCAAGGTGAAACATAGCAGACCCTGTATATAATATCACTATCTACAAATAAAAAAGGAGAGCCAACGCTCTCCCTTGAATACACAACAAAAAACGAGTTACCGTTTTGAGAACTGTGGCGCGCGACGAGCTTTCTTCAAGCCATACTTCTTCCGCTCCACAACACGCGCGTCGCGTGTTAAGTATCCTTTTGCTTTTAATTGCGGACGAAGACCCGCATCATATTCAAGCAACGCGCGGGCAATACCATGCCGAATCGCACCTGCTTGACCAGAAACACCACCACCATGCACATTAACACGAATATCCAAACGGTCTGCCAAGCCAACAAGCGTTAGCGGGCGCACTGCTTCCTGACGAATAATTTCAATAGGGAAGTAGTTTTCCATATCACGACCATTAATGCTAATTTGACCGCTACCGGGTTTAATCATCACACGCGCAACACTACGCTTGCGTCGCCCTGTTCCTCGATATATTTCATCTGCCATTGTCTTATACCTTTTTCCAAAGTCTTTTTAGTTAATGTTCAGTTCTTGCGGCGATTGCGCAGCATGTGGATGCTCAGGGCCAGCATATACTTTTAATTTAAGCATTTGCTTTCGACCCAAAGGACCTTTAGGCATCATGCCCTTGATTGCCAATTCAAGGATACGCTCAGGAAAACGCTCGCGTTGTTTCTCCAAAGTGATTTCATGCAAACCGCCAGCATAGCGACTATGGCGGTAGTATTTCTTCTGCATTTCTTTGTTGCCTGTAACTTTTACTTTCTCAGCATTAATAATGATGACATGATCACCACAATCTGCGTGAGGCGTATACATCGGGTTGTGCTTACCGCGCAAAATACGAGCAACCTCAGTGGCTAAACGACCAAGAACCATGTCCTTAGCATCCACGACATACCATTTTCGTTCAATATCGCCAGGGCGAACAGTCCAAGTAGACATGTTTGACACTCCAAAAATCCAATCAAAACCGACTGAAAAGCTTATCTCCAACTCGCTCAGGGCTTCTCACCTTGCTGGCGAATGGGCTGCGCATTGTAGGAAACGGTTTCACAATGTCAAACACCTTTATTCGCTTTGCCTCATATCCACAAAGCATGAACTGTCGTTGGTGATTTTATTTTTTTTCAGTAAGCTTCGCCACCAAAATGAAGCACAAACCAGCAAACACAGGAGCATAAACATGACACAAGACGAAATGAAAGAAGCCGTGGCTAAAGCCGCATTACAATATGTTGTCCAAGGCTCCATCGTGGGCGTTGGCACAGGCTCAACCGCCAACAAGTTTATCGACGCGCTGGCAACCATCAAAGACGATATTCAAGGCACAGTCGCCAGCTCTGAAGCCACTGCGGAACGACTACGCAGTCATGGTATCCCAGTATTTGAGCTCAATGACGCGCTGACCCAAGTTGAGAAGCTCTCGGTTTATATTGATGGCGCGGATGAGTTTGATACAGAAAAAAACTTAACCAAAGGCGGCGGCGGCGCGCTTACCCGCGAAAAAATTGTTGCTGCGGCATCCGAAAAGTTTGTTTGCATCGTGGATGAAAGCAAAAAGGTTGAGTTTCTTGGTGCATTTCCGCTTCCCATTGAAGTGATTCCTATGGCAGAAGCTTTGGTGATGGCTGTGACTAAAAATATGGGAGGCACTCCCAAAGTGCGTGAGGGCTTCACTACAGATAACGGCAATATTATTATCGATGTCACCGGTTTAACCATTAAAAACGCTCGCCAACTCGAAGACGACCTCAATCAAGTACCTGGCGTAGTCACCAATGGTATCTTCTCACACCAGGGT
>Ga0256839_1002562_pt1 | contig 20047 bp, 28 predicted proteins | sample 354166metaG_FD_185968 | JGI IMG/M metagenome (GOLD analysis project Ga0256839, IMG submission 185968) | Hydrothermal vent microbial communities from Mid Atlantic Ridge, Atlantic Ocean - 354-166 | ecosystem: Environmental > Aquatic > Marine > Hydrothermal vents | place: Atlantic Ocean: Mid... | reverse complement strand
CAAAGCGCACCGGCACATGAAACTGCCCGCCCCACGTCAAAACCGCGCCTAAGACCGGAGCCACATCAAAGGTGACAAGGCCGGTGGCGGCATCCAGTGTCCAGCCAGCGGGCGTATCCACGCCATCCACCCCGATCAGGATGGTCCCAAACGGCTTTTTAATATCGCGGCGCATATCGGGTGCGCCTGCGAGGCTGTAGGTCTTTACGAGCTGGAAGCTGGTGGCCACGCCATCACCGGTGCCTAGTGCTTGGTCCAAATGACTGGGGATCGAGAGCGGGGAGCCACTTTGGAAGTCCGTTGGGTCGAGATAGCGAAACCCGTAAAGCCGCCCATGCGCGACGTGATATAGATTGAGCACCTGATAAAGCTCGTCACGGGTGCGCACGCCCCATTTGGCATCATACATCCGCAGCGGCGATGACCATGTCGTCACGCGCTCCTCAAAGCCCGAGGCCAACGTGGCCACATCCGCAGGCCAATCCGGCCCACCCGTGGAGCCTTCGGAAATTTCTGTGGGGAAAATCACCGTGTCCAGAAACGCGCTCATGAGTGCCTCCCGAGGCTGCCCATCAGGCGGTTGGCGGCCCGCGCGGTGGTGGCGCGGCTTTCCGCAAATGATTTTGGATTGTCGGTCTGAATGGACCAGAAATTGTTAACCACGCCCGAACCGGCCGTAGTGCGGCTGTCTGCCGCAAAACTGGCAGATTGGCTCGCGGTTGGACGAGAGGAGGCGATCCCGCCAAAAGCCCCGCCGTTGGCAAAGGGCTGGATAGCCGCGCCGAGCTTGCCGGATTTAAGACGGGTGAGCGGCAGCGCGGTTTCACGGTCGCCGATTTGCACGCCAATCCCGTCGCCGAAGCTGTGCTCCAGCGGCACCACGCCCTCGCGGCCCGCCTCGCCCATTACTCCGAGCTGACCGTTGCCAAAGCCAAAAAGCGTCGGGCTGTCAAATATATCACCATTCGCGAACTTGAAAATACTGCCGAAGAAATCCGAAAGCCCGCCCCCGATTGCGCCGCCACCCGCACTGCCAGAACTACCAAAAAGCGCGTCTATCAAGCTATCACCGGCCATGCTGGTGAGCTTGGAACCCAGATCAAAGAGCACGTTAAGAAGAATATCCACCGCGCTGGTGCCTTGGCGGGCACCCTCGACAATCATATCAAAAATGCTGCGCGCCCCGTCCCGCCAGTTATCAAGCTGGGAAATGTGCTGATCAAGCGCGTCACGCTCTTCGTTGCGGGTTTCGATCAGCGCTCGGACCGCCTCCGTTTCGGCTTCGGTTGCACCTTTGAGCTGCCCGCGTAGCTTGAGCATTTCCTGATTGACCGGGTCCAACTCACCCAGCAGGTCGATTTCGAGCTGCAAACCGTCGGTTAGTTTTTTCAGCGCCGCAGCCTGTTTGTCAGCGGTGCTGGAGGCGCGGCCACCCCCGCCAGTTGGGCGCATCGGTGTGTTGCGAGGGCGGTTGCGGGGGTCTACTGTCAGCGGCATGTTCATCAGCGCTTCTTCATCAGCGAACCGCCGTGAAAACAAAAAGCTCTCTGCTTGTGCATTTTGGAACGCCGCTGCCAAGCGCTCACCTTGGCCCGAAACACGGCTCATCACCTGTTCCAAAACGCCCGCCTCGATGGCCATCTCATCGAGGCCGGAGATTACCGCTGTCGCGACCGGTCCGGAAAACCGCTCGGCCTCCATCCGCGCCGTCGCCAGTTTTTCGACCAGATCGTCGGGCCCTTTTGCGTCACCAATGGCATTCAGCGAGGTCAGAAGGTTTTCGTTCTCGGTGCTTAAACTAAGCGCGAGGCCTACATTCTCGGAAATTAGCTCTTTATGCCGCTCTAATACTGACGTTGGCAGAGCAGCCGCCAAATCCGTATTGTAAACTAAAGGTATAATGTCGGAAAGCAGCCGTGTTTGATCAATCACATCGTCGATCGTGTCGCGCACTGGGGCCATCGCCCGATCAAACCGCTCGGCCTTCAGCGCCTCCAGCAAGGATTCCACTGCGGCGGCGCTCCCCCCGAAGGCCTCCACCAAGCCTTCACGCATTTGCGTAGTGACTTCCCCGCTGACCGTATTGAGCGCCGCTAAAGACTCGCTCAGTAAAATGACCTTGTCATCTGTCTTCTCGGCTGCATCAGCGGTGGCCGACATCATATTGTATACTGTTATACCAACAGCCGCCACGGCACCCATAACCGACCCGAGTATCCCAAAGCCGCCTAGAAGCTGTGGTAATTGCTGCCCGACCGCCCGCATCGTATCCACGCCTCCGCCCATCTGAACAGCAAGGTCGGCAAACTGGTATGAACTGTTTTGGACGGCAAGGCCCATGCGCCGCTGCGAGGACACACCGCTCGACATCCGGCGCGACATCTGGCCCTGGGCGAGGGCCCCATTCTTTGTAGCAGCGGTATATTGCTGCATCATCTTGGTTGCTTCAGCTTGTGTGACCACGCCTTCACGCACTGACTTGGTGAGCAAGTCCTGCGTGCGTTTCAGGTTCAGCTCTGCCCGAAAAACCGGATCAATTGACGCCTTCAGCTGCTTGAAGCTACGGCTGGCTTCCGCGTTGGCAGCATCGGTGGTATTGCCGAATTTCCGCGTCTTTTCCGTCAGCTGGGAGACCTCCCGCTGGGCATCAGACGTGTCACCCGAAATCACCATGCCAACATTAAGCGCCATTATTGTCCCTCATTTAGCGCATTGAGCGCCGCTATTTCCATGTGGCGAAATCCGGCCCAATCTTCCGGGCTAAGGTCCAGCCCTTCCATTTTCAGCCCGGCGCAAACGCCCGCATAATCAAAGCCGATGCGCCCGCCACCACTCATGCCCACAGCCACCCGCCACTGGGTGGCACTGGCAAGAAAGGCGCGGGCGGCGTTCCAGTTTTCCGGCCATATGCCAAATCTCTCATCGCGCTCTTTGTCGGCGATAAAACCCGCAATCACCTCGGGCGGCGCGCCCATCCGCTCAAGGTCAGCCAGCGCCTCGGTATGGTCAGCTGACCCGCCAAGGGCCCAGTGCCGCGCCGCCTCGGTTAGTTTTTTACCCGCGCCTCATTCAGCGCCGTGCGATAGCCATCCAGAACGGCGGTGAACACAAAAGGCACATCAAGCAACTGGCGCGCCAGATCATTATTCCACTCCAGCACCTCGTCATCTTCACCGATTACGCCGTCCATGCGGTGCACAATTTTACGCACGTAGGCCTTCATGCCATCGCGGTCGCCCTCCAAAAGCTCCTCGGTCTCGGATATCGGCAGGGCAATATATGTCACGTCGATGGTTTGTTTTTCAAAGCCACCATCCACAGGCACTTTGATGGTGACTTCATGCTTGAAGGTGGCAGGAACGAGTTTGAACATATGGAATATCCTTATGTGAGAGTGACGGTGAACTGGTCATTGCCGGCGCCGGAATTGGGCAGCGGCTTCATTTTCAGCGGCCATTCCAGAATTTTCTGGCTGTTTTCGTAGCCGGAAAGCCGCGCCATTTGGCAATTCGGCGCGGCGATTGCCGTTGTCAGCCCCGCCGCTGTCCCGTGGGTGATATTGACCGCAAGGCGCTTGTTCGGATCATTTGCCATGGTGAACGGGTCAAGCACATCCAGCGGCACAGCTTCAACCTTCGCCGAAATAGCCTCGTTTCGATCCACAATGATTATGGTTTCACGGTTGATCAGCAAGCGCTGCTGGACATCGTTCCCCAGATCAAAGGCAAAGGCGCTCAGCACCATAGACACGCCGTCAACGGTGAACACAGGCGTGTTGGTGGTGGTTGCCACCAGCGCCGCCTTGAAGGCGGTATAGTCAGTCACCGGCACCGCAAGCTCGGTTGGCACCGCGAATGTGCCGGTCAGCGTGAATTTAAGCACCGGAATTTTCTGGGCATTGATCTCGATCGAGCCCGTGCCCCGGCAGCCCAGCATCACATGGCGCGTGCCCCCGATCCAGAAATAAATAGCCACACTGTCCATGCCAGAGCTGATCGGGTTATAGGTGACAGACGTTGCCGCCACAATCACCTCGGCCATGCCAAGGGCGCGCATAATCGGGGCCCATGCGGGCGCGGTGCCAGCGGTGCCGGAACCAACCAGCTCCACTTCGCCGGACAGTTTGGAATAGAGCCCAACGGGAATTTCACTCTGCCCGCCAAGATAGGCGCGCTCGAAATCGCGGGTCTCGCTGGAGCCTTCCATCGGGTTGAAAGCCACATTCTTCAGCTCGATTGCATTGGCCGCGCCCGTGGGGGCCGGGTCGACGCCATACGTTGCCTCCAGCTTGGCCAGCACCACTTTTGAATCCCATTTGATTGGCTCGGGCATCACTTATTCCCCTTTTTGGTTGCGGGCGGCTTGACCGGCGCTGGTTTTTTGGCGCTCGGGTCTGGCTGCGCGGTCGCATTTTGCAGCGCCAGCTTGCCGGTTTTTGGGTCGCGGATGTAGCTTCCGCCGGTGTGTGGATGTTTCATGCTCAGATCCTCAAATAGTCATCGGTGGTAAAATCCACCTGCAATGTGATTGTGCCTTTGGTCATGCTTTTCAGCGCTGCGCGACGCAGGCTAAGAGCCTCAAAAGCCCCCGCCGCCTGCCACCCTGCAAGCGCCTGAATGACGGCATCGCGCAGCACGTTGATTTTGGGCAGGCCCTTGGCCCCGGTGGCGTCATTGGCAACCGTCAGGACAATCACCACGCCGAATGTCTCGGTATAAAGCTGGCGATGCACGCCGGTGGCGGTGTCTGCTGGCTTGGCAACAATGCCGAGTGGCAGCACATAAGCGCTCGGGGTGCGGTTGGGCGCGCGGCCAGCCTTGACCAGCGCCGCCAACTCGGCCGCCCCTTCAACCCGCCCCTGAAATTCCGCAACAGCAGCCTTCAGGCGGGTGATGAGATCATCAATTTGCACGGCCAATCTCCCCCAAAGCGTTCGAAAGAAAATCATCAGCGATGCGCTCGATCTCGGCCTCGTCCTCGTCATTCAGCCCAATGAAGGGGCGCGCGGGAATAGTAACGGACTGGACAGTGATGAACCCAATGCCCGGAATGCTGAATCGCAACGCGTCGGCGGATTTCGGGGTAATGGTTGCGCCAAACTGGTGCGTGCCCGCGTAATCCATATTCGTGCCCCACTCCACCTGATCGGTGGCGGCGATATGGGTGATCGAGCCTTTAAGCGCCGCACTATCAATCAGCGTCTTGCCGCCCTCGAACTGGGCGCGCAGCGAGATCGGCCACGGGCTGCCATCCGGCCCCGTGCCATCGTCAAAACGCCGACGGGTCGACTCAACCATTGCTGCGCCGATATCCTGATACATCGACAGCGGATTTCCCAGCGCCGCCTCGGCCTGGGAAAGCTTGGCAATGGCCGCGTCTGCGCCCGTCAGTTCAATGCGCACGCCAGACATCAGATAAAGCTCCCCATATTGTCACGGGTCATTTCCGGCTTGCGGTCGCAACTTTGCACACCCGAGCCGCCGGAGCTGGCAGGCTCCACACCCGCCGCATTGATCTTGATCTCGCCCTTGGAGATTTTCTCCAGCGCCTTCAGGGCATCGCGATAATCGGCCTCCACGCGCTCGGGCGCGCTGACGGTGTAGAGCTTATAAATGGTCACGGCTTCCGCCAAGGTGACAATCAGCGCCGGTGCCGCGGCCAGCGGCAGGGCGTAGCGCCCGAACAGATAGCCATCAATCAGCGCATCCGCATCGGCCAGTGCCGCATCAATCACGGTCACGTCCACTGCGGCCGATGGCGGCGTGGCGCGGTCAGATAGCTCGATCAGCGTATCTTCGCCAATACGCGCCGTCAGCCCTGTGAGATTTGCATAAGCCATTATTCAAATTCCGGTTTGGGTGGGTGACCTGCCGCAGGAGAGGCCTGCGGCAGATCTGCTTGCGGGCCGGGCTGGCAAGAGAACCGGCCTTTTGGTGGTGAGGTTATTCCCCCAACTGCACCACCAATGACGGGTCTGCATCCAGAGCTTCGAGCTGATCCTCGCTGAGATCAGCCAGATGGATTTCAACCGGCTCCGGGCCGAATACCAACCCCGCGCGATAGCGGGATTTTACCCCGCGTGCGGTTTTGACGGACACCATTTTAGGCGTGGCCTTCGGCTTGGCCGCAGGTTTTTGGTTTTCCTCGGGGGCGGACCCAGCATCCGCTTGCCCGTCACCATTCCCTGCGGCCGCGCCTTCGTCCGCACCCCCAGCGCGGATCTCGTCGGGTTTCACCTCGGCCTTTTCGGCCTCGGCTTCCGCCTCTTTCGCGGCCCGCTTTTTAGCGGCTTCGACCTTTTGCTTTGAGGTCAGTTTACGTGCCATAGGTCAGCCCTCCCTATGCCAGCCACGGCACAACGAGCACGTCTGCGGTGTTATACCATTCGTTGGTATTGCCGCCGCCGGTCAGCTCGTTGCCGACAATGCGCCGCGCCGCGCCTTCAAGGCTTGGAGGCACCACCAGCAAGTCAGGCGTGATGCCCAGCGGCTTGCCGCCATCCCCCGTGAAGCCCATCATCGCGCCGCGCGCGGCTTCGTAGTTTGTGGCATCAAGGGCCAGTTTGGAGCCAAAGGCCGTCTGCCAGAAGCCGAATCCGGCATTGGAAGCGCCTTCGGTGCCGTAGACGTATTCTTTGCGGTTGAACACGTTGGCATCCGTGGGCGCATCCATGGAAACCATTTCCCACGGCTTCAGCGTCTGATAAATCAGCGGCTTGATCGGGCGCTTTGTGGCCAACAAATACCAAGGCGTGGCCGCCCCTGCCGCCATATTGGAAACCGGTTGCGCATCACCATTTTTATCCAGCACCGGATGGTCGGTATCAAAGAAAAACTGGCCATCATAGCAGTTGGATGAAAAACCGGCTTTCAGCAAGCTGAACACCAGCTCGTCAGGGAAAGCCGCCGCATTCTGGCCCATCATCTGGAAGCGGGTGGCATAAGTGCCAAGCCGGTCAAATTCGATATGGTATTTATCAACCGCGATGGTTTCTTCCCAGACCTCGTTTTTGACCTCATAGTCATATTCGGCGAGGTTCTTCACCACGCGGTCCCCGACCCACTTGCGCAAGCCGGTCGAATTGGCCATCCAGCCGTAACGCTCCGAGAGGTCGGTCGAGTTGATTGTGGTTGCGATGCGGCCATATTGGCTCTCGTGCTGACCAAGCCCGGCTTGGAAGGCTGTGTTGAACCCAACCCGAAGCGCGTCGAGATTTTGTGACGTCAATTCCATGTTTCAGCCCTCCTAGAACTGGACCCAGACGCCTTGTGCGTCCACGTCAAAAATTTTGCCCGCGATCGAGCGGGTATTGGTGCCGTTGGTTTTGGCGACCGTCTGGTCATCCACCGCGTAGCAATCCGCGCCGATATCCGCGCGGGCAATCAGGTCCGCCGCCGCAGAGTTGGCAAATTGGAAGATGCCGGTGCGGGTCTCGCAGCTCAGCGCGCCGTTGCCACCGGCGGAATTGTCCACGTTAGATTCCGCGCGCCCCACCACCTTCAAGGTCGTCGAGGTGCTGGCGGGCACCAGATAGCCAGTAGCATTCAGCGCCACCATGGCCCCGGCATAGATCACGGCAGAGGCCGCCACGGGAAAGTTACGGGCCTCACCCGTGCGAAACGGCGTATTACGGCCTTTGGTCAGAGCAGCCATTAGAGCGCCTCCTGCTTGGCGGCTTCAGCCGCGAGGGTTTTTGCATATGCCTTGGGATCGACGCCCAGCATGGCCGCAACCTCACCCTGCGCGGGCGTCAGGCCATTACCATCGGCGGATTGTGGCGCTGTGATGCCGCTCGGGCCGCCACCGGTGATACTTGGCAGAGCGTCCAGCAGCTTTTGCGTGCCTTCAGGATCCTGCATGTGCATGGCGATATATTGATCGCGGATCGGCTTCACGCCGGGCTTGCCTGCCTTGATGGCGGCATCCACGGCCCCCTCGGCATCTTTGCGGCCAAGGCCGGATTGCAGGGCTGCAAATTCGGTCTGCAACGCCGTGAACGCCGCCATCGGCACACTGGCCTTCGGGTCCAGCACCGCATCCAGCGCCGAGCAGATCGCCGTGGTTTCGGGCTTCACGCCCGCCCCCAGCTTCTTGGCGATGTCCGACAGCGCCGACTGCATGGCAGCCTCGTCGCCATCCGGCTCCGTGGCCTGTCCTTTCGCGTCCGACAGCTTTTTGATCGCTGCCGTCACGTCCTCTTCTGTTGCGCCTTCCTCAAGGCCCAACAGCTCAATCAGGGCACTCAGGTCCATGATAGTCTCCATTTCGGTTTGGGAGTGAAGCGCGACCATGCCGCGCAGATTTGGTTTATTGGTCAGGCTGACACGCAAAATGCGCAGCACCTCGTTGGCTTCATCGTGGACGATGACCGGTGACACGCCGCGATATGATTTCTCCGAAAGCAGCGCCTCTCCTTCTTTCGTCCATTCGACCTGCGCCCAGATGCCATCTGCACGGGATTGCAAGCCAACCACCCAGCCCGCCGCACGGGCAGGCAATCCGGCCTTGCCGGCAATGTCGGTGGCGTGGTTTTCATCGACCACGATCTTGCCGCCGCTCTCCTGCATGGAAGCGGCGATAATCTTGCCGGGGTCTTTGGCGATGTAGGGGCCACGGCCATCAACCGTGCGCGCCGCGCCAGCGGGCAGAATATGAATCCACTCGGGCACCACGCCCGAGGTGACCTCGGGAAGCCCCGAAGCCTGAAGTGCGATGCTGCCGCTGAAACATGTTGCTTTACCTTTTGCCATGGGCCTAAACTGGCCCAAGCGGATATCCCGATCTAACCGGACAGCTGTCCTATCGGATATTTCCCCAAATCATCCAAACAAGCCGCTAGCCTGCAATTTACCCCGCGCCGCCGCGCCCCAAAGGCCACTAAGAGCCGAATAAGAGCGCTAAGAACGGCTATGCGCGCAAAATTCGGGGGAGTGTGGCTGGTGGCGCAAGCCGCCGCCTCCACGGGGCAAAAAGAGCGGGGCTTGAATTTTGGGTCATTCGACTTATATTTGGGCTGCTCGGAGGCGCTTGGGCCGGTTCCCTACAAGTGCACCGGTGCGACGGGGCAGAGCCGGTTGCCTTAGTTCCCATCCCTACTATATATCCTCAGACCAATCCGCGCATTCTTCAGAGCGCTCTTTTTGCCGTGGTAAAATGTGACGCCTAGCCATTCCCCATGCACCTCGTCGGCCACCATAATCAAAGTGCGGCTTTTGTCGAGCTTGATGAATTTGACAAACCTGCGCCGCAAAAAAACTTGGCGGGTCACATTTGATCGCGCGAACCCCACCCAGATTTCGGCGGGGTTTTCTATCAAGTCCGGGATCAACCCGAAAAACCGCTCGCGCGTCATTTTTGCGGGGTCATTATTTTGCCAAAAGTGATCGACCAAAGCCTGCGTCACGCGTATTCGGCTTCCTGTCGGGTCTATAAAAACAGCCTCTTCACCACCGATGACCTCCCGCAAAATATCGTGGGCCTGTTCTTGGGTTTTGGCTATAGGCATCATGCGATAGCCTGCCTGCTCCAAATTAAGATCGCCGTATTCTTTGGCGGTAAGAGCACCGGGAATATCTAACGGGTCCATATACCCCCAGCGGGCCAAGGCATCGGCATTCGGGCCTCGGCCAAAACCCGCCAAGCCCGGATTATATGCGAATCCGGAATGAATACCTTGAGGAACGCGAATGGTGGCAATCTGATCACCCCTCTTTACCTCCCGATCTTCCCAGATAATCTTCGGGTCATCAGAGACCTTCAACCCTTGCCGTTTGAGATCGCGCTCCGACAGGCTGCGCGGCTGGCAGCGGCATAACCAGCCGTTCGGCGGGTAATGTGTCTGCCAGAAGGGATGATCGACAGGCAGCACGATATCATTCCACGCTCTATGCTGTGGCCGCGTCCGGCCATCCATCACGGCATCATATCGGATATATGGCCGGCTCTTTTTGGTGCGCTGGATAGACGCCCACTGGCCCGCTGACCGCGCCATATCCATATTGGTCCGATAAATGATCTTGGAACGCCAGTTGCGGCTGCCGTTGTAATCCCAGCCATGCTTGGCCACGATCTGGTCAAAGTCTTTGCGAAACGTGGCCAGCGTGGAGCCGTTCTCGATTGCCGAGGTCACCGCCGCATGGAAATCCTCGATCAGCGCCGCCTTTTGCGCCCCCGCCACCATGAAGGCCGCGCCGTGCATATCCTGCCAAATGTCATTCCAGCGAGCGGTCGGCACATTCAGCTTGTTCTTCAGAAAGGCAATTGCATCCAGCGGCTGGACGCCAAACGGTTTTGGATCAGGCAAGGTCACGCTCCCCGGTGAGTTCTGCCCATACCATAGCCAATCGAAGTGCTTCTGCCAAATCGGCCTCGCTCATGCTTTGGTCCAGCTCCAGCAGCCGGTCGCGGAACTCTTCCAGCGTTTTGACCTCGCCCAGCAATTTGCGCACCGTGTCAATCATCGCCGTGGCCGGAGCCTCGGCAATATCGGCGGCATCTTTCGCCAACTGCTCCGCCACCGTTTTCGCGCCACTTTGGGCGGCCTGAAGCGAAACCTGCGGGGCAGGCATTGGCAGTTCAGGTGCAGGCGCGCTCACCCCGAGCAGCTCTTCCCCGGCTTCCGTCTCCGGCAGGCCCAACAGGCCCTGCATGGTTGCGGTCGAGACCTTCAGCCCCAGCGGCACCAGCTTTTCCACCGATTCCACGATCAGCTGCACATCCTTCTGCTCGGGCCGCGCAATGACAATGCGCGGGTAGAGTTTTTGTGGCCCGAATTCGAGGTCGATCCACGGCCGAACAAGATCGCGATTGAGCGTGCCGGATATCACCTTGGCATCGGCGCGCTCTATATCCTCCTGCACTTGCCGGTGTTCCTGGCTTACCGCGTGCCCGCCCGAAATAGCATCGGTAGTCGTGGTCTGGCCCAAGACCAACTTGGACATTTGCTGGTCCAACCAATTAGATCGATCTGTGTAAAGGCTCAAACTACTACCGAGTTTCACAGCCTCGATAAACTCGATGTCCATGCTTGCCGGCATGATGGCCGCGCAATCGCCCGCGATGTTCTGCACCGCTCTAAACAGGGTCTCCTTATCCTCTTCGGTCGCGCCGTTCTGGTATTTGCCAACGCGGATCGGCTGGCCAAAGTTCTGGGTGAATATCGCCCAATCCCGCTGGGTGAACATCTTGAACATCCAGCCCCACGCCCCAATCCGCGATGTCCCACCGCGAATGGGCAGGCCGGATTTGGCCGAAATCACCGTGTTTATATATTTGAAGGGCTGGAGCGGCTCATAGCCGTTTTCGGTGCGCAACAACGGTGTGCGCAGATCCACCCGATCAAAGGTAAACCAGCGCTGGTCGCGGTGTTCCAAGCGCTGCGGCTGCCATTGGCCGGTCGAGGTATCCCAAATAATCTCGGTGATAGAAAAGCCTTTGCCAACCGCATCCATCATATGGAAAATCTCGTCGGAAAGCTCGTCGCGCTTCAGCCAGTCGCGCACCATATCGGCATGGGCCGCGTGGTGCGGCTCGTCACTGGCCGCATCCACCGTGATATCAATCTGGCTGACAGAGCGCTTGCGGGTGCCCAGCACGGCGGCATAATGCGGATCGCGCTCCTCCATCACCTCGGCCAGCTCCAAAAACTGCAACGGCTGGCCGCTTTCAGCCTCGCGCAGGATGGAGGCCATGCGGGTCGGGTCAATGTTAGCGGCGGGGTGGCCGGTGGTGGGCGAGCGCACGCCCACTGTCTGGGCTGCGGCGTGCTCTTTCTTCAGAGCGGCGCGCTTTACGGGGCGACCGTAACGGTCGAGCAAGGTTGGTTTTCTCATGTTCAAAGTCCTCCGCGAATGCGGGCCCCATTCAGAGCTTTGCTAAATATGTCATTGGCCCCGCCCCGCCGAAACGAATGCCGTTTCTGTTCGGCCCGCCTGTCACCAGAGGCCGCGCGGTAGCCGTATTCATGCCACTCACCCTTGATGGCGGCGCGGGCCAAGGCCAGAGACACCGCAAAATCACCGTGGCGCTGGCCACCATCGGCCCCTTTGGATTTGCCTTCCGGCACCATCGGGATGCCCCGCACCACCGCCACCACGCGCATATCGTTTTTGAGGTCCGCGTCCTTTGGATAGCTGATATTCTGGTCCTCGTGGTCGGCCTTCAGGGGCGGCATATTCTCCAGATACCACTTTTGGGTCATCATCACAGCCTCGACCCGCGCGCCGTAGCGCTGCTGTGCAAATTCCGCCAAAGCATGACCATTGCCGCGCGCGTCGTGCTTGCCGGCAACAAAATTCGGCAAATGGTCTGCCGTATAAAATGCCAGCTGCTCCTGCTGGCGAAACGGCACGTTGCGCATTTCGATAACAAAAGGCACACGCATGCGTAAATCAGGCAGTTCTTCAATCGGCACCATAACCGAAAGGTCACCAGAACGGCCGAAATCCAGCCCATAACCGTGTTTGTTGTTCTTGCTCAATGTTTCTATCACCGGCTCGAGGTGTTCTTCGATCCAGTCATTCACAAAGGATTTTCGCACCGCCTCCGGCTCCATCTCGAAGCCCTTGGGACACTCAATCCGCAACACCGGCAGGCTTTCATCCATCGCCGCCTCGATCTGGGCCGATGTCAACCACGCGCCTGTGCCTTTTGAGGGGATACAGTCCAGCTCCTCTTCGGCATTCGAGCCGTAAAACCCACGGATTTCCTCCGCCCATTTAGCTTCAGCCTCCGCGCTCCACTCGATCCCCTTTACCAGGCAAATTCGGCGATATAGTCCCTGTTCAATCGCATCCTCAAAAGTGACCCGCACAATCAAGCCGGGGCGTCGCCCTTCGCGCACCTCCTGAATTAGCTCGTTAAAGGGGTTGTCGTCGCCATTATGTGTGGAGATCACCAGCACACGGCCTGCCCAGATCAAGAGCGCCAGCGCGGCCTTCAGCAGCGCGGGGGCATCATCGTGGAAGGCAAACTCGTCCAAGATCACAAAGCCCTGCCGCCCGCGCAGGGAGCGCGCATTGCTGGACAGCGCCTGTATCTGGAAGCCCGAGGCAAAGGTAATACGGAACGCCTTGATCGACAACCGCTCGCCCTTTTCGCCTTCATCTTCGAATATCATCTCCTCCACATCCGAGCAGGCCTCGGCAAAGGCTTTGGCCCATTCAGCACAGGTATCAATAAACTCCCGCGCCATATCAAGATTATAGCCCAGATAGAAGGTATCCTGCCCGCCCTCAGAGCGCTGTAAGGCGCTGGTGAGAACCGCATCAGCCCCCGCCGCCCATGTCATACCGACTCGGCGGCTTTTATCAGTGACCACCAAACTGGAGCGCGCGGTCGCTTCCAGCAGGTCTTTTTGATAGGGGAGCAAAATATCGACGCCAGACAGATCAGGCGGCAAATTCCCGATCACCTCACCGAGCGGCTGCTTATCAATAGGGCCGGTCATTTTGCTTTCACTCCCAGCACTTCAGCCTTGATGGCATTGGCGGTTTTGGCAGTCCAGCCCTTGGCCTTGGCCACTTTCTCGATCGCGGCTTCCGCGCCAGCATCAAACTCCGCCTGCACCTTGCGGCGGCGCTCCGAGCTGACCGACTGGGCGGCGGTGGCCGCGCGCAGTGCATTGGCCAGCTCCATCGCGCCTTTGGGGCTGATCCCCGCCTCGCCGCCCGTTTCCAGCAGTTCAAACACCAGAGACTTGATTGCTTCCGCCGCCATCAAGGTCAGATCATCCGACGTTTCGGCGTCAAAGCGCTCTGAAATGGTTTTGGCAATGGAGCGGGTGTCTTCCAAGCGGCGCATCATGGCCGCTTGGCGCATCGAATACCGGTTAAACGCCGAGCTGGAGGGGGTGGTAAATTCCAGATTGTGCACGCGCTGGATGTCGTCAAGCTTACCAACGAATTCCATATATATTTCTAGCTGGGTGCGCTCACGCTTTGCGAGCTCCTGATTGGCCCACGCAATCAGCTCCGAGCATTCCTCGGGCAGCTGATCAATCGACGACAGTCGCCCCCGCCCTTTTAGCCGTCGCGCCGCCGCCATCACAGCACCGGCGGGCGCAACACGCCCTTGATGATGGCGCGGCCCTGCACATGCTCCTGCCCCGCCTCTGTGATGGTCGCAATCATCAACTCACCTGCCACCTTGATCTTGACCGCCCTCAGTTCCTCAAGCTCCAGCAGGCACTGGCGCACAAAGGCGCGCGCCACGGGCACACCGCCGGTGGCATCCAGCCATGCCTGCAACAGCTGCTCGTTGGAGCTGTAGGAAGCCTCCTCATGCAGCGCCAGCAAGATGTTGAGCTTGGCGCGCTCGGCAGCCACAATGTCGTTTATCTCGTTCATCACTTGGTCTTTCTGAATTCACGGATATCGGTTTCCATCCGTGTTATCGTGCGGTTTGTGCTATCAACGGTCGTGCTGACCTGTGTCAGCGCCACCTTCAGCTCGGAAATCTGCTCTTTGGTTGGCAGGTGCTTGAAATTGTCCTCAAGGTGCTGGATCCGCCGATCATCGGCGATCAGCTTCTTTTCAATGACCTTCAGGCGCCCGGAAATATCCTCGCCCATTTTGGCAATGGTCTCGGTGTTTTCCTTGCTGCGCCGCGTTAGCCACGAATAGATAATGCCGCCGATGGAAAACACCACAGCCATGGCCCCGCCCCATTCCTTAATTGTGTCCGGTATCATTGCACCACCCACCCGCATGTGCGCTCGCCCACGCGGTTGTTGGCGTCAATCTTCTCCAGCGCATCGCGCTCGCCAAGGCTGAGCAACTGCGGCACTGCCTCGGCACTGTTGAACTGGATCGGGCCTTGTGCCACATCGCAGAATTCAGCCAGCGCAGGCGCGCAGCTACTGATCGCGAGTAAGGCGGTCAGCCAGATCGTCGTCCGTTTGAGATTTCGCATCATTATAGTCCTGTTTTGCAAATTGTGTTTCTTTGAGCCGCTGATCGTTTTGCTTGGCCATCAGCTCCGCTTTACCCCGCCGAGCGCCCATGGCTTCCAGCACCTTCAGTAGCGCCGTGGCCAAAATGGCAAAGCCGGTCCAGCGGGCAAGCTTGGAACCCTTGAGCCAAAGCAGCCAGCTCATGGCGCTTTTTCCGGCGCAAACCAGCTCCAGCCCAGCCCCATCAGCGCCATAACGACGCCGATCCACAGCTCGACCTTGTCCGCCGAGGCATAGCCATTCTGGGCCACAACCGCGCCAATGGCCGACAAAATGTGGCGCACTTGGCCCTGCACTTTGGGCGTCAGGAAGCGTTTAAGGTGTTCCATCAAACCTCTCCATCTGTGATTTTTGCGCGGATGCCAAACAAGCGGCCACGGTTGCGATAGACCCAGCCCAGCAACAGGCCCGCCACGATCACACTTGCTGAAATGGCCAGCGCCGTGGTGCTGTTGATCGAATCTAGTGGCAAAGTGCCACCACCCGTTGCAAGCCCCGCAGCCCCGCTGGCTCGGGTGGCCCGCTTGGCCGCCAAGGTCCGCTGCAAGGTTGCGCGCGTGGCGGGGCCGACGATGCCATCCGCCACAAGATTGTGTTTCACCTGAAATGCCTCCACAGCGCTCACAACATCTGAAGCGCCAAATTGGCGGAGGCTCTTTGGCGCGTCGGGTAGCCTACGAAGGTGACCTAGTTCAATAAGCTGTAGCGCTAGATCGGGGTCGTACTTGGAGGTGCTAGCATCATTGCCTCCACCCGGCCACTTGTTCAAAAAGATGATATCCGCCTCGCGCTCCCGCCGTGCCGCCAGCCCGCGCAGCCGCTTGCCGCCCGCTTTGTTCCACAGCAAAAACCGCCCCCGCGCCTGCTTGTCATCACCTACCGACCAGAACTTCACCCAGCTGGCTTTGTGGATTGCGCCCGTGTTAAAATCAAACGAAGTTGCGCCTTCAATCTCGAAATCCATCGCGCGGGGCATGGCGGTTTCGCAGCGCGCCATGAACTTGCGCAAATCCACCATCAGGATGTCAAACGCCTGCTCGCGCGTGATGGTCATGCCCACCACGACCTCTGGCGCACCCGCCGCCGAGGTGTGCCCGACCCCGATCGTTAAAATCCCCACGGGGTCCCGATACGCGCGCGTCACCACGCCTTCCTCCGCCGCCACAAATTTAGTCAGTCGTTGAGATACTTGCATAAAAAAAAGCCCCGTGCCATTGTCTGGCTCGAAGCTACTCTTTCTTACATTCAGGAATACAACCGGACAGCTGTCCTAATTGGCGGTTGAGTCGCGTAATTTCTGACGGCGGTCATGCATCGCCAGCGCCTGATAATGGAACGTCTTCAGAAAAGACCTTGGGAGCTCGCCCAGCTTCTGGATCATCATCCCCAGCCACAGTGCACGGCCAGAGCGGCCATTGCCATCCATAAACGGGTGCAGGGTTTCATAGCGGCAGTAAATTTCGAAAGGGTGCGAGGTGCGAATGTCGCTCAATATCTCGTTGAGCTGGATCATCACCTGCGGCCCGCCAGAGATTGGACGGTGAGCGCCCACCCGCACATTCATATTTGTACCCATACGCAGTTTGGCCCCGGGCTGAATAACATCAACGAAAGCTTTCAGCTTGTCAGCGGAAATGTCATCGCCGCTGATCAAGTCAAGATGGGCTTGCACTTCTGGAAGTGTGGGGTCGCGCTGAATGCCCTCAATCAGATTGCTTTCTTTTACGAAATCATAAAGGTAATTTCCGCCCGTTATCACCACGGGTCCATCTGGATAGAAAGCGGCGCGCGCATTATCCAATGCCGCTGTCCGTAAACCTTCAATAATTCTCCCAATATCAGTCATAACTTTATCCTTTCATCCAACCTTTCGGCGCGATGGCCGAGGGTAAAGCTCGTTTCGAGCGATGTTGTATTGTTCCCGCAAGCGGGGCGGCACCGGCAGCTTGCGGCGGCGGTGATACTCGAAATCCGCCATGCAGCGCCGCAACCGGCAGCGCGGGCTTTTATCGTCACACTCAGTCAGCTTGCATTCAAAACAGGGGTGGATATCGCTCAAAACAAATCTCCCTGATTTGGGTCAACCTCTTGGCGTTGCCGCCGCCGTTCGCGCCGCACGGTGCGGCCATGCACGCCCACACGCCGCGCAATATCCTGCTCCGAGCCACCTTCAGCCACGGCCTTGGCAAGGCGGCGGCGATATTGGCCAAACACACCGGTTGGCCCCATCGGCAGCTCGATCTCCACCCCGCCGGTCTCCTCCTTGGAGAAATAGCGCACCAGCGCCAGCGCGGCCTCGTAGCCCATCACCTTTACCAGATCATGGTCATCGGTCAGCTTGCCGGGCACATAAACACGCCGGCCACCATGCGCAGAAACCAGCCGCAGGGCTGGTCCATCATCTACGATCTCGCAAAGCGTGGTCAGGCTCACATATTCAGCCATCTGACAGCACCTCGAACTTGCCGGTTTCATTCCCCCACGCGGCCCAGCCCTTGACCTTTTGGCGGGCAAACAGCTCCACCCGTGGGCCTCTATAAAGCCTCTCGAGCGCCTCTCTGGCCTCGTCTGGCTTGCGCGAATGCTCGCGGCGCGGGGCCAGTATCAACTGGCGCGTGGAGGCATTCAGCCGCTTGGGCGCGCCGCGCGTGGCAAACAGACACATTTCCGGATTGGCGCGGGTGTGGTGGCCGGTGCCAATCGGGAAATATCTCGACAGCTTGTCGGTGTCGAGCTGCTCGGGCAGGTGCTTGGCGGTTTTTGCCCATGTGAAACCCACAGTTTTATATTGAAATCCCCAGCTGTCGAGAACCCCGAAAGCCTGCTCCAAGAACGGGTCAGTCACCCACATCGCCAACATACAATCCGGCGCGGCCAAGTCGGCCACGCGCAGCGCGCTGATCTCCTCAAGGCTCATGGTGTCATACGCACAGCCCCGCCCGTTGCCCTTTTGAGAATAGGTCTCGAATGACCACGGCGGATCGGCATAGATCACGCCGTAACGCAGCATTTTCAGTCCTTGCCAAAACCAGCTCATATTGCCCTCACCAGCTTGCCCAGATCGGCCTGAATTTGCCACAGCTTGGGCTTGTCATCCTCCTCCATCGCGCGGTAGCCCGCCGCCCGCAGGTGGCCATAAAGCGTGTTGGCCGGAGCCGTGCCCGCCCGCTGCAAAATATCCCACTGGCAAAAGATCACTTGGACTCTGGGGTTGAAGCGCTGCCAGCCATGCGGCCAGTTGGCAGCGGTCTGGGTGTAAAGATGCGGGCAGCCGGTCTGGCGGCGCATCCACAGCTTCAGGGCGTCAATCGCCTTGTTGGCGTCCTCGGGGTGGCGCAGCCAGTTCAGGTGCTCGATCTGGGTCTGGCGATAGGTCCACGCGATCATCGCTTTGTCGGTGCGGGTGCGCACCACGCCAAGGTTATACCCCGCCATCCACAGCGCCCGCATTTTGGGCGCATAAGGTCCGGTCAAATCCCCCTTGCGCTTGCTGCGCGTGGGCTTAAATCCCAGCCGGATGAACTCGTCATTCACAGCGGCAATTTGCGGGCGGCTCATGGCCCGCAAACTGCGCTCGCCGGTCACGCGCTCATACAGCGCGCGCTGGTCATCCTCATCAAGGCCAAGCTGCTTGGCCGCGACATGGATTTTGGCATAAGGGTGGGCCATCAGGCCACATCCTTTTTCTGTGCCTTCAGGCCAAATTCGGCCTCCATTCTTGATTGCGCATTCGCCCAATCCGGAAGGCGAATGGTAATATCACCATCAAACGTATCCACCAGTTTGCAGGATGCTGTCTTATGTGCTTCTTTGCCCAGAGTGTCCCAAGCGCGGCATTTTACGCGCGCGCTCGCTTTCATGGATTTTGTTGCGATCAAATCAGATTCGCCATCGTCAGCCAGTTTCAGTTTCATTAGCCCGGAATCGGCGGCCCGCCCGATCTCAATCACGATAGGTTTATTTGCGATATTCTTTCCGAAATTATCCGTCTGGAAGAGGCCTGTCATTGTCAAAACGAACGACACCACGCCGTCCTTTCTCACGACAGTTCGGCAGCTGATACCTGTGCCATATTTCGCCTGCGGAACAGGTCTTGCTAATGTAAACGTCATAATCTCTCTCCTGTTTGGCTGCTCATCAGACACCAGCCGCCACGCTGGCATGACCGCCCCGAAAGGCGGTTTCGCTTATGTTTCCAGCAGGGCGTCCCGCAGCTTCTTGGCGGGCTTGAACTTCGCCACGATCTTGGCTGGCGTCACAAAGGTTTCACCGGTTGACGGATTGCGGGAATTGCGCGCCTTGCGCTGGAAAGGCTCAAACAGGCCAAATCCTTCGATATAAACCTCCTTGCCCTCGGCCAGAGCCGCCCGCATCGCGGCGAACACCTCCATCATGGCGATCTCGGTTTGCACAGTGTCAAGCTGCATGCGCTCCTGCGCGATGGCGGCAATATCGGCTTTGTTCAGACGTTTCTTTTGCATGGTCCTAGTCCTTTTCAGAGGTCAGTGTGTGGGAGGCCGTCTTGGCCAGATCAATGGTAATGGGCTGCCAGCCGTCAGTGGGCTTGGCGCGCTCGTAAAAGCGCAAATATTCCTTGGAGCCAGTCACCCGCATCGCATCGCGAATGGCCTCCATGGCCTTGCTCCAGCGTGGTTCATCACCGATATCCAAGCGCAATAGCCGGAAGATTTCCGTGCGGTTGATTTTGCCTTCTTTGTCTGTGCTGAAAGCATTGGTGATAACCGCGCGGATTTCTGGGCGGGCATCAGCGGCCCATTCGATCAGGCACTCGTCAACCAGTGATTTTGCCACCTGCAACTGCGGGCCAAAGTCGATGAAATCGGCAACCTGCACGGTCACCTTCAGGCAGCCGTCGAAGCTGGTATAGGTCCGGTTGCCCTTCGGACCTCCCTTTTTTGCGCCATATTCATCGGCCAGTATGGCATCAAACACGCCGAGGTCCGTCATTGTATGCCCGCGAAACCGCGCGATCTCTGCCGAAAGCTCGCGCGCAAAATGGATGATGGCGCGCACCACGTCGTCTTCCATCGTATGCTCGGGCTTGATCATCTCGATCGGCACCAGTGCGCCCTTGGC
>Ga0256839_1002561_pt1 | contig 20050 bp, 22 predicted proteins | sample 354166metaG_FD_185968 | JGI IMG/M metagenome (GOLD analysis project Ga0256839, IMG submission 185968) | Hydrothermal vent microbial communities from Mid Atlantic Ridge, Atlantic Ocean - 354-166 | ecosystem: Environmental > Aquatic > Marine > Hydrothermal vents | place: Atlantic Ocean: Mid... | reverse complement strand
CGCGTTTCTCCGAAGAACTGATCCTGTGGACCTCGGCCCAGTTCGCCTTCGTCGAACTGCCGGACGCCTTCTGCACCGGCTCCTCCATCATGCCGCAGAAGAAGAACCCCGACGTTCCCGAACTGGTGCGCGGCAAGAGCGGGCGGGTGTTCGGCCACCTGACGGGGCTGCTCACCCTGATGAAGGCACAGCCCCTGGCCTACAACAAGGACAATCAGGAAGACAAGGAGCCGCTGTTCGACTGCGTGGACACGGTGAAAAACTGCCTGCGCGTCTTCGCCGACATGATGCCCCACGTGCGACCCGACCGGGAGCGGATGTATCAGGCGGCCCGCCAGGGATTCGCCACCGCCACCGATCTGGCCGATTACCTGGTCCGCAAAGGGGTGCCGTTCCGCGACGCCCACGAAATCGTGGGCAAGGCGGTGCAGGCGGCGCTCGCACGCCGTTGCGACCTGGCCGACCTACCCCTGGAAGAGTTGCGCGCCTTCAGCCCGGTCATCGACGAAGACGTCTATCGAATCCTCACCCTGGAGGGCTCGGTGGCCGCACGCGACCACTACGGGGCCACGGCACCACACCAGGTGCGCCGGGCGGTCGAGGAAGCCCGGACCCGGTTGCGACAAAGCGCTTGACCGAATAACCCCTTGATGTGTCATACTGACGGGATCACCGCCTCGGGGGAACGACCCATGATCGTCACACTGGATGATTTGAGCATCGCCTTGGACAAGGCGCCGTTGGCCGTGCTGGTGCTCCAGGGGGAGCGGATCGCCTGGCTGAACCAAACCCTCGCCGATCTGGCCCACCGCCCGAAAGGGGAATTCATCGGCCAGCCGCTGACGAAGACCGTCCTGGACCGATGGCGCGAGGACCTGGTGGAAGTGGCCGCCGACGGCGGACGGCGCTGGTTCCAGCGCCAGCACGTCCAGCCGCTGGAACACGGCGAGGCTCATTATTTCCTCGACGTCACCGAACAGCACCACCTGAAGGAAACCGTCGCCGCCCTGCAGAACCGGCTCCAGGCCCTGGAAACCCGGGATCCGGTCACCGGTCTGCAGAACCGCCGCGCGATCCTCCGGGAGCTGGACCGGCAGATCAGCCGCAGCCGCCGTTACGACAACCCCCTGTCGGTCATCCGCCTGACCCTGGAGATCCCGGGCGACGCCGAACGCCGACACCAGCTGCTGCGCACCATCAGTCAGTCCCTCAAGGACAAACTGCGCTGGGCCGACGAGATCGGCATGCTCGACGACCACACCTTCCTGCTGGTGCTTCCCGAAACAGGCCTGGAAGACGCCCGGGAACTGGCGGTGAAGCTGTTGAGCGACCGGGCCGCCTTCCAGTTCCGGGACGGGGAAGGCAGGGTGCGCTACGGGGTGGCCGCCTGGCACAAGGGTGACGACCTGCGCAAATTGCTGCGCCGGGTGGAACAGGATCAGGAGATCAATCTCAGCGCCCTGCTGTCCTGACGCTTGGCCGACTACCGTCCCATCCGGCTGCCGCCGCCGGGCGGCGAAATCAGCCGCCGCGACCTCAATACCCTGACGCGGCGCTTCCTCCATCTCAACCGCCAGCGGCGACGGTTGCTGACGCGCGGACTCGATCCGCGTCAGCGCGACTGCCTCGAACTCCTTCCCCTCCTTTTTCACTGCCACCACCCGGCCCTGCCGGGCTACGACGGCCACGCGGCCCCGGCCGGCGTCTGCGACTACCGTCTGAGTCCGACCACCCGCCGCGCCTGCAAACGCCTGGCACCGGCCTTCGACTACCGCCGCCAGGGCATCCCGGATCCGCCGCTGCAGGCGCTGTTCCTCATGGGCAGCGCCGGCAGCATCGCCTTCAGCCGCGACAGCGACCTGGACCTGTGGATCTGCCATCGCAGCGATCTCGACCGGGACGCTCTGGCGGCCCTGCGGCGCAAATGCCGGACGATCGAACGCTGGGCCGCCGACCACGGCCTGGAACTGCACTGTTTTCTGGTCGATCCGCCGCGGCTGCGGCGCGGGGAACTGGAGCCGCTGTCCCGGGAAAGCTCGGGCAACACCCAGCATGTGCTGCTGTTGGAAGAGTTCTATCGCACCTCGATCCATCTGGCCGGCCGCCGGCTGCTGTGGTGGCTGGTTCCCCCCCGATGGGAAACCCGCTACCGGGACTACGTGGACTTCCTGTTACAAAAACGCTTCATCGATCCCAGCGGATTTCTCGATCTGGGAGGGCTGACCTCCGTTCCGGCCGGGGAATTCGCCGGCGCCGGACTCTGGCACCTCCACAAGGCACTGGAATCCCCTTACAAGGCCCTGCTCAAGCTGTTGCTGTTGTGCGATTACGCCGACGGCTTCCCCCATCCCTCTTGGCTGGCCAGCGACATCAAACGCGCCGTCCATGACGGACGGGTGGACACCCTGGCCCTGGACCCCTATCTGCAACTGTATCGCCGCGTCGAAAAGGCGCTCCACCGCCAAGGGTGGACCGGCCTGCTGCCCCTGGTGCAGCGGAGCTTCGCCCTGAAGATCCGCGACGCCCGCCATCATCCCGATTACCGACGCCTGTTGGCCGAACTGGAACGGGAGTGGGGCCGGCCGTGGCAACCGCAACCCCCGGGACCCGTCGAGACGACCGCAGCCGAATGGCAGGTTCTGGTTCAGGCCCTGGAGACGGCCCACGCCCGGTTGCAGCGCTTCGCCGGGAACGATTCCCGGGATGAGCGGCGGATTCTGGCGAACAAACTACAGGCCGCCCTGGCGCCCCGCCCCGGCAAAGTCGCGCTCATCCGCCTGCCGGCGGCCCCGGAGGCCCAGCTGTTGCTGGTCCGGGAGGAAGAACGATGGCGCCTGTGCCGCTGGCCCACTCGCACGCCGTTGCATCGGGACGACTCGCTGATCGGACTGCTGGCCTGGGCCTGGGGCAACCGGATCGTGACCCCGGCCACCCAGTGGCACCTGGAACCGGATCTGGATCTCGGCCACGCCGAACTCCTGTTTCTCAACCGCGCCGTCCGTCGGTTCTTCACCGGCCTGGAAGAACCGGAACTGGCCGCCTACGGGAATCCCCCCCGCTTGCAGCGCTGCGCCCTGTTCCCCAACGTGGCCACCGCGACGCGACCCCGGCGGGGCGACTTCGAAATCGCCAGCGACCGCTTCGACCCCCTCAATTACGGCACCGAGCGCCAGGTGCTGCTGAAGCGGCTGGAACTGTTGACCCGGGACAGCTGGGGGGTCGTCGAGGTCCGCCGTTACGACCGGCTCGAGGGATTGCTGGACGCCTGTTGCTGGCTTCACAGCCAGGGCGGCGAGGACCTGAAGGTCAGCGCCCATTGCTTCTCCGCCCGCACCCTGGCCCTGCGCCTCGAATCCCTGCATGGGCAGATCCGGCGACAATTGGCCTCACCGGCCGCCACCGCCATCGTGGAGGCCGGAGGTCGGCGCTACCGCCTGCAGTGGCGGCGGGACCGGCTGGTCTGGCACCCGCTCACGCCGGGGTGAGCCGATCCAGCAGCCAGCGCCGCAGAACGGCGATCTCCTCGGCACACAGCGAATGGGCCATGGGGAACGTGTGCCACTCGACGCGGTAACCCAACCGGCGCAGCAACCGGCAACCGTCCTGGGCCAGCGAGCAGGGAACGATGGGATCCTCGGTACCGTGCATCATCAGGATGGGCGGCGACAGGGCCGTAGCCGGCGGGAATTCGTCGGCCAGGGCGACGTAAGCCGACAGGACGACCACCCCGGCCAGTCCCTCATAGCGCACCCCGGTCTCCAAAGCGACCACGCCCCCCTGGGAGAATCCGGCCAGGACGATCCGCTCGGGCGGAATACCGCCTTCCACCTGGCGATCGATCAGGGCGGTCACCTGGGCCTGGGACTGGCGGATCCCGGCGCGGTCCACCCGGTGATGTAGATCGGGGGAGACGATGTCGTACCAGGCCCGCATCGCCATGCCGCCGTTGATGGTCACCGGCCGCACCGGGGCATGGGGAAAAAGATGGCAGACCGCGAACGGCAACTGCAGGGCCCTGGCGACCGGGACGAAATCGTGGCCGTCGGCACCGAGGCCGTGCAGCCAGAGGATGCAGGCCTTCGGTTCGGGGCCGGTCTCCAGCCGGACGCTCTCCAGGGTTTCCGCCGTCATCGTGTTGACGCCTCCGGATCGACGCGGTAAAACGTTAGCACAATTTCAACAAGGAATCCGGCCATGATCCAGCTCGAGCTCAGCGACAGCGAAAAACACCACCTCATCGAGGCGCTGGAAAGCTACCTGTCCGATCTGCGCTACGAAATCGCCGACACCGACTCGCTCGACTTTAGGGAAAAGCTCAAAGAGAAGAAGGCCGCCCTGGAGAAAGTGCTGGCGGCCCTGAAAGCATCCGGCTAAAGGCTGCGCGCCCGCATGAAGGCCTGCTCCGCGATGGCGGACCAGGCGGACACCTGACGGTGGAAACGCCGGTATGAATCATAGACCTGGCGGGCGAACGGATCGCTGGCGGCGATCTCCGCCACCACGTCGGCAGCCAGACTTTTCAGCTTCCTGAGCACGTCGTCGGGAAGCGGTTTCACCTGAACGCCGTGCTTGGTCACCAGGGTCTCCAGCGCCTGCTGGTTCCGGGCCGTCATCTCCGAAAGCATGTCGAGATTGGCCGCCTGGCAGGCTGTCAGAACGATGTGCTGGAGATCCTTGGGAAGGGAATCGAACGCTTCCTTGTTGATGAAGCACTCGATCACCGAACCCGGCTCGTGCCATCCCGGATAGTAATAATATTTGGCCGCCTTGTAGAGACCGAAGGCCAGATCGTTGTACGGGCCGACCCATTCGGTGGCGTCGATGGCCCCGGACTGCAGGGCGGTGAACAGTTCCCCGCCGGGGATGTTGACCGGGGTGCCCCCGGCACGCCTGAGCACTTCGCCTCCCAGCCCCGGAATACGCATCTTGAGCCCCTTGAGGTCCTCCACCGACTTGATCTCCTTGCGGAACCAGCCCGCCATCTGGGTGCCGGTGTTGCCGGCGGCGGCGGGCACCAGGTTGAAATCGGCGTACAACCGACGCCACAAATCCATGCCGCCGCCATGATAAAGCCAGGCGTTGACCTCCTGGGGCGTGAAGCCGAAGGGAACGGCGGAAAAGAACTGAAACACCTCTCCCTTTCCCTTCCAGTAATAGGGACCGGCGTGTCCCATCTGGGCCGTGCCCCGGGAGACGGCGTCGAAGGCCTCGAAGGCCGGCACCAGTTCCCCGGCGCCGTAGACCTTGACCCGGATCCGCCCGCCGCTCATCCGGGTGATCCGCTCCGCCAGCCGGTTGGCGCCGGTGCCGAGCCCGGGGAAGTTCTTGGGCCAGGCGGTGACCATCTTCCAGCGATAGGTCGTCTTGGCCGAGACCACATGGGATACGGACAGGGCGGTTCCGGCGACCACCCCTCCCAGACCGCGAATGAACTGACGGCGCTGCATGGATCGTCCCCTCCTTGTCAGACGTTGACGGTTGTCGGTTCCGGCTGGTCACCGGCGGCGGCGAAGCGATAGCCCCGCTGCAGGCAGTGATCCAGCCATTTGTCGAGGAAATAGTTCATCTGCCACTTGTGTTCCAGCACCTCACGATCGACCGGGCGGTCGAAGCGCAGCTGGGGGCGCTCGTAATCGGCGATCACTTCCACCATGCGGGCGTCCAGATAGACCCGCAGCAGCAGGGCCGGCTCGAAAGACGGATCGGCATCGTCAGGCCGAAAGCAATAGCTCAGCTCCAGCAGGAGAGTGTAAGGGGCCCGGTCGAGGAGCTTGAGATGCAAGGCGGGACACTCCCCCTGACAGGCGACGGCCTCGTCGTCGATGGCCGCCAGGTTGGGGATAAGGCGCCGCAGCTTGCGGTAGTTGGATTCGCACAGCTCCTGCAGGGTGCGCAGGGGATGCATGGGGCGCAGCGTCGGCATGAGCTAATTCGCTTTGCGATAGTGGGCACAGCTGGAATCGGTCTCCCAGAGCACAACCTCCTCCACCTCGTATCCCTGGGACTGGACATGCTCGAAGATCAGGCGGGCGAGCACTTCGGCGGTGGGATGATCCGGCAAGGCCAGGAAGCGCTCCCCGGCGTCACGCAACAAGGGAATCAGCGGATCGTCCTCGTGCAGGAGCAGGTTGTGATCGAACCGTTCCCGGACGAAACCGGCCACTGCCGCCTTGAGATCGGCAAAGTCGCAAACCATTCCCTGCGAGTCGAGCCCGGCGGCCGACACGCTCACCGCCGCCCGGACGCTGTGGCCGTGCAGATGGCGGCACCGTCCGGCATGGTTCATCAGACGGTGGCCGTAACAGAAACGGACCACCTTAGTCACCAGGTATTTCCCCACCACACCCTCGGTCGTCAGCTCTTGATTCCCTTGATCTCCGCGGCGATGGCGTATTCGCCGTCCCGCTCCTCCACGCGCAACACCTCCACGAACGCCTCCAGCGGGGGCGTCACCGCATTGACCGGCTCGATGCGGATCTCCAAGGTCCTGCCCGGCTCAACGGGGCGGTCTGCGGTGAACATCACCCCGGCGCCGCTCAGGTTCCGGCAGGTCGCGGAATATTCCTCATCGGATTGAGGAAACCGGAAGGTCATTTTACACTGGGTCTGCATGCGGATGAACCGCCGCCGTTCTTCATGTTCCAGCATGACTTTGCCTCGTCGGAAAAATGGATTCAATCTACAAGCTTAGGCGATTTTGATATTGTTGGATCGCAACACCCGGTAAGTAACCATCATGCGCATTCTGATCGTCGAGGACGAACCGGCGTTGAGCCGGCAACTCGAATCCTTCTTCGCCGGCAAGGGCTTCGTGACCGACATGGCCCCCACCGCCGAAGAAGGCCTTTATCTGGGCACCGAATTTCCCGTCGACGTAGCGATCATCGACCTGGGGCTGCCGGACTTCTCCGGCCTGGAGCTGATCGGTCGGCTGCGTCAGGCCGGCAGGTACTTCCCCATCCTGATCCTGACCGCGCGGGGGCGCTGGCAGGAAAAGGTGGAGGGATTGGAGGCGGGCGCCGACGACTACCTGGTCAAGCCGTTTCAGTACGAAGAGTTGTGGGCCCGGATCAACGCCCTGATCCGCCGCGCCGCCGGCCAGGCCCATCCCGTCGTCCGCCACGGCCCCCTGGAGCTCGACACCGCCGCTCAGCTCCTCCGCCTCGACGGGAAGGAAATCGAACTGACCGCCTACGAATACAAGGTTCTGGAATATCTCATGCTCCATCCGGGCAAGGTGATCTCCAAGATCGAATTGACCGAACACCTCTACGACCAGGATTTCGAGCGGGACAGCAACGTGCTCGAGGTCTTCATCGGCCGGCTGCGCAAGAAGATCGATCCCCGGGGAACACTGAAACCGATCGAGACCCTGCGCGGCCGGGGCTATCGCTGGCGCCTGACCCCGCGATGATCCGGGGCTCCCTCAGCCTGCGCCTGGCCCTGGCGGCGGGCACGGTACTGCTCGCCTTTCTGGGGCTGACCGGCGTCGCCCTGGAAAAGGCATTCCGGGACGCGGCCCGCAAGGCCATGGAAGATCGTCTCCAAGCTCATATCTATGCGCTGCTGGCCACCTTCGACATCGATCCCAAAGGGCAGGTGCACATGGCCGAACATCTGCTGGACCAGCGCTTTTCCCGTCCGGGCTCCGGGCTGTACGGTTTCGTCTTCATGTACGGCCAGCCCCTGTGGCGTTCCTCCTCCGCCCTGGGGCTGGAGCTCCCCCCGGTCCCCCTGAAGAGCGGCCAACGGCGTTTCACCCTGTGGCGGGGTCTTCAGGAACTGTGGGTCCTCTATTACGGCGTCACCTGGGAAACGGAAACCGGCCATCCGGTCCCCCTGGTGCTGGCCGTGGCCGAGGACGCCGAATCGCTGGCCCGGCAGGTGGCCGACTTCCGCCGTACTTTGTGGTCCTGGCTGGGGGGGTTGGCCCTGCTGCTGCTTTCGGCCCAGTTCTGGATCTTGTACTGGGGGCTCAAACCGCTGCGCACCATCGCCGACGACCTGGAAGCCATCGAAGCCGGCCGCAAACGCCGGCTTCAGGGCCCCTATCCCCGAGAACTGGCGGGACTGGCGCGCAATCTGAACGCGCTGCTGGACAGCGAGCGGGCTCACCTGGAACGCTATCGCAACACCCTGGCCGACCTGGCCCACAGCCTCAAGACCCCCCTGGCCATCCTGCGCGGCCTGGTGCGCCAGCAGGACCTGCCCGAAGCGGTCCACGCCACCCTGGAGGAACAGGTGGAACGGATGCAGCACCTGGTGGACTATCAATTGCAGAAGGCGGCCGCCCGGGGCGGACGGGGAACCCTGCAGCCAGTCGCCCCGCTGTCGGTGCTGCACCGGATCCGCGCCACCCTGGACAAGGTCCATGCCGACAAGGGGGTCCGCTGCACCGTGGAGGGCGACCCGGAACTGCGATGCTACTTGGACGAAGGGGATCTGTACGAACTGGCCGGCAACCTGCTGGACAACGCCTACAAATGGTGCCGCCGTCGGGTCCACGTCAGCCTGTCCCCCCTGGCGGCCCATAGCGATCCGACCGGAATCCGCCTGGTGGTCGAAGACGACGGCCCCGGCATCCCGGCGGACCGGCGCCGGGAAGTACTCAAACGGGGCGTCCGCGCCGACCAGTCCACCCACGGCCACGGCATCGGTCTGGCCATCGTCCACGAGCTGATCCGCCTGCACCACGGCCGGTTGCATTATCGCACCGGCCGCTGGGGCGGCGCCCGCTGGGAAGTGATCCTGCCCAATCCCGGGGAAAACCCATGAAACACCGCTGGAAAATTCTCGAAGAGACCGTCGCCTACCGCGGCTTCTTCGACCTGGTCCGCCTCAAGGTGCGCCACACCCTGTTCCGGGGCGGCTGGAGCCGGGTCCTGGTCCGCGAACTGTTCCAGCGGGGCGACTGCGTCGCCGTGCTGCCCTACGATCCGGACCGGGATGCAGTGGTGCTGATCGAACAGTTCCGGGTCGGGGCCCTGAAGCACGACGATCCCAAATGGATGTTGGAAATCGTCGCCGGCGCCATCGAACCGGGGGAGTCACCCGAAGCGGTCGCCCACCGGGAACTGGCGGAGGAATGCGGCTGCCGAGCCCTGGCCATGACCCGCATCGCCCGCTTCTACACCAGTCCGGGCGGTTCCTCGGAAAGGATCACCTTGTTCTGGGCCCGGATCGACAGCAGCCGCGCCGGCGGCATCCACGGGCTGGTGGAGGAAGACGAAGACATCCGGGTCCACGTCCTTCCCTTCCGCGAGGCCTATGGCAAGGTCGAAAGCGGCGAGATCAACTCCGCCGTCCCCATCGTCGCGCTGCAATGGCTGGCGCTGCACCGCGACGACCTGCGCCAGCGGCACTAGCAGCCGTCCACGATCTCCGCCCGCAGAAAAATGCGCTGCCGGTCGCGGCCGGTCCGATAGCGGTACCCCGATCCGAGGGGGTGGCCGGAATCGGCAGCATCATGAGCACCCAGTTCGATCCACCGTCCCGGCTTCACCACCACGGTGGTCTCCATCGCCTGCAGCGACCGGCCCCTGTCGCCACGCAGGCGTTTCGACCAGGGCGAGACGGTCACCCGGACATCGCAGCCGACGAGCCGAGCCGTCACCCGGAAGCCGGTGGTCACGGGCCGGTACTCGATTCCACCCAGCGCCTGGGGGGGGAAGCCGTAAAGCCGGATCACCGGAACCGGCCTTTCCTGTCCCACGACCAGATAGGCCGGCTGCCCTTCGAGAACCCGCAGCCGCTGCCGCATCGTCCGGTCCCGCACCGATTCGGAAGCGTAACGATGGGCGCGGAGCCGGACGGAACCCGGCGGTGCCCGGCCACCGACATCGAAGCTACGGTTCAGTTCCGCGAGGGTCACCCGGTCGCTCTGCAGCACGGTAAGGACCAGATTCCTCGAAGGCCGATCCAAACGCCGTATCCATTCCCGAAGCGCCTCGATCCGGTCCGGAGCCCCCTTGACCATCAACCCGGCGTCGACGGGCACCACCGCCTCGCCCGGCTCCAGCAGCGGGGACAGAACCCGGGCCAGTTCGGCCGGAAGCCGGTGGCGCACCGGCAGGAACTCCGTGGCGGCGAAAACCGCCTGGAACCCTGACAGCACCATCAGGGTCATCGACAGGGCGACTATAGACATACGCTGGCTCACGTATCGTGCCATCGGGTGCATCCTGTGACCGAATTCGCATCCAGGGTTATGATTATGGCTGGAGCATAACCCGGAACGTAACGAAATGATGAAACACTCCCGTCTTTTCCTGCTGATCGCATTGGCGGTATCCGCCTTCCACGGATGCAGTATTCGACAGAATGTGCGTCCGGTCGAATCAACGGAAAATCTTACAGAGGTCTGCGTTCTCAAGAACAACAAAGTGCGTGACGGATTCCTCAAAGCCTATGTGAAGGCTCTCAGATCGAAAGGATATCAGGTCAGGATTCTCGAAGAGAACGCCAGTCTCATCGAATGTCCAATCACATCGACCTATTCAGCCAACTGGGCCTGGGACATGGCCTTGTATATGCGCTATGCCGAAATCAAGGTCTACAAAAATGCAGCGCTGGCCGGGGAAGCGATCTACGACTCGACCTGGGGCAGCGCCCGTCTCGACAAATTCATCGACGCTGAAGCCAAGATCCGGGAACTCACCGATCAATTGTTCCCCGACAAACCACCACTCCTTTGATCCTCGGAAGTTGCGCGAATCCTGGCATGGGTTATGATGATCATCGTAAACTTTAGTCGAGGGAAACCGGTCATGGGGCACGAATTCAAGCGTCTTCCCGTTTGGGGGCTGATGGCGTTGATGGCGGCCACCCGCTTTCACCATTTCGGCGACCTGCAAACCCCGCCCGACGCTTCCTGGGCGGTTTTCTTCCTCGCCGGACTGTTCGTTCCCCAGAGCACCTTCTTCGCCCTGCTGTTCCTGGAAGCCGCCCTGATCGACCTGCTCGCCACCACCTACGGCGGCGTCAGCGACTGGTGCATCACCCCGGCCTATCTGTTTCTCGTCCCCACCTACGGCGTTCTGTGGTTCGCCGGCCGCATCTGCCGCCGCCACGACCTGGACCGGACCGTCGGCCTGATCCGGACCCTGGCGGCGTTGACCGGGGCCGTCGGCCTGGCCTTCGCGATCTCCAACGCCGGTTTCTATTTCCTGTCCGGCTATTTCGACCACTTGCCGATCCAAAACTATTTCCGCCAAGTGGCCGGCTACTTCCCGTCGTATCTGTTCACCACCTCGGTCTATGCCGGCCTCGTACTGGCCGGCCGCTGGCTGTGGCGCCAGCGGCGCGTCCCGATTTCCCGACCGACCGGCTGACCTCCCCTGTTCAACGCCCCCTTCGCCCCGTACAATACCCCGTCCTGCCAGGTGCCCCGCCGAGGGGTGAAACGGGAAGCCGGTCCAAGTCCGGCGCTGCCCCCGCAACGGTAGGTGAGTCAAGGCGAGCCATCAGGCCACTGGGCGTCTCCCGCCCGGGAAGGCGGTTCGCCGGCCCTGTGTGGCGCTCACGAGCCCGGAGACCGGCCTGGCAGAGGGTTCACGGCTTTACCGCCGTGGTTCGGTAACGACGCGCGGAGGGCGCGTCCTGAACAAGGAGAACGATCATGGGTTCGTTAGCACGTTTCCTGCTGCTGGCGCCACTGGCGGCGGCCGCCGCCGAAGATCCGGTCACCCGCCTCGACACCCTCACGGTCACGGCGACCCGCGTCCCCACCCCGCTGCGGGACGTGGGCAGCAGCATCACCGTCATCACCGCCGACGACATCGCCGCCCGCCAGGTCTACACCGTCACCGACGTGCTGCGCTCGGTGCCGGGTCTGGACGTGGTCCAAAGCGGCGGCCTGGGCAAGACCACGTCGGTCTTCCTGCGCGGCGCCAACTCCAACCACACTCTGGTGCTGGTGGACGGCATCGAGGTCAACGATCCGTCCAATCCCGGCGGCCTGTTCGACTTCGCCCACCTCACCGTGGACAACATCGAACGCATCGAGATCCTGCGCGGCCCCCAGAGCACCCTGTACGGTTCCGACGCCATCGGCGGGGTCATCCACATCATCACCAAACAGGGCGCGGACACGCCCCGCCACGGCCTGAGCGCCGAGGGGGGCAGCTACGGCACCTGGAAGGTGCTGGGAAACACGGCCGGACGCATCGACCGGTTCCACTACGCCCTGTCCGCCTCGCACCTGTACAGTCACGGCTTTTCCGCCGCCGACGACCGCCTCGGCAACGACGAGGACGACGGTTACCGCAACACCACCGTTTCCGCCCGCGCCGGCTGGCAGGCCCTGGACAACCTGGACTTGGACGCGGCGGTGCGCTTCCATCACAGCGACACCGACCTGGACAATTGCGGCGGCCCCGGCTGCGACGATCCCGATTTCACCCAGAAAAGCGATCAGGTGTTCGCCCGCGGCCAGGCCCGCCTGGACCTGCTCGACCGGCGCTGGCGGCAACAGCTGCGCCTGTCCTACAGCCGGACCGAACGCCGTTTCCGCGACCGCCTCGATCCGGCCGACAGCTTCGCCGCCGACAGCAATTTCCGCGGCGAAAAGTTCAAGCTCGACTGGCAGAACACCGTGACCCCGACAGCCTGGGATACCCTGGTGTTCGGCGTCACCACTGAAACCGAGTGGATGGACAGCAACGATCTCGCCACCCGTTCGGCCACCACCAACGGCTTTTATGGCGAGAACCGGGTTCAGTGGTTGGACCGCTTCGTCACCACCGCCGGGATCCGCCTCGACGACCACGACACCGCCGGCGACAAGGTCACCTGGCGCGTCACCCAGGTCGTCCGCATCCCGGAGACCGGCACCAAGCTGAGGGGCAGCTACGGCAAGGGCTTCAAAGCCCCCACCCTGTACCAGCTGTTCGCTCCCGACAGCGGCTTCGGCCCGGTGGGAAACCGCAACCTGAAACCGGAACGCAGCCGCGGCTGGGACGTCGGCATCGACCAGTCGTTCTGGAACGAACGGGTGCTGGTGGGGGCCACCTGGTTCCACAACCGCTTCAGCAATCTGATCGACTTCCAGTTCGGCAGCGGCTACGTCAACGTCGCTGCCGCCCGCAGCAGCGGCCTGGAAACCTACGCCGAACTCCAGCCGCTGGACTTCCTGACCCTGCGCGGCACCTACACCTATACCAACACCGAGGACGACCGGGAACAGCCGCTGCAGCGCCGCCCCCGTCACAAGGGCAGCTTCGACGCCGACCTGGCCCTGACCGAGCGGGGCCGGCTCCACGTCAACGTCCTCATGGTGGGAAGCCGCCGTTTCGGCCCCTTCGACATCAAACAGAAACTGCCCGGCTACGTGGTGGTCAACCTGGCCGGCAGCTATCGCCTGACCCCCTGGCTGACCCTGTACGGCCGCATCGACAACGCCTTCGACCAGGAATACGAGGAAGTGCCCGGATTCGGCACCAGCCGGGTGGCCGGCTACGGCGGCGTCCGCCTCACCTTCTGAGCGGCGAGGGTGGCGCCGGCTGGGGCGTCACCCCCACTTGAGCCTGCGACCTTGCACCCTCCCCCAGGGCCAAAGATAATGAGCTTCATCTCCTTGCCGGCACCGACATGGAACCTGAAACCGATTCCTCACACGACCACCAACGTTGCATTCGGGAGGCCTTGGCCCGCGCCGAGCGTCGTTGCCGGGAGCGGGGGGTGCGCCTGACGCCGCTGCGCCGCCGCGTTCTGGAGTTGATCTGGGCGGATCACCGTGCCGTCAAAGCCTACGACCTGCTCGACCGGCTACGGACCGATACCCCCTTGGCCAAACCGGCGACCGTCTATCGGGCCCTGGCCTTTCTCACCGAGCAGGGTCTCATTCATAAGGTGGAAAGCCTGAACGCCTATATCGGCTGCAGCCACGACGACCACCCTCACCACCGCCTGCTGCTGATCTGCCAGCGCTGCGGCGAAGTGGCCGAACGCCCCGCTCCCGGCGTCATGTCCGCCCTTGGGCGAGAACTCGATGAAGCCGTATTCCGGCCCCAAGGCGAATGCCTGGAAATTCACGGCCTCTGTCGTCGGTGTGCCGCCACATGATCGGGCTTGCTTCGTTTGTTTCGAAATTGTTACGTTATAACATAACAATTATGCTTTTCCACTACCCTACCTTCCTCCATCGTACTTTAAACATGCTGCTGCTTCTGCCCCTCTCCGCCGTAGCCACCGAAGCGCTGCAACTGGCGCCGCTGCAGATCCGCGCCGACATCCCGGAGCACCCCGTCGTCTCCGGCGAGACGCTTCTGCAACGGGGCGACACCCTGGGGGCGGTGCTGGACGGCGAACCCGGGATCGTCAACCAGTCCTTCGGTCCCGGCGTCGGCCGCCCGGTCATCCGCGGCCAGGGCGGGGAGCGGGTTCAAATCCTGGAAAACGGACTCGGCATCGGCGACCTGTCCGCCCTCAGCCCGGATCACGCCGTCGCCGACGAGCCGTTGCTGGCCGAATCCATCGAGATTCTGCGCGGCCCGGCCACGTTACGGTACGCCAGCGGAGCCCTGGGGGGAGTGGTCGATATCGCCAACCGCCGCATCCCCGACCGCCTGCCACCGCGGCCGCTGAACCTGGAAGCCGCCTACCGCTTCGAGTCTCCGGCCGACGCCCATACCGGCGCCGCCGCCATCGATACCGCCCTGGGCCCCTTGGCCGTGCGCCTGGAGGGGCTGCGACGCCATGGCGGCGACCTGCACACCGGACGCGGTATCCTGGCCCACACCGGCGCCGACCGCCGTTTTGCGGGGGCGGGGCTGTCGTGGATCGGTTCCCGGGGCTTCGCCGGTATCGCCGTCGACCGCCTGGAAAACCGTTACGGCGTGCCCACGGCGGAGGCGGAGCCGTTGGCCATCGATCTGGCGCAAACGCGCTACGATTTCCGCACCGCTTGGCACACGCCGTTCCCCGGGGCGCAGCGGCTCGAACTAGGCTTCGGCCACCGCGACTACCGCCATGTGGAAATCGAGGACGGCCACCGCGGCACCCGCTGGACCCGCCGCAGCGACACGGGTCGGGTAGAGCTGTTTCATCGCCCTCTCGGGAACTGGTCAGGCAGCCTGGGGTTCCAGTCCCGCCACACCGATACGGCCGCCCTGGGAGCAGAGGCGATCGTTCCCCGGACCGAAACCGACGCCTTCGCCGGTTTCGTGACGGAACGATGGGCCAAAGGTGCGTTCACCGCCGAGGCAAGCCTGCGCCTGGAACGGCAGCGTATCGACACCGAAGGCCACCGCGCCCGGCGGGATCTGCTGGCCAGCGGCGGGGCGGCGTTCGACTGGCGGCTGGGCGACCGTCACCACCTGCGCCTGAGTTATCTCACCACCGAACGCGCACCGCAGGCGGAAGAACGCTACGCCTTCGGGGTCCACGCCGCCACCCAGCGCTTCGAAATCGGCGATCCGAACCTGTCGCCGGAACGATCCCATCAATTGGAACTGAGCTACCGCTTCCGACACCGGCGCCTCGAAGCCTCCCTGACCCTGTTCCACCAGTGGGTGCGGGACTATATCTTCTTCCGCGCCCGCGGCGACCTCGACGCCGATTCCGGGCTGCCGATCTTCACCGCCGCACAGGAAGACGCCGTCTTCCGGGGATTCGAAGGGCAAATCCGGATTCCCCTCCCCGCCGGCGGGCGCAACGATCTGGACCTGATCCTCTTCGGCGACCTCACTCGGGGGCGGCTGCGGCGGGGCGGCGACGTACCCCGGATGCCGCCGCTGCGTTACGGGGCGGAACTGCACCTGAGCCACGACGGCGGCGAACTGTTCCTGCGGACGACCCGCGCCGAGGCCCAGAACCACCCCGGTCGTCTGGAACCCCCTACGCCGGCTTACCTGCGCCTGGATCTGGGAGGCGAGTACCGGTTTTCAACCCTCGGCGGCCGCTGGACCGTCTTCGCCCGCGCCACCAACCTGCTGGACCAGACCATCCGCAACTCGACCTCCTTCCTCCGCACCATCGCCCCCGAGGCGGGAAGGGGAGTTCAGACGGGGATCCGGATGACGTTCTGATTCGGGCGGCGGGCCAGCGGAACGCAGGCACACCCGTTCGCCCTGCCTCACTATGAGCACCCTGTGACGGGAATTCTTTCGTTCGCCGCTACTGCGTAGGCCGCCCCGAACCGGGCAGCACGATCAAGCGCCCTTCCATGCCACGTTCCCGATGGCTCTTGAAAAACAAGAAACGCTTGCTGCAATAGAAAGGGTAGATACCGGGAGAGGAAGGGGCGGTGAAACGGAGCGTCACCGTCTTCCCCGGAGGCACGTCGATACGAAGGTCGGCGCCCGTTTCCGGGAGTTCGAGAACAAAATCGTGAGGCGTGACGGCGTCGGTGTTGCTCAATTCCAACGCAACCGCCACCCCTGCCGGGACCCGAATTTCATCCGGGCGAAAGCGGAAGTCTCCCAACTCGACTTTGATCGCCGGTTGGGCCGCCAGGAGCGAAGCGAAGAGCAAGAACACCGTCAGGAAAAACAGATTTTTTGGCAGTTTCATGGCTGTCACCTTTGCATACGAATCACCCGGTTTCGATGCTAAACATGCAGATCCCTGGTGAAGTCGTCAAGACGCCGTGATACGATGCTCACCACCCATCACTTCCACAGGAAGGTGCGGGAAAGGACCTGATCGTGGCGGGCCGAGTGCTTCCGCCTGGTCGCCCAGTGGCGCCGCTGACCTAGGGGCGGTAACGGGTCGGATCGGGCACGCCGGCGGCGCGGAAGCCCTCGGCGCGGAAACGGCAGGCGTCGCAGCGGCCGCAGGCCCGGCCCTCGGCATCGGCGTCGTAGCAGGAGACCGCCAGGCTGTAGTCGGCGCCCAGTTCGACGCCGCGGCGGATGATCTCCGCCTTGCTGAGGCGGATCAGAGGAGTGTGCACGGTGAAGCGCCCGCCCTCCACCCCGGCCTTGGTGGCTAGATTGGCGAGCTTCTGGAAGGCGTCGATGAACTCGGGACGGCAGTCGGGATAGCCGGAGTAATCGACGGCGTTGACGCCGATGAACAGGTCGAAGGCCTCCAACACCTCGGCGTAACCCAGGGCGAAGGCCAGGAACACGGTGTTGCGGGCCGGTACGTAGGTCACGGGAATGCCTGCGGTGGGCGTCCGGGGCACGGCGATCGCAGCGTCCGTCAGCGCCGAACCACCGATATCATCGAGACCGATGCGGACGATCTTGTGGACCGCGGCGCCGTACTTGGCGGCGATGCGGCGGGCGGCGGCCAGCTCGGCCCGCTGGCGCTGACCGTAGTCGAAACTCAGGGCGTGACAGGCGTAGCCCTGGGCCTTGGCGATCAGGAAGGTGGTCATGGAATCGAGACCACCGGAAAGCAATACGACGGCGGGTTTGTTCTCAGGCATCAGCGTCCGGGGACGTCGCCCCACAACAGTTTGTGAAGTTGCAACTGGAAGCGCACCGGCAGGCGGTCCTCCAGGATCCATTCGGCCAGCTGCCGGGGAGGAAGCTCCCCCGCCACCGGGGAGAACAACACCTCGCAGCGCTCCGCCAGCCGGTGCCGCGCCACCATCGCCCGGGACCATTCGTAATCGGTCCGGTCGGCGATCACGAATTTCACCTGATCCTTCGGCGTCAGACAGTCCAGGTTCTCCAGCCGGTTGCGCGCCGTCTCCCCGGAACCCGGCGGCTTCAGGTCCATGACCTTGACCACCCGGGGATCGACCCGGGACAGGTCCATGGCGCCGCTGGTTTCCAGGGAAACCGCCATGCCGGTGTCCGCCAGCCGTTCCAGCAGTTCCAGGCACGCCGGCTGGGCCAGGGGCTCGCCGCCGGTGACGGTGACGTGGTCGACAGCGAAGCGGGCCACCTGCGCCACCACCTCCTCGACGGAGCGGCGCTGTCCCCCCTGGAAGGCGTAAGCGGTGTCGCACCAGCGACAGCGCAGCGGACAACCGGTCAGACGCACGAAAACCGTCGGCCAGCCGACGGTGCGGGACTCCCCTTGAATGGACAGGAAGATCTCGGTGACGCGCAGCGATTCCAACTCAGATCCTGCCTTCACGCCTCATCCGTTCCAGACGGTCGGCGGCCAACCGCGCCGCCCGGGTTCCGGGAAAACGCTCGACCACCGCCTGCAAGCGGCGCCGGGCATCCTGCCAGCGTCCCTGCTCGAACGCCACGTACCCCAGCTTGAGCAGGGCATCAGCCGCCTTGGGGCTGGCGGGAAAGCGTTCCACCACCTGACGGAAGGCTTCCCGGGCAGCGGGAAAATCCCGTTTGACGTAATAGGCCTCGCCCAGCCAGTAATAGGCATTGGCGGCCAGGGGAGCCTCGGGATAGCGCTGCAGGAATTCGGAGAAGGCATTGATGGCGGCATCGTAATGGCCGGCCTGGAGCTGGTCGAAAGCCTGGCGGTAAGCCTGCCGAACCGCCTCCGCGGAAGTGTCGGTCCCGTCAGATTGGACCGCGGCGGCGGGGGCGGGTTCCGGGGGAGGAACCGTCGTCTCCGGCGGGGCGGGCACGGGAGCGGGTGCGGCCGGCGGGTTCTGCGCCTGGCGCAGCCGGTCCACCTGGTACTGCAGGGTTTCCATCTGGCCCCGCAACGCCTGGACCTCCTGCTGCAACTGGTCGAGGCGCTGGAGCATTTCCATCAGCACCCGGCTGGACAGGCGCCGCTCCAGGGCCTGGACCCGAGCCTCCAGGTCGCGGTCCGCGGCCGGTCCCGGCACCGCGGCGAGGGCCAGGGCCGCCAACAGGAACAGGCGCTCAGGAACGGCCATAGACGATCTCCACCCGCCGATTCTTCTGCCAGGCCGATTCGTCATGGCCCAGGGCCACCGGTTTTTCCTCCCCGAAGGAGACGATGCGGATGCGGCCGGCATCGACGCCGTTCAGCTCCAAAAGACGCGCCACCGCCTTGGCACGGGCCTCGCCCAGGGCGATGTTGTACTCCCGGGAACCGCGCTCGTCGGTATGGCCTTCCAGGGTGACGCGGATCCGGGGATGGGCTGCCAGATACCGGGCGTGGGCCTCGATGACCGGCAGATCCTCGCGGCGCACCTGGGCGCTGTCGAAATCGAAATAGACGACCCGCCGCGCCAGCAGGCCGGCGGCGTCGGGTCCCGCGTCCTCCCCGGCACCGAGACCCTCGGTCCGCACTTCGTACAGCGCGGTTTCCTCCTCACCGGCCAATCCCCGGGTGGTCGCACCTTCCACCGCCGCGGCGGCGTCCTGCGCCGTCGCCTCCTTCTTCCGGCCCGTACTCTGGCACCCCGCCAACAACGCAACCGCCACGCTCAGCCAAATCAGTCGTTTCATCGTCACCTCCTCGTGTGGGTTTCAAAATGGCGACCAGGCCGGTTCACGGACGTCACCGTCTCCGGTCTTGAGCCGCTGACGAACCCGCCCGTCCACCGACACCGCCGCCAGTTGGCCGCGGCCGCCCACCTGGGTGGCATACAGGATCATGCTGCCGTTGGGGGCGAAACTGGGGGACTCGTCCAAAGGCCCCGCCGTCAGCACCTCCATCCGGCCGCTGGCCAGATCGAAGAGCGCGATCCGATATCCCCGACCGCCGTGGACCAGGGCCAATTTGCGGCCGTCGGGCGAGAACACCGCCCGGGCGTTGTAAGCGCCGGTGAAGGTCAGGCGCCGCGGCCGGCCGCCCTCGGCGGGAACGATGTAGATCTGGGGACTGCCGCCGCGGTCGGAAGTGAAGACCAGGCGTTTGCCGTCCGGCGACCAGCTCGGTTCGGTGTCGATGGCGAAGCTGCGGGTGAGCCGCCGCAGCCGCCGGGTGGTCAAGTTCAGGACGTAGATGTCGGGACTGCCGTCCTTGGACAGAGTCAGAGCCAGCTCCCCTCCGTCGGGGGACCAAGCGGGCGCGCCGTTGATCCCGGGAAACTCGGCCACCTTCTCCCGCCCCCCGGTCGCCAGGGTCTGAATGTAAACCGCCGAACGGCGGTGCTCGAAGGACACGTAGGCGATCTTCTGCCCGTCCGGGGACCAGGCGGGCGACATCAGCGGTTCGGGAGAAACCACCACGGTCCGGGGACGATGACCGTCGGCGTCGGCGATCTGGA
>Ga0256839_1002560_pt1 | contig 20056 bp, 29 predicted proteins | sample 354166metaG_FD_185968 | JGI IMG/M metagenome (GOLD analysis project Ga0256839, IMG submission 185968) | Hydrothermal vent microbial communities from Mid Atlantic Ridge, Atlantic Ocean - 354-166 | ecosystem: Environmental > Aquatic > Marine > Hydrothermal vents | place: Atlantic Ocean: Mid... | reverse complement strand
CGCCGAGATCGTCAAGACCACCCGCTTCCACAGCGGCAAAGAACTGGAACAGACCCTGTTGCAGTATGCCAAGGTCTACAACCATCAGATCCCCCAAAAGGCCTTGGGCCACATCTCACCCATCCAGGCCCTCAAAAACTGGCAGAAAAAACACCCGGAACTCTTCAAAAAACGTGTATACAATCTCACGGGGCTTGACAAATATGTGCATATATATGCTATAATTATGCACCAAGGAGGTGGAGTTGAGGAGAGCATTTATGAAATTCCGGATTTCCAACGGATACTCCCATGCCGAGGAGTTCGAGGCGTGGGACGAGAAATCAATGCGGATCGGGCTGGCGCTCGCTTGGCAGCGTTGGCCCGATCCGAAGCCGTGGTTCTTGCAGCTACACGCCGAGAACCCGGAACAGCCCGGGGACTGGGTGGATGCGGGATGGCCAGTATGCAGGTTCATAGAGATCACACAATTCGGATGGGATGCTGCCGAGCTGGCGGCGCTCATCCCGAAACTGGAGGCCGGTTTCCGGGAGTGGAACCGGTTTTTTGGGGCAGTCCGAGACTACGCTTGCAGCGGGCTGCGCGAGCAGACGAAACTCACAGTTGCGGAGAATAGAGATGGGACGACGGATTAACCTGTACATCGGCCCCAGACTGGCCCAGCTCCTCGAGGAACGTGCCGGAAGGGGACGGTCCACAAGCGGGGTCGTCAACGCCGTGGCGGACAGATATTTGGAGACAGTCCGCCGCTACACCCCGAGGCTGGCCGTCAACGAATGGCTGGCCATCTTCGACGCCCTCAATGGCGTGTGGGCGGGAGACAACGCGGCGATGGCGGTGCAGTCGCTACCCTACGGGGTGAGCGATTTTCTCACCCTCGAGGGCGCGGCGGAGAAATGGGAGGTTGACGGGCCTGAGCTTGTGGAGAAATTGGAGGCGCTGGACTGGTGCCAGCGTCTGGCGGTCATCGATGCCGCAGAACGGTTTTGGGCGCGGCAGGATTGGCCATCCGAACACCATGATCTCGTAGCGGCAGTGGTTGGAAAATCCGCGATCAACGAGTAAACCGCTATTTCGCAATTCTCGGTGAATAACGAGGACTGAAATGCCTGCTATCAACATTAGAGAATTCCTTTTAAGGGAAATACCCGATGAGCCGGCGGGAGACGAAGCGCTAATAGCGATCGAATCGATCGTGGCCACCCCGAGAAAGGGAAGACTCACGTGTCATCTGGCGCATAAGTTTGTCATCGAAGTGGAACAGGCAGGAAATGCAATCGTTCTATGCGTTCCCGGATTCAAAACCGTTACGACGACTCCGGCAGATTTCCTCCCGACGCTCCGTAAGCTCATTTATGCAACGGACGAGGCGATTTCCGATGGAACGTATCACTACAAGGAGCCCTCTTGCTTCGTTTTCCCCGACCGCCCACCGCCTCCGGAAGATATGGATATTCCGGTTTGGGATGAGAAACGTGGACGATGGTACGATGCCGAGTATTAAAATTGGGGGGGGTATCCCCCCCAATTGTTATGTTGCCACCAAAATCCGGCGGCCCATCTCAAACATCCCGGGACTAAGCTCCGAGATGTCATTTATTTTTGATGACACCGGGAACAGATGCTCAACGAAAACCCCGATCCCGATACCGCAAACCTCGATGCCCGATTGGAGACAACGCCCAATCACATCGACGGTTGCTGGTACATTACCGGGCTCACCATCCGTCAGCACCATAATTGCCTTCCTTGGCTCCCGGCAACTCAACACCGATGCCGCAGCGTGCCAGATCGCCATGTGCATCGGTGTTCCTCCAAAGGCTCCAATCCGGAAATTGGAAGCCACGCTCTCAATCCTTTTGCCATGCGGCAACAGGTCGAAAACCTCGTTTTCCTGCTCTCCTGGAAAAGCGGAGATCCCTAGGTTAACACCAGGAATGCCCTCCAAGGCCAGAGCCAGCGCTAGGGCGGCCCGGGTAGCCGTGTATATCCGCTGTCTCATCGAACCGGAACGGTCGATGAGCAGGTGGATCACGGTGTTCGGCATCCGTTTTTCCAACTGGTATCGGAAAACTCGGTAATCGCCGACGGCGGTTGCCGCCAGACGACGAGGGGCGAGAACCCTCCCGTGGTCCCGATACCAGGCGCGTTCCCTGCGGCTGGCTTGGACGATACCTTGGAGTGCGGCCCTGAGCTTTGCTGTCTCCCGGCGGACATCCGCGACCAGACATGGATCTGGGTGCCCGGGGAGTTCAACCGTGAGCGGTAGTACCCATTCCGAATCTATGGCATTTGCCTCCAGCCGCTCCTGGATGGTCCGGAATGGATCTTGGAAATCCTTTTCGCTGCACCGCTCCAGGTCCTGGAAAGTGAGCTTGCCACCACCAAGGCCTGCGTCGCCTCCTTGGCCTTCACCCTTACCGGAGTCCCGTCCACGGGAACCAGACGGGTTACCTTGGATATTTTCTGGACTATCGGCTCCATTGGCCTGCCCAGTGGCGTTCTCATCACCACCTTGGCCTGAAACTGCCGAAGAATCTCCTTGCCCGCTTGAGACGCCAGGGAGATTACCAGCTCCACCTTGTCCTTGTTCGTTCTGATACCCAGAGTCGTTCTGCTGGGTACAATCCTGGTCTTGTTTTTCCAGCTCCTCCTCAACCATGCGGATGATCCGGTCGGTCAGAGCCAGGGCTTCCCGGGTGCTTTGCAGCTCCGGTACTTCGGACATGAGCCCGTGCAGGCGGGTGACGAGGCCCGGCGGAAAGGTTTCCCGCAAGGCGAGCTCCGCCCTTTCCGCCTCCCCGGCTAGAACCTTCTGCCCCAGCACCTCGCTTCGGAGGCGGAGAAGCAGGTAATCGTGCAGCAGAGCCGGCGGCTTTGCGTTCTCGTTGAACGCCAATTCGCCTTGGGCCTTCATCCGAGCCAGGGTCTTAGCAATGGTCCGGCGGGTGCCCGGAAAGGGGCCGGCCAAGGCTTTTTCGATCCTCACATCCTCGAGGACGTTGAGGATGGCTTTGCGCAGGGGCCGATCTGTGGCCAGTTTGAATGGCCCGAAGTCCGTGTAGCGGACATGCGCCGCCTCATGGGCCAAATAGCCCCAGATCACGTCCGGATCTTCCTCTGCGGCGGATGCGGGCAGGTGGATCACCTTGCCGTCGGTCGCCGCATCGCGGCCGCCGATGGCGACCTTAACACCGAACTTTCGGCCGAGGGCGCTGGCCACGATGGGAAGCGCCCGTTCGATGGGTTGTTTTCTCATGGTGTGTCCTCCGTTGAAAAGAAGAACGGGGGACACACCATCCCCCGAGACGGGGAACGACATGTCCCCCGTTCGGGGTTTTGGATGCTCTTTCCTATCTGGCCAGGCCGATAAGACCGGCGATAAATCTCAAGGCATCCTGGTTGAAAAAGATGATCACAAACAAGGTGACCATCCACATGACCGTGAATTTACGGTCCATTTTTGCCAGCTCTTCCTTTCTACGGACATGCTCATCTATTCACAACATCCACACGGGGAATACAGCGCGCCTTATATCCCCATGCCTGAAGGCAGGGGCTTTACGGCGCGATTCGGTAAAAAAAGCCGGGGAAACCACGCCCCCACCGGGGACAGGTTTCCCCGGCGGGGGTTAGCGGAACAGGAAACGCTAGCGGATCAGCCCGAACAGGCGGGCGAGGAGCGCCAGCGCGTCCTGGTTGAAAAAGATCACGGTGAACAGGATCACCGTGAAATAGAGGGTGAACTTGCGCTCCATGTGTTCGAAGCGCACACTGAAGTCCTTTTCCATCTTTTCGAAGCGGGCATCGATCCCACCCAGCTGGCCGCGCAGGTCAGCAGTCCCGCCTTTGACTTCGGCGATCTCACTCTTCAGACCCGAGATCCGCTGGTCCAGTTGAGCGATCTCACCTTTCAGTTCACCGCGCAGATCGGCGATCTCGCCTTTCAGTCCTGAGATCCTTTGGTCCAGTTTGGCGATTTCGCTTTTAACCTCAGCGATGTCGCCTTTGGTGGCCAAATTGGCCAGAACGCATTCGCCCAATGCCTCGGTTTCGGCCTCAGCGACCGCTTCGGCCTGTTTTCTGGGCATTCCCGCCTCCTCTAGACGTCTGGCGAGTTTCAGGGTGTCAAATACAGGCATACTCATAGTTTACAGTTTACCTCCGGCAGAGATGGACATCTGGTGTTAATCTATCCCCAGATTCACAAGTCTCGAGAAACCAATCCCATGCTGATCCACGACGGCAACAAGATCCGCCTGACCCGCAAGGAACTGGCTTTCTTCTTCTCCGAAACCGGCCGGAGCAAGCCGCCCCGGACGGTCGAGGAGTACAACCAGGCCTTTGAGGAGGCCGCCGCCTACTGTGAAGCGGACGGAAGCCCCGAAGGCCGGTTACTGGCCGCGATCCTGCGCGGTGAGAAGATCCAGCAGGACGCCGGCCAGGAGCTTGGCTTTACGTCGTCCTATTTGTCGGGAAGCAAGCAGTTCCCGCAGTTCAGCGACGCATCCGTTCTGACCAAGGAGGACTGCGAGTTCTTCCGCAGTCTCGTCTCCCAAGGCCCGGAATAATTCCGGCATCTCCAGGAGTTTCTCGGCCAACCGCTTGGCCGTATTCGGCGAGGCGGCCAGATCTAGAATACGGTTCTGGTGCGCCTGCCTTGCCAGGCGTTCCGCCTGGCGTGCTTCTCTTCTGTATTGCATTTTCAAGCCTCCCAAAAAAAACGGGGAGACTCGCCCCCCGCCAGGGGATGAGTCCCCCCGGCGGGGTTTTGACACGCGGGCTTCAATGCCCGCACCTTTCCAGGGTGGCCAGCCCTCCCGCATACGCGGGTTGGAATTTTTCACCGGCGGCCAACTCCGGCGCCCGGATCTCCTTGTGTGATCCGGGTGCGGTTTTTTGAGGTGTCCGCTGCACCTTGAAAAATCCCCTTTCCCCATGACGTCGGACGCCATCGGGAAAGGGGGCGGGCGCTACGGCCCGCTCCCTTCTTCAATGAAAGATCGCCTTGCAACAGCCTCGGCGATTTGTCTGGCCTCATTGGCGTAGGGGCCTGAGAAATTGATCCTCAACCCCAGAGCCAGCAATCGGCCTGCAATAAAAACGTGCTGCCGCACGCCAAGATCTTCTTTCCAGCGCTGGCGCATCCAGGCCCGGTAGTCGCCTTTCCATCCCCCGGGTGGCGCAAACGCGCTCCTAGCCCCGGGGGTTGTATCGATTTTGCGGAATGAGATACGTCCGTACATCTCACGCGGCCTCTTCGATTTTTGGTGATTCGGCACCAGGTCCCGGGACGGGTAGCAGGGCGATACGCCAGCCGGATCCAAAGATCCGAATCACCTTCTCAGCCTTGATCCGGCATGGCGCTTCGGGATCGACATCCAGGGCGGCCAGGGCCGCCCGCAAGGCGGAGCGGTCGATCCAGACATTGCCCAACCTGCCGGCGTCAAACCGTCCTTCGATGACGCCGCCGCGGCAACGTAACCACCTGGGCCTGGCGCCTGAAACCAAGCGCCACAGCACCTTGCCGGTCGATTGGAAACCGGCCGGATCGGTACTTAGAAATTCCGAGACGGACGGTGGTGGATGTTGGATCGCCGTGTCCGTTTCGGAGATTCGCCTGGCGGCCAGCACCAGACCATCGCCGGCGATATGCCAGCGAGCACCCCGGACAATTGCCACCCAGGGCTTTCTGGCAAGCGGATTCGGATGGTCAGGAATGCACAGTCTTTCCATGGCCACCTCCTCACGCTGCCAGGTTTTCCCGATAGAACGGGAATCCCATTGGTCCGTATTCCACCAGGACATCGAGCCAGTCCAGACTCTTTTTACCCTGTGGAATCGGTAATCCCGGAGTGAATACCAGGACTTTGAGCCGATCCGACAGGCGCTGCCTCAACGCTTCGGCAGCCCGTTCGCCAGCCCCGGAACGATCCCGGTCGGCCCACACCAGCAGGGTGGTCACCCATGCCGGCGGCTCGAAACGCTCCAGCAGGGTGCAACTGAGTGTGGGCCAGACCGTCAGGCCGGTTACCTCCCGAACCGCCAGGGCAGTTTCGATGCCCTCGGCAACCGAGAGCAGGCTTCTCGGGGCACCGAGACGCACCGCACCGCCATTGATCTGCCCCCAGACGGACATGAGCTTTTTGGGCGCCGGTACTGGCGCCTTGCGGCCGTCCGGGGTCAGGTAGGTGCGGTGCAGCGTCACCGCTTTGCCGCCGGCATCCCTGACCAGGGCCAGCAGGGCGGGGAAGCGGCCCCGTATGCGCCCATCCTCGAAGTAGGCCAGTTTGGGATGGAAGCGCAATTCCCGTGTCCCGTCCAGAATTGCCGGATTTAGGCCGCGGCGGCGTAGGTAATGGCGCAGCGGATCGGCCTTCGGATGGGACACCGAAAGGCCCTCACGCCAGGTCCGGCGCAGCCGTTCGAGGACCTTCGGATCCTCTTCCCGTTTCGGCCGCCAGCATTGAGCCGGCGGGACCGATCCGGATTCCGAAAGCCCCAGGGCTTCGGCGACCGCCTCCAGGGTCTCGGGAAAGCTCCATCCCTTCAGCCACGTGAGCAGGGCGAATCCGTCCGGGAAGGCACCGCAGCTGTTGCAGATCCCGCCTCCGGATACGGCGGCATCCTTGAACAGCCGGAAACCATCCTTCCCGCCGTGGACCGGGCAGCCCACATGACGGCCCACTCTGGCCAGGGCGGTTTCCAGTTCCGGAGCCAGCTGGCCGAGTATCCCCAACCAGCGGTCCCGGGCCAGTTCTCTGACCGCAGATGCATCGATTTTCATGCCGCCACCCTCCCGGCCGCTTCTTCGACCTGAAGGTGTTTGCGGATTAATGCCCGGCTGGCTTCGATATATGCCCGGACGATTCGGGCATCCTCTACGGTCGTTTCGCCGGTCTCAATCCGGCGAAGAGCGGCCTCGAAGGCTTCCTCCAGTTTTTTCAACTCGTCATAGGTCATGGCTTACCTCCTTTCAACAAAGAAAGGGGGAAGCCTCCCCACCCGGGGCGGCTTCCCCCGGGTGGGGTTATTGGAACAGGCGGAGGACCCAGCGCAGGGTCTCGGCCAGAAAATCGAATAGGGCCGCTTCGGCTTCCGGGGTCAGGCGGATGCCCGGGCTGAGCAGCAAAAGCAGCCCAATGAGATTGTAGATTTTCTGCATACTTGTCTCCTCCGGTTGGTGAAGCCCCAACCACCGGGGCTTCCTCCAACACCCCCGCCGGGGCGCTCGAGGAAGCCCCGGCAGGCGGGGCGGATAACCGCCCGAAGGAGACGTACTCCCCCGTCCGGGGGAGACGTATCTCCCCCGGGCGGGGTTGCAGAATTCCGGCCTATGCCGGGCCTAGAACAGCGTTAGCTGTTCGCCACTGGAATCGCCGTTTGGTCTCGGCGATTCCAGCTTGATGTGGTCGGCGATGCGGATCTCCTCAGTCTTGCCCCGGTATTTCCAGAGCAAAACGGAGTCACGCTTATCGCCTTCCTGGTACCGGACCACCGGATGCCCGGCGAGGGAATGCCAGGTGATTTCCGGGGAGCGATACCAGAGTCGGCGCCAGCCGTACTCACAGCCAGCATCGTAGGCCTGGGCCTCTTCCAGGGACATGGACCGCTTTGGCAGTCCGGCCAGGAAATTGACCAGTTCGGCGCAGATCCAGATTTTCTTCCGGAAACGCACTTTGAGACCGGTCTTGTCCCAGCCGGCGTCCCGATAGGACGGGATGGTTTCCCCGTCCCACAGGGATTCCGGCACCAGCCGCCAGGCCTCGATCCGTCCCCAGCACTGGCCGTCCCAGGAGCCACAGGCCACCGAAAAAACGGTGTAGAGTCCCTCCCGGTACGGCCGGGCCCGGACCGGTTCCGGTGGTGGACCCCGGAACTCAGCGGCCATCTGAGCCGAGTAGGCCTCGGTCATCTCCATCCAGGTCTCGGCCGGAAGCGTTATGTCCATCAGTGGACCGCCGCTTTCTGGAAGTCCAGGTGCAGATTCTCGTCGAGAAACCGCTTCAGAACATGGTTCGGCATGTTGCGTCCTCCTGTTTTTTTCAGGGTTAAAAAATCACCGGAGGACACACCACGCCCCGACCGGGGGATGATGTATCCCCCGGCTGGGGTTGGATCAGCGGCGCTTGCGTCGCTCAGTTCAATACCTAGGAAAGCGGATACCGAGCTTGCGCTCGACTCCGCGGGCGGCCCGCTCCAGCAGGCCGCGCTCCCAGGGTTTAAGAAATTCCCAGTCGCCGAAGACCGTGCTACCCTCGATGGCATCCCGCAGGACGGCCATTTCCAGCGGGCTGAGGGCGTCAGGATCGAATGGTCCCTGAAGCCGCTCCCGCAGCCGGGCGCAGGCCTCCTCGACCTGGGATTTGGTCAGATCCGGAATCTCCTCCTCAAGGGCCTCGAAGAGGCATTCCGGCAGGTCCAGGCGGCTTTCGATCAGCCGCCTTTCCATCGTGGCCAGCCGTACCGTTCCCATCGGTCTGTCAGTAATGTAGGTCGATGGGGACGAGGTAAAGCGGGCCCTGCTTGGCCAAGTCATCCAACATCTTTTCGTCCGGAACGCTGGTCTGGTGGTTAACCAGATCATAGAAATAGCTCTCTGGGGTGTAGTCCCCATAGGCCATTTCCATTAGCCGGCGGGCGGCCCAGAAGGTATGGCCGCCACGGGCCGGTCTGGTTTCGGCCAGTTTTTCGAAGAGAACCTGGCCAATCAGGGTCCATTTGGCCCAGTCTGCCTCGGGAAGATCGAGTTGCAGGGCCAGATACTTGATCTGGCTCTCAAAGGCTTCCCGTTGAAGGGACTCGACCTTCCTGAGCGCTTCCAGGAAGCGCTCCTGGTCCTTGCGGTACTCCAGCGGCCGAGGCCATTCATCGGCCCAGCGGCCGGGACCGTCGTCAAACCAGTCCGACCAGTCGGCTAGGTCCTGAACATCCAGGGTGACATCCTGATAGAGATCGTGGATGTCATCCGGATTGTCCAGGTCCCATTCCTGGTGTGCCTGAGACTGGTACAGGAACAGATGCAGCGTGTGCATGATTTCCTCCTTTCGGCTCTCCGGCAGAGGGCACACGCTTCCCCCGGCGGGGAGACATGCACCCCGCCGGGTGGGTTTCAGGCTGGCCTAGAGCCAGCCCAGTTTCTCCAGATCCCGAACGGACGCCAGATTCCGTTTAAGAACGCGGTCGGCGATGGCCTCGCGCATGTTCTCCGGATCGAAGCCGCACAGCTCGCAGCAAAACCGGAAGCTGAACGGCTTGCTGGTGTCCGTGGAGATCCAGGCAATGGTTTCCTGGATCTGTTCAAGGGACTTAATTCGAGGGTGGAGCAGCTCCTCGATGGCCCGGAAGATCATGGCCTCGCACAGGCGCACCAGATCCTCGTCGGACCAAGAGGGCGGCGTCTCCTCGGTCTGGAACAGGTCCAGTTGCAATGCCGCCATGCCCATTGGCGACCTCCATCAGGCCGCGCAGAGCGTGTCAGCGCACAGCTCCCTGAGCTTGGTCTTGGCCTGGGGAATGACCTGGCCAGCCAGTTCGAGCGCGGCCTGGGAAAACACCAGCTCACGCTCGGACGAAGGCATGTCCAGGTTGTATTCCATGCCGCCCAGGCTTTTCCGGGCCAGCAGTACGCCGTGCATGAAGGCTTTCACCGTCAGGACCACGTACCACCAGTCCCGGCCGTATCTGACAGCCTTGCGATAGCACTCGTGGCCCTGCCTGGGGTCGGCCGGAATGAACCAGCGGCATTCCCTGACGCCCCCGTTATGGCGGATGGCGCCAGGCTGCCACTGGTCGGAGAAGCGTCCGTAAACGGCTTCTCCTACTGTCCACCAGGTCTCTTCGTCATAATCCAGCACGGCAACCAGATCAAATCCCGACTGGAACCAGCTGGCGGTTTCCGTGCCTCGATCTTCTCGCCACTCGATGCCAAGTTTGGCGATCTTTTCTTCCAACGTCTGCCGCTCCCGAGCCCATGTTAGGGCGATGGAAGCAGGCAGGTCGAGTTGGCTTCTTAACTCCCGGTAATAGCTTCGGATTTTGGGTTCCATGGTGTCCTCCTTTCGGGTTGCTCCCACCGGAGGACACGTCTCCCCAAGCCGGGAGGACGATCCCCCGGCGGGGTGGGTTTCAGGTTGGCCAGACCTGGTTTCATTTTTCGCCGGAGGCCATCCCGGCGGTGATACCCCCTGTCGTGGCATCACTGCGGCTTCAAGGCGCCGCGGACCGTAAGGTCTATTAGGGAAGATCCCCTTTCCTCAGCGAAATTCTGGCTGCGCTGGGGAAAGGGGCCGGGCGCTTCGGCCCGGTCCCTCTGTCTTAAAACCAGAAGACAGCTTCGTCTTCGGGTTGCCCTTCTTCCTCGGTCTGGGATTCCAGCTCCTCTGTCTCGTTGGGATCTGGAATAGACTCGATCTCGATCTCTGGCGGGTCTGTGTTGTCCGTTTCGGAATTTGTGTTTTGGCTGAAGTCAGCCAACGGCATAAAGTCCGAAACGGACAACAGACCCGAGCCGTGCTTCCTGGCCTTGGCCGGATCGGCGAGGATCTGCACCAGGGCCATAAGCCGGTCGAGATCCCGCCCCTGGATGGGAGCGGTGTTCTCCAGCTCCCGCAGCAACTGGTCGATGCTGTCCACGATTGGACCAAAGCTGGCATCCAGAAAGGACAGGCCGTCGAGCTTGTCCCGGATCCGCTTGAGTGGACTGAGAACCCGCCGGCTCACTTTGTTCTTGCCAAGGAGCGATTGCTCGAGGAGCTTGTCTGCCTCCTTGGCAACTTCATCCAGGGCACCATGGCCCAGATGGTCCGCCGCCTTCCCCAGGCTCTTCTGGTCCTGGGGATGTGGTTCGACCCGGAACACCACGTAATCGAAATCCAGCACGGACCCGACGTGTTCCACCGGATCGACCGCGGCCCGGATGATCGATTCAAACTCCGGGTATTTTGAAGCCCACTCGTCCACAGCCTGGCCGTACTCGGCCAGGAACTTTGCGCGTTCCTGAAGGAACTCGGTCCGGATACGGTCCAGATCTTTCAGAACTTCGGCCAGCTTCTCGTCCGGGATGGCGAAGCCACCCAGAAAGCGGCTGCCGACCTGGAGGCAGGTACGTTCGGCCTCCTTCTTGAGTCGGTGGAAAACGTTGAGCCGCTCGGGATCGACGATCTTCTTTGATCCCAGAGAGGCCAGCTCCTCCGGCGGCAGTTTGATGTCTCCCGCTTTCTTCAGGTCCTCGGGTCGGAGCTTCTTGCGTCCCGACCAGATATGGACCTCCAATTTGATGGCGGCCAGGCGGCCAACTACTTCAACGATTTCAGTGCTCATTACGCACCTCCCTTTCTAAGGGGTTGAAAGAAAGGGGAGGCGCACTTCTCCCCCCGGCGGGGGAGAAGGCCTCCCCCGTCCGGGGATGGTTAGAAATAGAGGTCGGGCTCCGGCGCCTCGAGCTTGTCGAGCTCAAGGCGCTTTTTCACGATGCCCAACTCTTCCGCCAGCTCGCGGATTTCCTCGAAGGTGGTGCCGAGGAACGCGAGCACTTTCTTTTCGGCGCGGAGACGGGTTCCGATCTCCACGCCTTCCTCGTCGGCGACGCTGATGCTGACGCCGGGAATCTCCCGTTTCTTCAGCGCCAGTAGGATAAGGAGTGGCAAGGGGCCGTCCTCCTGGTAGAGGACCCCGGATTTCCGTTCGGGACTGGGAAAATCCCAGTTTCCGACACGGAATCCGATGCCGCCGCGTCCGTCCGGGACATTGGTGGCCATACCCTTGAACATGAGCGCCTGGCCGATCTCGGCTAGAGCCTGGCTCAGGGCGATGCCGCCGTCCCGGACCCGGATCTCCCAGTACACCCCAGCTTCGCGTGCTGGCTTGGCCGGAGCCACCTGCCTTGGGGCGGTATCGGCATCTCCAATGAGGATTTCGCCGACGTACTCGTATCCCTTGGCAAGCTTGCGGCGGATCAGGTCATCCATCTCACCCGGGAATTTCTCGGCCCGGGTCTTGGACTGGACTAGATGATCCGCTTTGCCCCAGCGCACCGTGAAGGTGCCGTCGCCATTGTTCCGGACGGCCCATTCCTTAGCCGAACCATCGAGGTGAGTGTAACGATAGAGGCTGAAGGCCTTTGGCTGTTTCAGCTTGACCTCACTCATCGTCCTCCTCCCCCCAAAGGTCACCGAAGACATCGGCGGCGATCCGATGGATCGCTTCCCTTTCCTCGGGCTCGGCCCGCAGGGTCAGGGACCTTTCCAGGGCATAGGCCACAGCATTCGGCGCCCGGCGGAAGGCCACCGTCAGCTGCGCCCAGCGGATCAGCGTCCGGGTGCTGAGCGTCACGCTCAGTTCCTGGCCGCCATCCGGGGTGCCGATGAACAGGCGGCGGATCTCGCCGGCCACCTGGATCATCTTCTGCCGGATCTGCTCCGGCAGAACCGGTGCGGCCTTCTCCAGCACCTTGCCTTCCTCGTCAGGTTCTGGATAGCCGACCTCCATGACGCGAAAGCGGTCCAGGAAGGCCAGGTTCTGACGCAGCACGCCCTGATACACCCCGAGGCGGTCGCCGCTGCCGGCGCTGTTGCCGGTAGCCACCAGCCGGAATTTGGGGTGCGGCTGGATCACCTCGCCTCCGTTTTCGGGGATGACCAGGGGCTGGCCCTCGATGATGTCGTTGAGGCCGGCCAGCTCGGCCGGGTCCATCAGGTCAATCTCGTTGAGGACCAGAATGTGCCCGTCCCGTACCGCCACGGATAGCGGGCCGTGGACATAGGTCATATTACCGTTGACCAGCTGGAACTGGCCGATCAGCTGTCCCAGTTCCAACCGGCCGTGGCAGGTGACCTGTCGGGTAGCAGGGAGGCGTTGCCGCACTCCCCGCCCCCTAAGAACCGGACGTGCGAGTTTCCCCGCATCCGGCTCAAGCCGATTGGCGCATGGCCATCCTTTCCTTGCTGGTTAGATTCCAGTGGCAAGCCGCATGAAGCCAGACCAGGTTGCTGGGGTCATCGGTTCCACCTTGAGAAACGGGGGTCCGATGGTGCAACTCCAGCCTTTCTCCATTGCCCAGCCAATCACCACAGACCTCGCAGCGCCAATGCTGGGCTTGGGCGATGAGCTTTTCCCGTTTGCGTCTCAGTAGCCTTTTGGCTGCTTGACGCTCAGCTCGCTCTTGCCAGTATTGACGCAGGGTCGGGTCGAAGGGCGAGTGGGTCCCTTTGACCTTGACGTGTCGCACGATGGGTGTTTCGACGACCTTGATCAGCGTGATCTTGCGTTTCCGGCCCCTGCGGGTCCGGATTTCTGCGAAGAACACGTGATTCCATCTGCCCTGGGTGGTCAGGTATCGTTTCCTGATCCAGTGCCAGGGTTTGTTGGGATGTCGCCGGCGCATCCATCGGTAGAGGAGTTGCCATACCCGGTGATCGATTTCCGAGTAGGTCTCCTTGGCGACACAACTGCTGTAGTAATTGGCCCAGCCCTGCAGGATCGGGTTCAGGGTCCGGATCACCGTCTCAGGGGAGGCGTGGAGCAGTCGCTTCAGCGTCTCCTTCACTTTACGGTGCAGAACCTTGACCTTTTCCTTGGGCGGGGTGATCAGGAGCTTGCCTTTCCGGTCCTGGATGTGGAATCCGAGGAAGTCGAACCCGTCCGTTTTGTGAACGATGCGGGTCTTTTCCCCGTTGAGTTCCAATCCGCGTTCGGTCAGGAAAGCTCTGATCCTGGGCAATGCCTGTTCCAGCGCTTCCCGGGTCTTGGTCATCACCACAAAGTCATCGGCGTATCTCACAAACCGGTAGCCTTTGCCCAAGAGGGCTTGCAGGCCGTCCAGGGCGATGTTGGCCAGCAGGGGTGAGATGACGCCGCCTTGTGGTGTGCCTTCTCCGGTTTCATGGAGTTTGCCGAACTCCACGTATCCTGCCTTCAGCCATTGCCTGATCCAGAACCGTCCCGGCAGTTGGCCGATCCGGTTGAGGATGAATTCGTGGCTGATGTGGTCAAAAGCGCCTTTGATGTCGGCGTCCAGGATGTACTGGTTCCGTCCCGATGCGCCATTGCTGAGCGCTAGGAAGACTTCTCCAATCGCATCCCAGGCGCTTCTTCCCGGTCGGAATCCAAAGCTGTTGGCTTCAAATTCCGCTTCGAAGATCGGTTCGTAGGCGTTCCTGGCCACGTTTTGCAGGATACGGTCCCGGATCGTGGGGATGCCAAGGGGTCGCAGTTTCCCGTTGGCCTTGGGGATGTATACCCGTTTGACTGGTTTGGCTTTCCAGTATTGGATCTGGCTTAGCTCTTTGACCAATCTCTCCCGTGATTGGGAGTCCAGGGCAACTTCCCCGTCCACGCCGGGTGTGGCTTTTCCGGCATTGATCTGGGTGATCTGCCGGACACTGACTAGCAGGTTGGAATGGCTTTTGAGCAGCAGGCGGCACAGGTGTTTCACCTTGCGCCGGTCCTTCTGCTGCGCCGCTCGGAAGATCCTCCGCTGAAGGTTCTTAACAATCCGCATTGCCTTGCGCCAGTTCACCTGGGTCCAGGTGAATTCTCTGGCGACGGCTCTGCGGAGCGCATGACCTTCATGTTCGCTTAAGCGATCTACACTGACAGTCATTTCAGACCTCCGCAAAGTGACTTCCTACTCGACCAGCCCGAAGTCAGCCGGCTTTCGCCGCGGGATGATGTCGATACCGGTTCCCGAGTTTCCGGTGTTTCCGTTCACCTTCCGTCGTTCTCCGGCATCTCAACCCCTATCCAGCCCATTACAGGTTGGTATTCGCTTCCTCGGGCTTCCTTTACCCGCTGCGCTTGCGGTCTGTCCTTACGGGCAGCCTGGCCACCTATGGTGGCAGCGCATCGGGCTTACCGTGTTCCGTGTAAGTGACAACGGAGAGGTTAGGCGGTGTCTATCGCCCGGTGGGTTCACGGCTCCGACTGGTAATCCAACAGTACCAGTACCACCCACTTGCCTTTTGGCTACAGCCTTTCAGCACCTTTGGCTGTTTTGGCCTCACGAGCGTTCAAACGACACTTCATTTGTATTCGCCATGCTCTCCATCCCTAGCCCCCCGCTGCGTGATGCTCGCAGCTCCGTTTCCCCCTCACGGGGTTCGCTTCACCCTTTCGGGATGGGGTACGTTGTCGGGACAGCTTCAGACCGGATCGTTGCCAATTCCGCCTGTGTCCCTAGGGAACCGGTGGGAGCACACCGGGTTTTGTCGTGCACTTCCTTTTGCAAGCAAAACAATCACTTACACGACTTCACGTCGCACGCTGGACCGGCCAGTTGAGCCTGGCGGCGGTTTGCAGAACCAGGCTAGTCTTGCCGGACCCAGTGGGTCCGGTGATGTACAGGCCGTCTCCGGCTGGCGCCTGGAGATAGGCCAAAAGGTCCCGCAGGTGCTCCCGCCGGAAGACGTAATCGTCGTTGCGACGGGGAATGTGCGGGTTGTTCGCGTCATCGAGGCCCTCGACGGCAAAGCCTTCCGGGGCTTCGATGTTGAATGCGTCTCTGACGACCACTTTCATGATGTGCCTCCTTTTCAAGGGTTGGGAGAATCCAGCCGGGAGGCACACCCCCCCGGCGGGGATGGTTGCCTCCCCGCCGGGGTCGGATGGCGTGGTATGATTAGGTTTAACTAACCACCACGCGGCTTTTCCATGATTGAATTGGGGAATAAAGTTCGCCTGACCCGATCCGAGCTTGCCATCCTTCGAAAGGGAGCAGCTCGGTATGGGTTTGCCATCAACCGTGTAGAGACGGTAGATGAGTATGAAGCCGCCCTCGTAAAAGCCAGTTCCCCGGCACTTCTCGAGGACCTGATGGAAGCTCTTGAGACCGGCTCCTCACGCTTGATTCGTGAGGAGGTGGACTACGAAGAGCTTTTGTCCGAGTGACCCCCGAGTTCTTGCAGCGCCACCTGATGGAGGCGCTTCAGCAAGGTTGTCTCCGGGGTGTCTTTTTCCTGCCATCCTTCCGGCAGGGCTTCGATGAAAGCGATGACTGCTTTCGGATTTTGGCGGGCTCGCTCGAATAAGCGACGCTCAATTTCTCGCCGATGCTTCAGGTCGGTGAGAAATGTCCAAACAGCTTCTTGATTGCTCATGGTGACCTCCCATATGGATTCTTGGGTTGAAGCCCGAGCCGGGAGGCACACCACTCCCCCGGCGGGGAGGGTGGCCTCCCTGGCCGGGGATCAGGTCAGAAGTACAGCGACTTTCCGAGCTGTACGTTTTTCTCGGGCACGACTTCTTCTTTCTTCGTACCCTCAACCACCTGGACCTTGGAACGCTCACTCGCCTTGCGGCGGAAGCGCTCCAGGTCCTCATCTTGAATGTCGGGAAGCAGCTCCTTCAGGGCTCTGCGATAATCGATACTGCCCCGCTGGAGCCACTTCCGGACCTTGACTCCGGCATATTCACCCTGGGCATAGTCCCCGAGCTGGTCAATGAACCACTGCTCGAGTCCGCCGGCGATGATCTCCAGCTCCTTGAGTCTCTGACGGTACGTCTCAATCGTTTCCGCCAGATCTCGGTACTGGGCGGCTCTCCAGGTCCATTCACCCGCAAGTTTTCCCTGTGGGATGAACAGATCCCGTTCTGGATCCATCTCCGGCTCCTTGTCCTTCTCGACCATCTCCCAGAAACGCAAAGACGCTTCCACGATCTGGTCGATCAAAACCTGGTCCCGGCCGACCTCGAATTCCTTGAGGCGGCCGTTGGAGTAGAACGCTAGCCATCCCTTGTCTGCCTCAGCGACATAGATCTGGTGTTGCAGCTGAGGCAGATAGAGCCGGAATGCGTCCGCCTCGGTTCCCTTTTGCGCTATCTCGGAGAAATTCTTCTCAGCGGGACATTTCAGCTCCACGGGACAGCCTTCGTCGGTGAGACCGTCGAAGGAGGCCCGGATGACGGGGTACTCCTCAGATTCGCCGCAGACCGGCAGCAGGAGTGTCTCGTGGCGCTCCTCGAACTGCCGGCGTGCGGCGTCCTCAAAGGTGATGCCGCGCTGGACGTGCGGGTTGTCGTCGAGGTCCGGTTCCTTGACTAGACCCCGCTTTTCCGCCCACAGACGCCAAATGGTCTTGTACGGGCTTTTGCCCAGGACCACGGCCGCGTCCGAAGCGGTGACGCCTCGATTTCTCCAGCGGCGCCACTCCGGGGTGCGCTGCTTGAGGTTGGCCACTTTCATGACCATACCCCCGAAAACAGCGCCATCTCGAAGGTCATCCGCTGGGGAAGGCTGCGGCGTTCCATCTCGTCCTGGATCCGCCGCAGCTTTTCCAGGCCGCCTTCGCGGCGGAGGATGGCAGGCTTTTCGTATCTGTCCCAACCCTTCTCTTCCCAGAAGGATTCTGGAACGATTTCCTTTACCTCGTCGAAGCGAGGTTCTTTGATGTGCTTCATAATGCACCTCCCTTTCCAAGGGGTTGAAAGAAAGGGGAGGCGCATTTCTCCCCCCAGCGGGGGAGAAGGCCTCCCCCGTCCGGGGTTTGAAGTTCAGGCCGTCAGGCGGCCTGCTTCAGTTTCTTTTTGGAGGCTTCTATCGCCTCCTTTGCGGTATCAGCCGTGGCTTTTCCACCGACTTTCTCCGCCCTGGCCAGTTGATCCAGAATGTATGCCAGCTCAGGACCGGAGAAGCGGTTTTTGGCATATTCCCTTGCCTCTTCCCAGGCACCGACTTTGGCCGCCCGGTAGCAGAGCTTGGCGGCCATTTTCTTGATCGCTTCCGGAACCTGGGATGCCTCCGGAACCACCTGGGATTCTGGTGGCTGGGAGTCCGGTGGCGGCTGCTTCCCTTCCTCTCCTGAGGAGAGGTAAGGCTCATCCAGACCCTCGTGCTGGTTGAGGACCTGGATGGCCCGGAAGAGTCGAAGGTCCCCTTTGGGCCATGTTTTGCTGGCCCGTTTGATAACGGATTTCCGGGCCATCTCCTCGAACCAGGTAACCCAGGGACCATTTTTGGCCCGGGAGGTGTCCCGGATCTTGTACACCTCATTTGCCGGCATCGCTTCGACCAGGATGTCTCCCTGGGGAGTCTTGGCAATGCAGTAAACTCCCCGGAATTCTCCCCGGTCTTCGGCGAAAACGTCGGCCTTGTGGACCGGCGCCTCGGCGGGCCCCCGCCATTCGAACTGGTCCTTCGAATAAACCAGCTCCGCCCGGGCCCAGAGAATCGCCCCGGAATCGGTGGCGATCTTGATGAGGCCGCGGTAGCTAATGTCCAGGACCACGGCCCCGTCTCTGGGAACCAGAAAGGCGAATTGGCAGGCGGGGTTGAGGGTCAGGCCTACGGCGGCCACGTTTTCCATGGCCATCCGTAGGCTCAGTGGGTTCCTGAGGGCGGTGTCCCTCAGGAAGTCGTTCCTTTCCAGGGCCTGGAAGGCAAATAATGCCTCGGCCCTGAAATCCAGGCCGGTGTTGGCCTGGATAAAGCCTTCCTTGGCTTTGAGGATGATTTCCTTCAGGGGCTGGAGTGCTTTGTCAGCTACCTCCAGCTTCTGTTGTTTGTCGCTCATGGCGTCCTCCTAAAAAAAGCGGGGGACGCCAATCTCCCAGCGGGGGAGCAACGTCCCCCGCGTGGGGTTATTACTAAGAGATTCAGAACGGAATGTCGTCGTCGAAGTTGTCCAGGTTCTGCGGGGCAGTCTGGGCGGTGGGCGGCTTTTCCGCCGGGGCCGCCACGGGGGCTTCACCGGCGGCCTCGCCGCGGCCGCCGAGCATTTGCATCTCCCGGGCAACGATTTCGGTGGTATAGCGGTCCTGGCCGTTCTGATCCTGCCACTTGCGGGTGCGCAATTGGCCTTCGATATAGACCTGACGGCCTTTCTTCAGGTATTCGGCGGCGATTTCCGCCAGCCGGCCGAACATCACCACCCGGTGCCATTCGGTGCGCTCCTGAGTCTGGCCGGTCTGCTTGTCCTTCCAGGATTCGTTGGTGGCGACGCGCAGGGTGGTGACCGCATCGCCGCTGGGCATGTAACGGGTTTCCGGATCGGCGCCCAGATTGCCGATCAGGATGACTTTGTTGATGCCTTTTGATGCCATATCAACTCTCCTTCCGGCCGCCGCTACCGGAACGTTGGGGAATCCCCGGAGCGGCGGCGACGGAAGGCATACCCCTCCCCCGGAGGGGGAGGAAATGCCTCCCCGCTCCGGGGATAGTAGGGGTTTTTCAGGGGAGGAGATTTCCCTCCCCTTCTTCTGTTTCCAGGGCGCCGTGGGCTTGCCATCCGATGGTCTCAGATGGCACCACAACCCCTTAACGCCCCAGCCCAGGCTTAAACCTGGGGAGGATAACCCCAAGACGAGGGGAGATCAGATCAATCTTTGTCGATTGCCTGAATCTCCTCCTCATCGCAGGAGGCGCAGAGATAGATCACCTCCACGTCTCCGTTCGGGAAACGGTGCTCCACCTTCCAGGTGGGCCTTGCGCCGCAGTAGGCGCATGGCTCCTGGGAGGGAGCGGTTTCCGTCTCCCTGATGGGGGGGGTTTTCATGCCCTCTTAGGCTTGTAGGCTGGCCAGGCCAGGTTGGAATTTTTCGCCGGAGGCCATCCCGGCGCCCGATCCCCCACCAACGTGGATCGGGTGCGACCTTTTTAAGGTGTGTCGCAGCACCTTTGGAAAACCCCTTTCCACACGAATCTCACCAAAATTCGTCTGGAAAAAAGGATTCCAGCTGCACCGCCCAGCAGAAGAACGGAGGAAGGAAAAAAGGGGGGAATCGGTCGCTTGGGACCAAAACGGAAGCAGCTAACAGCCGCTAGATGTAAGCGGGGTAACAGACACCCCACTCTGTGAATAGATTCCGGCTTCTTGCCGGCAGCATCCCTACTTTCCGGACGGGTCGCAACCGCATTCCCTCGCCGCCCGGATACTCCAAATCAACCCGGCGACCAACTTCGGGTCTCTGAGCCTCAATGTATTCGATAAAAATTCGTGTTGTCAAGTGAATTTACGCGCAGTGCCGGTTTTGATGGGGATGGCTTTTCTTCCTTCATGGCGCTAAACTGTAAAATCATAAAATTTTACAGTTTTACAGAATAACGCTGATGGCCATCTCCGGG
>Ga0256839_1002559_pt1 | contig 20060 bp, 19 predicted proteins | sample 354166metaG_FD_185968 | JGI IMG/M metagenome (GOLD analysis project Ga0256839, IMG submission 185968) | Hydrothermal vent microbial communities from Mid Atlantic Ridge, Atlantic Ocean - 354-166 | ecosystem: Environmental > Aquatic > Marine > Hydrothermal vents | place: Atlantic Ocean: Mid... | reverse complement strand
TGATATTTCAAAAGCCCTCTCTTTTCAATGGCGAATGGATATACTGCTTATTATAATGCTAGGATTGACAATATATGCAAACACATGGTGGTAACATTAAAGCCTTTTCGCAAGAGATAGCTTGTGAGGTTGATGAGGTGATTGACCTCTCTTCTAATATAAACTTTTTTAAACCAAAATTAGATGTAGATTTTAACCGTTTGGATATATCTGCCTATCCTAATTATGATGAGCTTCAAGAGGCTATTGCCAAACTCTACCAAGTTGATAAAGCTCAAATAGAACTTTTTAATGGGGCAACAACAGCTATCTATTCTCTTTTTAGAGAGCTAAATCTAAAACAATGTACGTTTTATGCACCACTCTATGCTGAGTATAAAAACTCTGCTGAATTACATGGCTATGATGTTGAGCTTATTAACCGACTAAAAGATATAGAGAAAGAGCTTAAAAGAGCATCGCTTGTGGTTTTTGTGAACCCCTCTACTCCTGATGGAAAGTTTTATGATTTAGAGAAGCTTATGAAGCAGTGGAGAGAGAAAGAGTGTACTATTTTGATAGATGAATCTTTTTTAGATTTTACTACTTATGCTTCAGCCATGAAGTATTTAAAAGATTATGACAAACTTTATATTTTAAAATCTATGACCAAATTTTATAGCTCGGCGGGTATTCGTATTGGTGCTATTTTCTCTACGAAGAAAAATATAAGAGCGTTACATGAGAGAGAACCGCTTTGGAAAATTTCACAATTTGACAGTCACTATCTACAATCAGCATTAAGAGATGAAGCGTTTCCCTTAAAATCACGAGCCATTAATGATGTGTATAAGGAGCAGTTGGTTGCGATATTGAAAAAATCTTCATACATAGATGAGGTTTATCCCTCTTGTGCCAATTTCGTTTTGCTTAAGTTGAAAAATATGGATGCTAATGCTTTTCAAAAAAAATTAATACCCTACAAAATCATGGTGCGTAACTGTTCTAATTTTGATTTTTTGGACAGTAGTTTTGTTCGGATTGCTGTTAAAAATAAGCAGTTTTTGAAAGTGTTTGAGGAGGCTTTCTTAAAAGAGTTCTAAGATTAGTTTTTTATTTTAATGATTTAGTATTTAAGTTATTTAATAATATTATTTTAAGTTTTATATTATTATTAAAATAATATAATTAAATATATTAAAATATAAGGTGAGAACAATATGAAACAGACAATTTTTGGAATAATTTTAGGGGTTTTATTAGTATTAACTATTTCAGTAGGCTTTGAAATTCATGAGAAGTATGAACAAGTAAATGGAAATGACTATGGGGCATCAACAGAATTTACTGTTGATATTGATGGTATTAGATACAGCAAGTAGCTATTGAATTGGTTTTTGAGTTGGTTTAGCAACTTGTGGTTGAGTTGGAGTAGTTGTATCTTCTTGTGCTACTCTCACAGTTCCTGCACAGCCAATGATGAAGAGCATTAGTAGGCTTAAGTGTAATCCTTTTTTTAACATAGAACATCCTTTTTTAGTTTTATCTTTATAAGATGTAATAATTATAGTTATATATTTTTCAAATAAAGAAATATGGGAATATTCGTAGAAAAAATAATTTAACTGTTACTATATGAGTCTAATATCTTAAATTAATCTTAAAAAATGAAAAAATTATTCACATTTTAAGAATATATATGTTACATTTAGTAACGTTATTATTAGAACTTATCTCTATCTTTCCTTGCATGGTCTGCTCAATAATCATCTTTAAAATGTATAAACCAAGTCCTGTTCCTTTTGCTTTATGTTTGGTTGTAAAATAGGGGTCATAGATTTTTTCCATGATTTCAGGAGGAATACCAATTCCATTATCTTTAATGGAAATGACAATATAGCGTTGTGTTGTGGTGACGGAAATGCTAATGTGTAAATCTTCATCTTCTTTTGCCAAACAAGCATCAATGGCATTATTCAGTACAATGAGAATGGCTTGGGTAAGTTCTGAACGATAAGAGAAGAGTTTAATCTCTGAATGTTCAAGGTATTTGATGTTAATAGACTTTGAATGGCTAGAGGAGACAATGTTTAATGCACCATTGATGAGTTCTGAAACAGTAAACTCCTCTTTCTCTTTGGTATGTTTGAAATAATCAATAAAGTTATTGATGGTTTGAGACATATAGTTGGTGGTCTTTTCGATGTTGTCAAGATAGTTTGTAAAATTCTCTTTTTCAAGTTGTTCTTTTCGGTAGTCAACATCCATATTTAAGATAATACCATTTATCTCACTTAGTGGTTGTCGCCATTGATGGGCTATCATGGTGATGACCTCTCCCATAGATGCTAGTTTGTTTTGTTGAACGAGTATGCGTTCTTGCTCTTTTTTTTCACGTTCAATAAGATTGATTTTGTAAGCAAGAACAAAAGAGAAGAGAAGGGATTCTAGTAAGATTAAAAATTGAAAAATATAATCAGAGGGAATAGAGAGTTGAATGATATTGAGATATTGAAAAGGTAAAACAAGACCAAGAATGGCAATGGTCGTCCATACAACAGCATAAAATTGGGCGATGGTGTCATGTTTAGCGTAAGCTAAATAGTAAGTTGAAGCAATAATAAGAACAATATAGATAAAGACACAGATAAATAAAATATTAAATAGCAGTTGGGCGATAAAGAAGTTTTGAATCTCTAATATATTGGTAAGGGTAGATAAGGCAAAATAGAGCATAAAGTAGTTGAGTAGCTTTTGAATTTTGGGTAACTTTTGTTTTAGATTAAGTATTGATTGCACAAAGAGGGTTAAGAAGATGAAAAATGCACCTGAAGCGAGATAGAACAGATAACAATAGTCTGAAAAATAACGCTCTGAAAAACCAAAAATACCTAAAAAATAGATGGCAACCCAAAAAATATAACCAACATAATAGACATAGACTCGAATACGCAGAAGAAAGTATAGAAAGAGGTTATAGAGCAGCATGAGAAGCATACCTCCAAAGAAAATTCCCTCTAAGATATTGTAACTTTGATAGTAGTTGAGCAGATACTCTTTACTAACAAGTGTAAAGTTGATATTGATTTTATTGTAATTTCTAATTTTAAAATAGACAGTTACCTCTTCATTGGCTTTCAGAGCAAGAGGAAATATCATGTGGTTGGTATTGAATGCTCTATGATGGTTTTTAGAGATAACTCCATCTTCAATATGTTGAAGAACTTTATTATTCTGACATAAATAGTAGTCAATTTTATAGGTAAACTGATTTTCAGATTTGAAATAATAAGTTTGATTTTTATCTCTTGGGTTTTTAATGTTGAGTTTTGCCCAATAGGCATTATTTAAATACGCGAGACCATTAAAACTTTTTTTATCTGTTTTCCATTTTCTATCTTTTAAATCTTGAGGTGTCTCATTTAAATCTTTTGCCAAACTGTATTGTATATAGCTTGTCGTCTCATATTTTTGAGCCTTACCTATCTCTAGTGTATAGGCATAAGCTAGGTTAAAAGCAAACAGAAAAATAGTGATAGATAGTTTAAAAATAACAGCTCCCTTTTTGTTTTATGCATAGTATATAACTTTTTTAATCATTTAGCTATAATTTTAGAAAATTAATTAGGAAAATTTATATGAGTAAAATTGCCATTATGGGTGCGATGCCTGAAGAGATAGCCCCTTTGTTAGAGCGAGTCGAAAATGTTAAAAAAATTGAGTATGCGAATAATAGTTACTATGAAGCAAGCTATAAAGGAAAAGCATTAGTCATTGCTTACTCTAAAATAGGGAAAGTTTTTTCATCATTAACGGCTTCAACGCTTTTGGAAAAATTTGCTTGTGATAAACTTTTATTTTCGGGAGTAGCAGGAGCAATTAATCCAGCACTTAAAATTGGCGATTTGATTATTGCCGATAAATTATGTCAACATGATTTAGATATTTCAATTTTTGGGCATGATTTTGGATTTGTCCCAGAGGGTTCTAAGTTTTTGGAGACAGATAAGCATTTACGTGCTATTGCCAAAGAGGTTGCTAAGAAGAGTAGCTTATCACTCATTGAGGGTACAATTGCCACAGGTGACCAATTTGTAGCTTCTAATGAGCGTAAAGAGTTTATTAGTAAAAATTTTGAGGCAGATGCTTTGGAGATGGAGGGTGCTTCGGTAGCTGTTGTGTGTGATGCCTTAGATGTTCCATTTTTTATTTTAAGAGCCATTTCAGATACAGCCAATGATGATGCAGGAGTAGATTTTGATGAGTTTATGGTAAGCTCTGCAAAAATCTCTGCAAACTTTATTTTAGACATGGTTGAAAAAATAGATTAATATTATGGGAAGAATAATAGAACCTCAATTAAACATTTCAAAAAAATTATTGCGTGTGGTGGGTAAGACCAATGCGACCTTTAAGCTTATTGGTGAGGGTGATAAAGTATTGGTAGGATTAAGTGGTGGAAAAGATTCATTGGCATTAATTCATGTGATGAAACATATACAGCGTCATGCCCCTTTCAAGTTTGAATTTGAAGCCTGTACCATTAAGTATGGAATGCCCAATGAAGCTTATGATATTGTGGCTGAACATTGTAAGAAATATAACATAAAACATACCATTTATGATACCAATATTTATGAAATATCCAATGATGCCATTCGTGAAAACTCTTCTTTTTGTTCTTACTTTTCGCGTATGAGAAGGGGGGCATTATATACGTTTGCCGAAGAAAATGGCTTTACAAAAGTAGCTTTAGGACACCATTTTGATGACAGTGTAGAGAGCTTTTTTATGAACATGTTCTATAATGGTACCATGAGAGCGATGGCACCGATTTATAAAACACAAAGAGGGTTTCATCTTATTCGACCACTGATTGAAGCCAGAGAGAAACAGTTGAGGGCTTTTGCAGATGATAATAACTTACAGCCTATAGGGGATGAAGCATGTCCTGCCATGTTAAAAGAGGTCAAAATGCCTCATGCAAGAGCTGACACAAAAGTGTGGTTAGCCAATTTAGAAAAAGAGAATTCACGTGTGTTTAAAATGATAAAGGCATCATTTAAACATATCCATGACGATACCTTTTTAGACCCAGAGCGTTGGGATAGAGATGATATTTAATTACATAGAAAAGGATAGAGAAAATGCAAGAGAAAAAAGAAGATGAACCAAAATTAAAAAAGATAGTCTCAGCAGCTGATGGGCTTAGCTTAGGAATCTCAATGGTGGTTGCTGTTTTAATTGGGGTAGGCTTAGGTCTATTTTTAAAAAATATTTTTGGTGTTGCTTGGTTATTATGGGTAGGGGTATTTATTGGGGTAGGTGCTGCCATTTTAAATGTCTATAAAGCCTATGAGAAACAGAAAAAATCTTTAGATGAATTAGCTGATGACCCACGTTATAGACACCGTCAATATGATGATAGTGATGAGGATGATAACTACTAATGAAAAAAGTGATTTTAAATTTATTGATTATAGACCTTTTTTTAGCCATTGTTATTTATTTATGGCAAGGTCAAATATGGTTGATTAATGCCCAAATTGCTTTTTTTTCTTCAGCTTTAATTATGTTGGCTTCAATGAATTCCCATAAAAATATGGTAAAAAAAGCACTTAAGGCAGGGGCAGTGACTGATGATGGACGTGATACTTTAGATAAACTTGAAGATCCTTATGATTTGTATGATGAAGAAAAGGTAGATGTAGGGGGCGATTGCCATCGCACCTTAGTCGATGTGGTCAAAGAGGAACGTGCGAATTTAAAAAAATCCAGACGCTCTGTTTTGGAGACCACCAAAGATGCGAAAGCCTCTTTCTCTTTTTATCGTTTAAGTGCGTATGGCATTTTGATTTTAGGCTTTTTCTATTTAAATGGTAATCATATCTTAAACCTCTTTCCCTATTTGACTTTTTTATCCATTCCTCTTTTTGTGGTTCCTTTTAGTTTATTAGAAAGTGATGAAAAATAGCCCAACCTTGATTGACATAGACTAAGAGTTTTTGATATAATTTTCTTAATATTAAAAAACAAGGTAAAAAAATGTCAAAGAGTTTATATGAGACTTTAGGTGTAAGTGAAAATGCAAGTGCTGATGAGATTAAAAAAGCTTATCGAAAATTAGCACGTAAATATCACCCAGATGTCAATAAAGATGAAGCTGCCATTGATAAATTTAAAGAGATTAATGCAGCCTATGAAGTGCTTTCAGATAAAAAGAAAAAAGATGAATACGACATGTATGGCGACCAGATATTTGGTGGTCAAAATTTCCATGATTTTGCACAAACTAAAGGGGGAAATGTAGACCTCGATGAACTCCTAAAAAATATTTTTGGTGGAGGTGGAGGCTTTGGTGGGGGTGGTTTTGGTGGAGGATCTATGGATCTTGATCAAAAAACCACCATTACCATTCCTTTTGCTGTCTCGGTATCAGGAGGGAAACATCATGTTTCCATTAGTTCTGAATCATTTGATATTAAAATTCCAGCAGGTATTAAAAATGGTGAGACATTACGTGTTAGAGGTAAAGGACACTCGGGCATGGGAAAAAAAGGTGACCTTCTTATTAAAGTAGAGGTTGCTCCTTCTCCAACTTTTGAGCGTAAAGAGGATGACCTCTACACAAGCATGGATGTCCCTTTAAAAGAAGCACTCTTTGGGGGTAAAGTAATTGTGCAGACCTCATTGTATGATGATATAATCATTAAAGTTCCACAAGGAACTAAAAATGGTCAAAAATTTAGGGTTAAAGGTAAAGGTGTAGCAAATAGAAAAACAGCTTTAACAGGAAACCTCTATTTAACGGCAAATATTATCTTACCAAATGTTGATGATTTAGATGATGATTTAAGGGTTATGTTAGAAGAGAAGTTACCCTCTGCTGAAATTTCTGTAGAGGAGTAGTCATGCATAGCTATGATGAACCTGTCTATCTCATTTCCGTTGTCTCAACCATGTTGGACATTCACCCACAAACACTTCGCCAATATGAAAAAGAGGGGCTTCTCTCTCCCTCTCGAACCCAAGGACGTATGCGACTTTATTCGGGACGAGATGTAGATAAGATTAAGTTTATATTGCAACTTACCCGTAAAATGGGCATTAATTTAGCAGGGGTAGATGTTATTTTAAAGCTCAAAGAGCAGATGGATTTAATGAACAATGAGATTAAAGATTTACGAGAAGAGCTTTCAAAAGTAAATCGTAATGGCTCTGTCCCTTCTCACAAAGCCGTTGTAACTACTAGTAATTATGACATCGTTATCTTTAAAGATTAAAGTTTATTTTGTTACAAGTAACAAAATAAACCCCTCACGATTAACATAAACTCTTTTGGTTTGATTTTTAAATTTTTCAAAGGCTGCTTTTGCATCGCTAACATTTTGTATGCTTCTATTTTCAATTTGAATAATAATATCTCCTGCTATAAAGCCATTTATATCCGCAGGACTACCTTCTAATACGCCCTCGATATAAGCCCCTGTAATGGATGGGTCAATCTGATACTCTTGGCGTAGTTGTTGGCTTAAGTTAGCCAGTCTAAGACCCTCTATTTTGGTTAATGTCCCCATCATTTTTGAGCTACCATCAAGAGAGGTTAGGGTTAACTTTTTGCTTAAATTTTTTCCTTCACGTTCTATGAAAATTTTAATGCTCTCTTCTGGCGAGAACGCACTCACAACACGTTGAAGTTGAGAAGGGTTTTTAATCTCTTTGTTATTGATTTTGTAGATTAAATCTCCACGTTGGAGTTGTGCTACAGCAGCAGGAGAGTTGGGTTGAATATCGGTAATAATTGCCCCCTCTTTATGCGTATAAAGATTGGTTAAATTTTCCGTGACTTCAGAGATATGTACCCCCATAAAACCACGTGTGACTTTCCCGTCTTTAATAAGCTTGGCAACCACATTACGTACCATATCAATAGGAATACTAAAGCCAATACCATGGTTACCACCTGTTTTGGATAAGATAGCTGCATTAATCCCAATCAATGCCCCACGTGAGTCAATTAATGCCCCACCTGAATTACCAGGGTTAATAGAGGCATCGGTTTGAATAAAGTTCTCATATTTATTAATGCCCACATGGTTTTTGTTGAGTGCAGAGATTATCCCTTGGGTCACGGTTTGTCCTACCCCAAAAGGGTTTCCAATGGCAAAGACCACATCGCCTAATTTGACCTCATCAATGGTACTAAGTTGAATGGCTTCTAACTTTTTGGCTTCTATTTTAATGACAGCTAAATCACTCCCCTTATCAGTTCCAACTACGGTAGCTTGATACTCTTTATTTGAACCGTTAAGCGTAACTACTATCTCGTCGGCATCGGAAATAACATGATTGTTGGTTACAATGTAGCCATCTTCTGAAATAATCACTCCTGAACCAAGTGCATTATCTCTTTTTCTAGGTGCTTGTTGGTGTGGTACGCCTCTTTGTCCAAAAAATTCTTGAAAAAAGGGGTCGTTATAGAGCCTAAGTCGCTCTTTATCACTTTTAATAATTGTCTTTGTTGAGATATTCACCACGGAATTCATGGCATTTTTTAAGATGCTATTGTAAGAAAATATATCATTTTTACTATGCGGAAGTTTGTGTTGAGGGTTACTAGGTGCTTCTTTAAAGCTTATTTCTGTGGCTAAGAGTGAAGCACAGAGTAGGCTAGAGAGTAGTATGCTTTTATACATTAAAATCCTTATTGAGTAGATTATGTTATATATTATATAATTTTAACATAAATAAATATAAAACAAAAAGTTAATAGATGGTTAACCATCTATTTTTAAGCATGAATTTTTAATGCATTCTCCAAATCTTCAAGGGTATCAATTCCAAAACTTTTGGTCTCAACCTCTACCATGGCAACATGAAACCCATGATACAAAGCACGAAGTTGTTCGAGTTTTTCTATCTCTTCTAATGGTGCAGGGCTAAGTTGACAAAAACGTTCTAACGACCTTTTGGTAAAACCATAAATTCCCAAATGCCCTTTGTAGTCATTAAAATGATGGTCTCTAGGATAAGGGATTTTAGCACGTGAAAAATAGAGTGCCATATTTTCACTAGATGTAATAAGTTTCACAATGTTAGGGTCATCTGCTTCAGAGCTTTGCATCAGTTTATAGCAAGAGTTCATCATTACTGTTTCATCGGCTCTATTTTGAACAGTTAAGTCATAAACAGCTCTTACCACAGCCTCTTCTATAAAAGGTTCATCTCCTTGCACATTAATAATCACCTCATCATCGCTAAGATTTAGTTTTTGGGCTGCTTCAAATATTCGGTCAGTTCCAGAGTTATGTTCACTAGAAGTCATGACAGCTTCTATGTTATGGCTTTTAGCCATTTTTATTACCTCTTGTGAATCGGTGGCAATGGCTACATTATCAATATTTTGAACAGCCTTAGCCGTCCGAATAACCATAGGCAATCCAGCGACATCTGCTAAAACTTTGTTGGGGAAACGGCTTGAACCTATACGAGCAGGAATAATAATCATAAGTTATCCTAATGTTTTTAAGTAAAATTCTATCTAAATTATTTTAATTATATTTTAAGATTATATTTTAACTTAAAATATAATAAATTTTAATATTTTCTTGCTTTATTAAAAAATATAACTTATAATGAAGATAGATAATTACATTACAAAGGAAAAAATTATGAAAAAACTTATTTTACTCTCAACCATCGCTTCAGCGACACTTTTTGCAACCAATGGTGACTTAATGATAGGAGATGGTGCAAAAGCTACGGGTATGGGTGGCGTTGGTATGGCTGTCTCACATGGAGCAGAATCACTTTACGCTAACCCTGCAATGATTAAAGATGTTAAAGGTTCGGAGTTTACAGGGTATGCCACCATGTTTCAACCAGATGTTAACTTTAAGTCTGATGCTCACCCACAATTAACAAGTGCTATGACTGCGACGAGTAAATCTGATGCCGACCGTTCTTTTATTCCTGGCTTTGCTTATGTCCATAGAAACAACGACAATATCGTTTGGGGTATCTCTTTAGCAGGTACAGCAGGTATGGGTACAGACTATAAAAAAGCAAAATCAAATTCAGGTGCCTTTGGAATGCAAACAGAGCTAGGGATTGCCAAACTCTCTGTCCCTGTTGCCTACACCTCAGGAGACTTGACTGTAGCCGTAGCACCTGTACTTCAGTACTCAACCTTAGAGATTAACTATCAAACACCAGCAGGTGCATCACAAAACAAAAAAGATTCAAGTGTTGGATTAGGGGTGAGTGCAGGTTTGGCGTATGATTTAGGAGATTTGACTTTAGGTGGACTCTATAAATCAAAAATAGCAGCAAACTATAAAGGCAACATCTCTAATGCCATGCGTGACTTTGGTGTGCGTTCTGTTACTTCAGGAGACCAACTTGACCAACCAGCAGAGATTGGGGTAGGTGCTGCCTATAAAATGGGTAACAACACTTTTGCATTTGATGCAAAACAAGTACAATGGGGTGACGCAACAGGTTACAAAGATTTTGGATGGGAAAACCAAAATGTATTTGCTTTGGGTTACCAATATGCCACAGCAACTTGGGGCGTAAGAGCGGGGTATAATTATGGGAAATCACCCATTCAAGAGTTAGAGGGAGCAACTTCTTTTGACAATGCAGCAGTAAATTTCTTTAACTTGTCAGGTTTCCCTGCGATTGTTGAACAACACTATACTTTAGGTGCTGATTACTCACTCTCTAAAGCTTTAACCCTAAGCTTTGCAGGTGTTTACTCTCCAGAGGTAAGCAATAGTTTTGATACCACGGCGATGACCTATGGTATGGCATATGGTGGGGCATTACAACAAGGTGCAACCCAAGCCCAAGCCCAAGCAGGTGCAGGACAAGCCGCAGCTAATGGTTCAACAGCGAATGTAACTCATTCACAAACAGCTGTAACAGTAGGGGCAACTTACGTTTTCTAAAAGATTTTATTTACTTATAGAATCATCAAAGGTTGGGGTACTCAAACCCCAACTTATAATTCTCTCTATAACTATAGTTATAGAGAGAATTATGTTAGTATTTAAATTAAACATAAAGGAGAAGTAATGAAGTATAAGTTAAAAACAACCTTAAGTTCGGTTATGATAATGGCACTTTTTTCAGGCTGTGGTAGTTCAGATAATAGTTTAAAAGAGTTGGGTTCTCAAACCATTTTGGCTAATGGAAAGATTGAATACATAGATTATAAAGGTGAAAAGAGAATTGCTGAAGCTTCGGCTGGAAAAGCTGAATATCATACAGGTGTAGGTTTTGGAAAAACACTTTTTGACTCTGCTGAAAAGAAGTGTCAAAATTGTCATAATGAGCTGTATGACACATGGTCTACTTCAATGCATGGGCAAGCATGGAAAGATAAAATTTTTCAAAGTAAAATGCAAGACTATTTACGTGTACATTTGGCTAAGATTGGTGAAGATAAATCATCCGTGGGAGCAGAGGGTAAAAAAGGTAGAGAATATACCGAAAAGATTTTTATAAAAGGTTCTTCTCAAACTTGTATTAAATGTCATGCTCCTGGAGCATATTATGCAGGTGATTTTAAAGTGGAATTGACAACACTTAAAGAGAATGGGGTGACTACTGAAGATTTAACAAATGCAAAAATTTATGAAGAGGAGAATACTGTTATCTCTCCAATTTTTGATGCAAACAAAGCAACTTCCATTGTCTCTTTAGGAGCAAATGGAAAGCTCTATAAAGCCACCTATCAAATTGGACATAAGGCAAACACGGAGGGGATTAATTGTGCTTTTTGTCATAGTATTGAAACGGTACGTCTTATGAAAGAAGATGGTATTGATTTGGGTGAGTATACTTTAGCTGGTGATTTACGTTTTGGACCACATGGACCAAAGAAACGAACAGCTGGAGATACATTAAAATACAGTGTTGATGCAACTGAAGATGATATGAATGAATTTTTCCGTCTTTGGGGTCCTGAAAAGTACAAAGATTTTGCACATACACCAAAAGAGACTGCTGATTTTGACCAAAATAAGAAAAAAGATGGTCGCTACACCATGGCAAGTAAAGACAAAAATGGAACAAATGGAAAAGTACACTACACAGGTGGACCATTTTATGGACCGTATGGGACAACAGGAATAAGTAATGAAAATGAAGATGATGATAGCAATCGTACAGCACAATTAAATCCAAACTATCATGCTGAAGAGAACAATCACTTTAACAACCATGGAAAAGCACTCTGTCTTTCATGTCACCAAAGAGCATCGGGTGCTAAAGTTCCAGGTTTTTCAGAAGGTAAAGGACAATTCATGGAGCTTTGTTCAACATGGAATGCTGTCAGTAATGGAACAGGAACAAACTATAATGATACCTATGAGTCTCCAAAATGTCAAAAATGTCACATGGAAAGAATAGAGGGAACGGTTCTTCATGAGTGGGCAAAACCTGATAAGCTTTGGACAAAAGAGAGTAACCCTCACCTAACAGCACATTTTGACCCATCAGACAAAACTGTTGAGAGTGGAGAGAACCCTGTACGTGATAAATGGTTAAATTCACATGCTTTCTTGGGTGCGAGTAAAACAGGGCAAAAAACATCGGTAGTGGCTAAGATTAAAAGTGGGTTCTCTGCTTCTTTAGATGTTAGTAAAAATGGAAATGCTTTAACTGTTAGTACAACATTAGCAAACAAAACAGCTCATATGTTCCCAGGAACTCACCCAATGCGTCGTGTTCTCACACGTGTAATTGTCACCGATGCTAATGGGATAAAAATACCATTCACCTCTAGTACAGGTATTTCTACATTTACAGATGTGGTGAACTCGGTACAACCATTAAAAGGTAAGAAACTTCATTCTTCAGCCATTGAGGGTGGAAAAGTTAGAGTTGATTACAATCCAAATAGAGTTATCGCATTTCCTGCAAAAAATGTAGATTTAAATGGTACAACTGTGCATTCTCAAAAATTCTCAGGTACTAAAGTAAAAGTAATCGCACCTGATGATACTGTTAAAAAACAGATTGTAGAAAATGGAAAAATTGTAGGAGTTGTTTCAAACTCAGCCATTGTTCATGCGAGTGATAGCAGTAACTTTACACGTATTTATGGGCATGAAACAGGTAAAAAGCTTGATGCAGATGGAAAAGTAAGTGCTTCAGGAACTTTTGTTGTGCGTCCAGGATTTGACTCAAATATGGTAGAACAAGACAACAGACTTAGTCCAAATGAGACAGAGAACTATACTTTGACTTATGACGTAAGTGGAAAAACAGGAGTCTCTGTAACCTATAAAGTCTATTACATGCAAAAAGGTGCAAATGGTAAATTTTTAACACTAGAAGATGGCTTCTTAGACAAAGAGAAGAGTAATCTTAAAAAGTTTCTTGTTTCAGAAGTATTTAGTGAAACTAAGAATGTAGATTAGAAAATTGTTGGGGATAGTTAATCCCCAACATACACCACGCTATTAATTCCCCTTATTTAATGATATAATCCCTTTTTAGTTTCAAGTCTTTAAAAAAATGGAGCAATATTAAGCATGGAAATCATATTAGTTTTAGTTGGCGTACTCGTAGGAACACTCTCTGGTTTCTTTGGTATTGGTGGGGGGATGATACTTATTCCTGTTTTGATGTTTTTGGGCATTGACATTAAAACAGCCATTGGGATCTCCATTGTGCAGATGGTATTCTCATCTCTTTTTGGCTCATACCTCAACTACAAAAAAGGCTCACTCATTTTGGGTGAGGGTATTTGGGTAGGCATAGGTGGTTTTGTGGGTGGCTTTATGGGGGCGTATGTTTCAGGTATGGTTTCATCTACTATGTTAGAATATCTCTTTTTAGGGCTACTCACCTTTGCACTCTTTAGGCTCTTCTCTTCTAAAATATCAGATGATGGAACAGTAAAAATACTTCATGCCCCAGTACTCTTTGGCGTAGGGGTACTTATTGGAATTTTTGCCATTGCTTTAGGGGTTGGTGGTTCTATTTTGCTTACCCCAATTTTGGCAGGTTTTCTTCACTACCCCATCAAGAAAGCTGTTTCAGCAGGGCTTTTCTTTGTGGCATTCTCTTCGGTGTCAGGTTTGGCTTCGCATTTAAGTTCAGGAACAATAGATTTACAAAAAGGTCTCTATGTCGCTTTTGCTTCTCTTTTGGGGGTCTTTTTAGGCATTTGGCTTAAAGACAAAGTGAGTTCATCAAAACACAAAACTTACTTGCTTATTATGTATCTTGTAGCAATGCTACTACTTATGAAAAAAATGTTTATAGGATAAATTAAATATGAAAAATCAACAGATAGAAGTTTACGGAGCAAAAGAGAATAACTTAAAAAATATAGATGTAAAAATACCTAAAAATAAACTGGTGGTCATCACAGGCATTAGTGGTAGTGGAAAATCAACCTTAGCATTTTCGACACTTTATGCAGAAGGGCAACGTCGTTACATTGAGTCGCTCTCTTCGTATGCACGGCAATTTTTAGGACGTGTGGGCAAACCAGATGTTGACAAAATTGAGGGTTTAACCCCTGCCATTGCCATTGACCAAAAGACCACCTCTAAAAATCCACGCTCAACAGTAGGAACGATTACCGAGATTTATGACTACTTGCGTCTGCTTTTTGCTCGTGTGGGGAAACAGCATTGTCATGAGTGTGGTAAAGCCATCTCTTCTATGTCTGCTGCTGACATCATTGAAGAGGTTTTAAAACTTCCCGATGGGGCAAAATTGGTTATCTTAGCTCCTTTGGTCAAAGAGAAAAAAGGAACATTTGCCGACATGATAGAGTCACTCCGTCACAAAGGCTATGTTCGTGCCATGATAGATGGGGTCATGGTTCGTTTAGATGAAGAGATAGAACTCTCCAAAACCAAAAAACACACCATTAAAGTGGTCATAGACAGAGTGGTCATTAAAGAGGAGAGCCGTGACAGAATAGGGCAAGATGTTGAGAAAGCCTTAAAAGAAGCGTATGGTGAAGTGGAACTTGAAGTGCTTAACCATGAGGATTTTCCACAGATTGATAGACAACACATTCACTACTCTGAACATTTGGCGTGTTTTGATTGTAAACTCTCTTTTGAGCCACTAGAGCCTGTAAGTTTCTCTTTTAATTCGCCCAAAGGGGCGTGTCCTAAATGTGATGGTTTGGGCATTCGTTACGTTATTGACTTAAGCAAAGTAATTGACACAGCACTTTGCATTGACAAAGGGGCAGTTAAAATTATGTATGGCTTTAACAAAAGTTATTACACCAAGTTTTTAACAGCCTATTGTGAACAAAATGATATTCCTACCGATGTACCCTATGAGTCTTTGGAGTCTTATCAAAAAAATTCCATTTTGTATGGTGGGGGAAGTAACGTAGATTTTACATGGAAACGTCACAAACTCAACCGTGAATGGCCAGGGGTGGTGAAATTTGCACACGATATGTTCTCCGATGAGAAAGATATGTCTGAATATATGACCGAAAAAACGTGTGATGCTTGTGATGGTCATAGGCTTCGTCCTCGCTCTCTCTCGGTTAAACTTGATGGGTATAACATTGCTGATATTATCGACATGCCCATTGAAAAAACGTATGAGTATTTTAAAGATGAAAAAAACTTTGCCTATTTTACAGAACAACAAAGACTCATTGCTGAGTCGGTTCTCAAAGAGATTCAAGAGCGTCTTTTCTTTTTGTATGATGTGGGTTTAACCTACTTAACCCTAAGTCGTGATGCACGAACCATTTCAGGGGGTGAAGCACAACGTATTCGTATTGCCTCACAAATTGGTTCAGGGCTAACAGGAGTGATGTATGTGCTAGATGAACCAAGTATTGGGCTACATGAACGTGACACCATGAAACTCATACGAACGTTGCGTTCACTCCAAGAAAAAGGCAATTCAGTCATTGTCGTAGAGCATGACAAAGAGACGATTATGTCGGCTGATTATGTCATAGACATTGGACCTGGGGCTGGAAAATATGGGGGAAATGTGGTCTTTGCAGGAACGGGTAAAAAGATGATGAAAGCCAAAACCCTTACGGCTAAATATCTCTTTGGTGAGAAAAAAATATCTTATCCTCATGACAAACCTCAAGAAGATTGGATTGAGATTAACAATGTCACGCTGAACAACATTAGCAATGTTTCAGCCAAAATTCCTTTGAAAAACTTCTGTTGTATTACAGGGGTGAGTGGGTCAGGAAAAAGTTCACTCATACTTCAAACGCTTCTACCTGTGGCAAGAGAACTGCTTAACCGTGCTAGAAAAGTAAATAAAGTAGAGGGCGTTGAGATAAAAGGTTTGGACAAAGTAGATAAGGTCATCTCTTTAGACCAAAGCCCAATTGGACGGACTCCACGCTCTAACCCTGCTACCTACACAGGAATTATGGACGAGATTCGTAAGCTCTTCGCCCAAACCAAAGAGGCTGAACTTCGAGGCTACAAAATAGGGCGTTTCTCTTTTAATGTCAAAGGAGGGCGTTGTGAGAACTGTACAGGAGATGGGCAGATTAAGATTGAGATGCACTTCTTGCCTGATGTTTTAGTTGAGTGTGACACTTGTTTAGGTACACGTTATAACGCACAAACCTTAGAGATTATGTATCGAGGAAAATCCATTGCCGATGTTTTAGCCATGTCTGTGTCTGAAGCGATGGAGTTCTTTAAAGCCGTTCCTCAAATAGCCATTAAGCTTAAAACACTTATGGACGTTGGTTTAGATTACATTACTTTGGGGCAAAATGCTACCACCCTTTCAGGTGGAGAAGCCCAACGGATTAAACTCTCTAAAGAACTAAGCCGAAAAGACACAGGAAAAACACTCTACATCTTAGATGAACCCACCACAGGGCTACATTTTGCCGATGTTGATAGACTTACAGGGGTACTTCACCATTTGGTAGAGCTTGGCAACTCTGTCGTGGTGATTGAGCATAACTTAGACATGATAAAAAATGCCGACTACATCATAGACATGGGTCCTGAGGGAGGTAACAAAGGGGGGCTGATTGTTGCAACTGGAACACCTGAAGAGGTAGCAGCTACTCATGAAGAGACAGGTTCTTATACGGGGAAATATTTGCTTGAGGAGTTAAAGGCGTTGGAGGAGTAGGGTTAAAAAGAATGAGGCTAAAGAAGAGGGCTTAAAGTGCCTCTTCATCCTCTTCGCCTGTTCTAATTCTGATGACATTTGAAATCTCTGATACAAAGATTTTACCATCGCCAATTTTTCCTGTGAGGGCATTTTCTTTAATGGCATCAATGGCTCTTTGTGCAAACTCATTGTTACTGACATAAATTTCGATTTTTATTTTAGGGGTAAATTCAATGGCATACTCTGTCCCTCTATAGAGTTCTGTATGTCCTTGTTGTCGCCCATAGCCTTTAAGCTCTGAAATGGTCATGCCCTCAATTCCTGCTTCTACCAAGGCTTCTTTGACATCTTCAAGTTTAAATGGCTTAATGATGGCTTCTATTTTTTTCATGCGTATCTTCCTTTTTTTGTTTTCCTCTTTAATCTTAACATAACTCTTGATAAATATCAATTATTAATTAACAATATAGAGTTATACTTCTTTAAATTTAACAGAGGAGAAAAAATGGAGATAGCATCATTTTTAAATAATTTAGAGTTTTCAGATGAGCATGTGCTAATTAGCCCTTTAATTGACAATGCATTTACTAAAGAGATACGCATTGCATTTAAAGAGGGGCAGATGATGAAAGAGCATAAAACTAAGTTCCCTATTAGTGTCATGACCATTATTGGCAGTATTGAGTTTACAGTAGAAGATAAAGTACATATTTTAAATCAAGGCGATGTTATCTCATTGGAAGGGGGAATTTTACATGAACTCAAAGCGACTGAAAAGTCTGTGGTTCGGCTTTCATTACATAAAGGGGACTCTGTGGCTAGGGTGAGTGCTGTTTTGAAGTTGTAGCTTATAATATTTTCTATTAGACTTCTTGCGAAACTCAATAAATAATATGCTCAATTCATGAGTTTTGCAAGAAGTCTATTAAAGATTAGGGAATATTTATGTAAAATAGTATTTAAGCCTTAATAAATTATTGGATGCGTAACAGATGAATAGCTTTACACTTAAACCACATACGAAAATAGAGAATATAAGCATAGAGGGTAATCTTGTGTTGAGAGAGCAAACAATTAGACTCTCTTTTGTCGTGAAAGGTGCTTTAGATGAGTATATTTTTCCCTCAAAATCAATACCCAAAAAAGCCAATGAACTTTGGAAATCGACCTGTTTTGAACTTTTTTTAGCCAATGAAAAAGAAGAGGCATATTATGAATTAAATTTTTCTTCTTCTTTGGCTTGGAACTTTTATTATTTGAGTGCTTATAGAAGTGAGCTAGAAGAGCTTAAGCTTTTAAATAGCCCTAAGATAGAACGCTTTGAAGCGAAAAATACGTTTCAAATACTCTTTGAATTGCCAGTAGAAAATTTGGAGAAATTTGAGCTTTATAATGTGGCGTGTATTTTGCTGAATAAAGAGCATAAACGAACATTTTGGACAATAAAGCATCTGAACTCTCAGCCAGATTTTCACGATAAAACGAGTTTTTCAAGAATTTCATGACAATTTGACATATTTTAAACAATTCTCCTCTTTTTTTGTTAAAATGATTCTATGAAACAATCAACAGCACTCAACTTACTTAAATCTGGCAAAAATATTTTTATGACTGGTTCAGCTGGAACGGGTAAAACTTATGTTTTACGCCAATATATTCAGTACTTAAAAGAGCGACGTATTCACCCCACAGTGGTTGCTCCCACAGGCATTGCAGCGTCTCATTTAAAGGGGCAAACCATTCACTCCTTTTTTGCTTTGGGTATTCGTGACACGGTGGTGGACAATGGTTATGTAGAGTTTTTACTTGAAAAGTCCTATCTGAAAAGTCGATTTTCTAAGTTAAAAGTATTGATAATAGATGAGGTTTCCATGGTTTCCCCTGAAATATTTAGCTCAATGGACAAAGTGCTAAGAGCCTTTAAAAATAATCCAGAGCCTTTTGGTGGGGTTCAGGTGGTCATTTCTGGTGACTTTTTTCAGTTGCCACCTGTGAGTAAGGTCTTTAAAGAGAAGCGTTTTGCTTGGCAAAGCCCTGTTTGGAAAGCCTTGGAGCTTAGAAGTTGTTACCTAGAAGAGAAGTTTCGACAAGATGACAACCGACTCATTCAAGTCTTAGATGAGATACGTTCGGGGGAAGTTTCACCCAAAGCAAAAAGTATTTTAGATGAGGCATTTCATACTCAATTAGAACAACAAGCCACCAAACTCTTTACTCATAATTTTGATGTTGATAGAATAAATATTGAAGAGTTAAATGCCTTAAAAGGAGAGCCTCAAACCTTTAAATATCGGTCAAAAGGTTCGGCTAAAAACATTGAGAAGATTTTTAAAACAGCATTAGTATTAGAAGAAATAACACTCAAAAAAGATGCCATGGTGATTTTTGTCAAAAATAATCCTGAAAAAGATTATGTCAATGGGACAACAGGGGTGGTGGTAGGATTTGAAGGTGACATTCCTCTTGTGAAAATCTCCACAGGTCAAGTCATTAAAGTCTTAGCTGATGATTGGATACTGGAAAATGACAAAGGGGAAAATGTGGCAACGGTTTCACAAATTCCTCTGCGTTTGGCATGGGCGATTACCATTCACAAGTCCCAAGGTATGACACTTGATGCTGCTCAAATTGACCTCTCTCAAACCTTTGAAGTAGGGCAGGGGTATGTGGCATTGTCACGGCTAAAAAGCATTGAGGGCTTACACCTTTTGGGCTTAAATGAGATGGCATTAAAGGTTGACCCACTTATATTGCGTATAGATGAACCCATTAAAAAGGCTTCACTTAAAGCTACCAAAGAGATAGAAGAGTATAGTGAAGAAGAACTTGAAAAAGCACAGAATAACTATATTCAAAGTATTGGTGGCTTAACCCACTTCTTACAAATAGAAGAAGAGAAAAAACTCTTACGTGCTGGAAAATCTTCACTTTCTTCAGACATACCAACGCACATGAAAACAAAAGCCCTCATGGAG
>Ga0256839_1002558_pt1 | contig 20063 bp, 21 predicted proteins | sample 354166metaG_FD_185968 | JGI IMG/M metagenome (GOLD analysis project Ga0256839, IMG submission 185968) | Hydrothermal vent microbial communities from Mid Atlantic Ridge, Atlantic Ocean - 354-166 | ecosystem: Environmental > Aquatic > Marine > Hydrothermal vents | place: Atlantic Ocean: Mid... | reverse complement strand
TCAAAATAACGTCAATTGTGCCAGCATGGCCCGCAATGGCCTCATCAACACTGTTATCGATCACTTCCTGGGCCAGATGGTTGGGGCGCTCAGTCTGGGTATACATGCCGGGGCGCTTGCGCACCGGCTCCAGGCCGCTTAATACCTCGATGGAGGCGGCATCATACTTACTGCTCAATTCAGACTCCTAAAAAATTTTCACAGAATGGCGCAGTCTACCTGCCTCAGACGAATGAGGCGAGGTCACAGATGGCGTAAAAGCCTGTGTGTCACTGTTTCCGCACTAAAGCCTGCCCGTAATTTACCGATATCAATATAAAATTTAAGCACTTAGACCTGTGGTGTTTCACCACAAAGTACAGCTTGCAGGCAATGGCCTAATCACATTGAAAGAGACTAACTAACCTGCGTTTCAGGTTCCGTTAACACACGCCCCCATGACCGCTCCAAATAAAGGCATCACGACTAACAACCACATCCGTCCCCGCAACTGGAGTCTCAGCCTGAGACTCAGTGTCGGTTTCGGTAGTTTGATCCTACTCATGGCCATTGGCATGGGCATCACCCTGTTAAAGCTCGACAGCGTCAAACACACCGCAGCATCCGCCATAGAAAAACGCCAACCTGCTGCTAATTATTTTCAGCACCTGTCACAAAACCTCAATCAAGCCATTGCCTTGCTAAACGGCTATTTATTAACAGAGGAGCCAGAACACAAAGCTGAGTTTAAGCGGATTATCAGCGATATCGCAGACCGTCTGGACACTGCCCGTCAGCAGAAAATTTTTCACGACCTGGGGCTCGACAGCACATTTCACACATCCCAAGCCCTGCTTCAAGAATACAAAGAGCGCGCAAAAGAATTATTCTCTCTTCACGACAATAATCTGAACAACCGTGGCCTGTTATTGGCTGGAGAAACTCTAAACCCGCTGGCCCTCCATTTTTTGGGCAACATCAACACCCTGTTAGCCAGCGACGACCTTAATCCTGACGACCCACAAACTGCTCAAACCTTGCGCATTTTGCAGGATCTACGTTACAACTGGCTGCGGATGATGGGGACGCTTAATCTTTACATCACGGCCCAAGATAAAGAAATTTTGATCAATTTCAATAATTTCAACGAACGCATCAACACTCTGATGGAAAAACTGAATCGGTTGGAAATCAATATCGGCTTCGGTGAAATCGAAGAAATACGTGAAATCCGTCTCGCCTATCTTGCCGGGCTGCCTGCCGTGTTAGATATTTTTTCATCTGATGCCTGGCGAGCTGACACTTACCTGCTGCGAACCCGGATACAACCTGTCACGGATCAATTGCAAACCCTCTTCGAAAGCACTACCGACAAACTGCTCAACGCAGCATTCGACAATGCTCAGGAATTAACCCATGCACTCTATCAAATTCGCATCTCAGCCATTATTAGTATGGCCCTTGCATTGCTCACTGGCATACTTTTGGCCTTCAGCTTCACTCGCAGCATCGTACCACCAGTCCAACAACTGATGCATGCAGCCGGTCAAGTAGCCGAGGGAGACCTCAACGCCGAAGTGATGGTAACCAGCAAAGACGAAATCGGCCAGCTAGGTAACTTGTTCAACACCATGGTTAACCACCTGCGTCTAGCCGCAATGAACGAGCAAAAAATGCGAAATGAATTGCAAGTTCTCAATCAAGGTTTGGAAATCCGCGTTGATGAGCGCACCCGGGATCTGGAAGAAAATGAAATAAAAATTCGTGCCATTCTCGATAATATTGGTGAAGGTATTCTTGTACTGAATGAATCAGGCGTCATTGAATCACTGAATCCGGCAGCCATGACAATTTTTGCAATGAGGAGCGATGAAGCCATTGGCTTACACTGCACATTGCTATCCGAAGGTTATGATGTTGACAAATTCGCTGAACCAGAACAACAAAATCATAACCGCCAACCTAGAGAATACCTGGGCCTTCGCTCAGATGGTAGCACCTTCCCCATGGAAGTCGTCGTATCCAGCGTACTAATTGGTAACAAACACCTGCGTGTTTGTATCGTGCGCGACATCACCACTCGCAAAGAAACTGAACTGAATCTGGCTAATGCCCAAAACCAGTTGGTAGATGCGGCACACAAATCCGGCATGGCCGACATGGCCACGGGTGTGTTGCACAATATTGGCAACATCCTCAACAGTGTCAATCTGGCCGGTGAAGAAATTTATCGCATCTCAAGTAACAGCAAAATTCCCGGCCTATTAAGAGCAAGTAATATGCTGAAAAAAAATCACGATAACATAAGTGAACTTATCATCCAGGATACACGCAGTAAAAAACTGCCTGAATATTTCATCACTATAGGAAAAGTACTGAACACTGAGATCAGCAACATCCAGAAAGAATCCAAAGAACTTATCGCCAAAACTACAATGATGAAAGAGGTCATCAGCACCCAACAAACCTACGCCAGATCCGGCTTCCATAATGAACAACTCAACCTTCCTGAACTAATTGAAGATGCGTTGAAAATTCAGGATGCATCACTCAAAAAATGGGGCATTAAACTTCACACACAATTCAACAACACACCAGCATGTATCGGTCAAAAATCCAAGCTACTTCAAGTAATCACCAACCTGATAAAAAATGCCAAAGAGGCCATGGGTGACAATGATCAATTCAACAAACCCAAAGAAATGCTTATTGAAACCGGCATAGCCAACGACAGCGCTGTTTATCTGAAAATAAAAGACAATGGGTGCGGCATAAATAAAGAACAACTGACAAAAATTTTCAACCATGGATTTACTACAAAAAAAACTGGGCATGGTTTTGGCCTCCACACCTGCGCCAACGCCATGACTGAAATGAAAGGCAGCTTGAAAGTTAACAGTGAAGGCGTACAGAAAGGAGCCTGTTTTACTGTTACATTACCCACAAACAAAGCCGCCTGAAGAAATATATCAAGGCATCCCCAAGAGGTCATAATGGAAAATAACACACGCATTTTGATTGTTGATGATAATGAATCAATCCACGAAGACTTTCACAAAGTATTGATTCATGAACAAGATGAAGACCACCTCACGCTGAGTGACCTAGAAGCCGAACTATTTGGCAACGACGAGAGCACGTTCAAAGACAACATTCCGGACAACATGCCAGAATATGAAGTCGATTCTGCACGGCAAGGTCAGGAAGCACTGACCATGGCAAACAAAGCCGCAAAGGAAGGCCGGCCCTATGCACTGATTTTTATGGACGTGCGCATGCCACCCGGTTGGGATGGCATCGAAACCATCAGCCGCATCTGGTTAAAACACCCTTATATTGAGATGGTACTGTGTACTGCCTACTCCGATTACACTTGGGATGACATCGTCGAAAAGCTGGGCAGCAGCGACAAATTACTATTTCTACGTAAACCGTTTGATGCTATAGCCGTGCAACAAATGGCATTAAGCCTAGTAAAAAAGTGGAACCTAGGTGAACAGGCTAGAAATTATGTCAACAACCTGGAACGGGAAGTGCAACAACGCACCTTGCAACTCAAAGAGCTACTGATCGAATTGGAAGCAAAAAATGCTAAACTGGCCAACACCAATAACCAGCTCAAACATACTGTATTACATGATGCACTGACAAGTCTACCTAACCGCAGTCTGTTTCATGATCGACTGGAACAAGCTATTAAACTGGCCGCGCGTAACAAAACCCAATTTGCAGTAGCCATAATGGATCTCAACAAGTTTAAGAAAATCAATGATCAGCATGGTCATCTAACCGGAGATCATGTACTCAAAACAGTAGCAAACCGCATCCAAAAAACCTTGAGGGACAGCGATACCATCGCCCGGCTTGGTGGTGATGAATTTGCCTTTGTCTTGCCAACCGTTGCCAAGGAATCGCCTGATATTGTCCTGAAAAAAATAATGTCTACCTTCAAAAAACCTATTATCATAGGCAGCAACACTGAAGAGCTCAATGTCGGCGCAAGTATCGGCATAGCACTTTATCCAAATCATGGCATCAACATTGACACATTAATTGGCCACGCCGATACCGCCATGTACACAGCAAAACGTAATAACAGTGACATTCACATATACAGCGAAAATACCAACAAAGCAGCTACGGGTTAGTACGGTTTTCCAAACACACCGACACTTGCAAGCCGCCTAATGTCGTAGATCGGCCCAACGTTAACTCACCGCTATAAATTTCCACTACGTCACGGACAATCGCCAGCCCCAGTCCATGACCCGGTGCAGCCTCATCAATACGCACACCACGGGCCGTCAATTGTTTGATTTCTTCATCACTGCAACCTGGCCCATCGTCCTCCACCACTAACTGTAAATGATGTTCATCACCCTGTAACTCACAACGTACCTGATGCTTTGCCCACTTGCAGGCGTTGTCCAACAAATTACCAATCAACTCCAACATATCATCCCGATCAAAAACAAACACCACATCCGGTGATTGCCAATGAATATTCAAGAGGGTTTTCTGGTTGCCCGTGGTGACATACATACGCTGCAACATATCCACCAACACTGGCATTTCTTCCTGCGGCACAAAGCGTACCCCCGGCACGCCCTGCCCCATAAGTCGGGCACGTTTTAATTCACGATCCATGAGCTGCCGAATACTACTAGTTTGTTGTTTCAGGCTGGCTGACAAATCAGGTAATGCACGCACACGTTCCTGTTGCTCAAGCCGGGTTAGCAAGCTCAATGGCCCCTTAAGAGCATGAGCGAGATTACCCAAGGCATTACGTGAACGTTGCAATCTTTCGCCCAGCAAATGCAACAAATGATTAACTTCACGCACCAAAGGCCGCACTTCGGTAGGAACATCCTCACTCAACTCACCCACCGCCCCCTGTTGCAGATTTTTAACCTCATGTAAAATCTGTTCCAACGGTACAAATGATCGGCGTACAACATAGTGCTGCACACTGAGTAACACCAGCAATGACAAGAACGACAGGCCCGCAAAATACCAATTAAACCGTATCAGACTTTCTGATAATGGCGTCAAATCCTCTGCGACCGCAAGCGTAAATTGATGTCCCTGTTTTTGAAATCCGCCAGCCCACACTAATAATGCCTGCCCCGCCGGGCCTTGTGCAGTCCACTGGCGCACCGTCCCCTTGGGTAATCGAGACACAACCAGGGACTCATCCCACAATGAACGAGAATAAAGTGTTTTGTCATCACTCAACACCATAAAATAATGGCCGGAAAAAGGCTGTTTATAGATAGTTGTCATACGCCCTGGCATCAACTGTAAAGCATCATTTTCATCAACCTGCAAAGCGGACAACAAACTGTCAGCATCATGCTCCAATCGGGACAACACAAATTCCTCACCAAATTTTTCAATCGCACCAGCCACCAGCCACCACAACAGCAGCATCAACAACACAACACTGGTCACTAGCCCTAACTGTAAGCGTTGTTGTACTGACTTCAATCCTTGTCTCCGCTCTGTTCTACACTCTGACACTCAAATACATACCCCTGCCCACGTCGAGTACGAATGCGCTCACTCCCCAGCTTATCACGCAGGCGGCGCACATAAACCTCGATCACATTGCTATCCCGATCAGCATTATCGTCGTAAACATGCTCCGTAAGCCGACTTTTGGATAACACCTTGCCGGGATGATTCATAAAATAGCGCAACAAACGGAATTCCGTACCCGTTAATGAATAACAGACACCCGTGGCATCCATTACCTGTTGACGTTCCTCGTCCAACACCAGACCTGCTACTTCCAGTGAACCATCGGCACGTCCACCACGACGACGAATCATCGCGTCAATGCGTGCCAGTAGTTCTTCTACATGAAAAGGCTTGCCCAGATAATCATCAGCACCGGCACGCAATCCATCGACTCGTTCATTCCAGGCATCACGCGCGGTAAGCACTATCACCGGCACCGTGTTTTCTTGCTTGCGCCAACTGGTTAATACATCAAGCCCTGGCTTCTTTGGCAGGCCCAAATCAAGAATCACCACATCGTAATCGACCTCATTTCCCATGAACTCGCCATCAATACCATCATGCGCTACATCCACAGCAAAACCGACACGGGACAAATCCTGCTTAAGCCCTGCCGCCAATGCCTCATCATCCTCAATCAACAGTAATCGCATCAATCTTCCCGTTCACGCTTAATCAATTCACTGGTCTTTGCATCAAAATAAAACTCCCAGACTTCACCTTGCTCATTCACCAACTCTACCTCGTAAACATGACGCCCATTTTTATTTTCCAGCTCCACCGCAATCACCCGCCCGGATTGCTCGGCTCTAGCAGCCTTGAGAATATCTTCCAACGGTAAAATTTCACCTAACTCCATTAAACGCCGAGCCTCCTCGTGATCCTCGTCACTCATACCGGGGGTCAGCACAAATAAACCCAACAAGCCCAGCAACAACACCAACACAACTGATAACTGTTTCATCATTAAAAGTCCTTTGTTTTATCTAACAGGTTTTGTGGAAAGGGTTTTATACAATCAGCGATTAATCATCCCAATCGGCATAACCCGGTATCTTCACCTGATGTTCATTATAAGACCCCTGCGCCGCCCGTGTATGGCAAAGCTCGCAATTACTAAACGACCGTACCTCAGAATTGCCTTTCACCATACGCTCTGACAACTCATCATGCTTACGCTGAAAATATCGCGTAGTACTGACACGCAGGGGAACATCATTCTTACCCAGCGAACGACTTATACCGCGTGACCGCTTATAATCCGATGTATCCGCTGCATTTTCTACAAGATAACCCATAACCTGTTGAGCATCGATATCATCCAATTCCGCATTTTCCCCAAAATGATCTTCCAGCCCACCCATCATTCGCTGCCAGGAGCGGGCGGGCAACAAGCCGGGCTGGTAAGGAAAATGACAGGAACCACACTCCTCTTTATAAAAGACATTATCCACTGGAGCCACATCCAGTCGAGACTGACCCCATCGATCATCGTCCTCATAGTCATCATCACTGAGCACCAGCCCACTGATACCGATCAACCCTAAAGTGAAAGCCATAGTCAACACAATACTCCAGGTTTTACTTTTACCGTTATCCATAATAGTCACCTTTATCATCTCAAGATTATTGAATGCGAGCTACTGACTGCGAATAAAACTTAAAAAGTCGCCTTTCTCCTGCGGCGTACATTCACGCCCCCACGTCCATTTACAATTACGTTTAAACCACTTACGGATTTTTTTAGCGTTACTCAAACGCTCCGCATTGACTGCCGGACTAAGCGGCTCGATCACCTTACCGGTTTTGGCATGTTTGCCACTGCGGCGTAAATCACTACCATGGCACGTCGTACAACTACGAGCACGACCGTCTTTTGCGCTGATAACTTCCCGCTGCCATAACTGCTCACCTTTTTGTGCGCTGAATGGCCCTGCCCCACTGGCTTGATAATCCGCCTGTTCCTTATCCACCACAGACGCCTGGCTGATCAGTGGTACAGCAACCAACAAGACAAACAACCCCTTGAACAACACCTCATTACCCGTTTTCATGCTGCACCGTCTTCGTCAACCGGTTTGCGTCCATTCACCATAGATCTCACAAGATTTTCCTTATGTTGGAGGCTTGCGATCAACACACCCAGCACATGAAAAAACACCAAAGCCAGCATGGCATTGGAGAAAAACTCATGCAGCTCCTCCACCACATCCTCCCAAAACTCACCCACCCCGGACAAACTAGCACCCAGAGGGCCAGCAGATTCTTCGATGCTGTAAATGACGATACCGCTTATTGTGACCAGCACCAGTGACGACAACAAAGCAATAATCATCGCACCACCCGCAGGGTTGTGGCCCAGATAGCGTCTAGGATGCTGGCCGACAATGGATTTCAAATAAGCCCACACTTCACGAGGACGCTTCACAAAATCCGTAAACCGTGCATGGCGGCTGCCCACAACCCCCCAGATCAACCGGAAAACCAGCAAACCGGCAACGACATAACCCGCGTAAACATGCAAATCCAACAAATCATCCTCAGTAAAATAAGCAATAAAAAAAGCACTCACCAACGACCAATGAAATACGCGTACCAATGGATCCCACACCTTGACTGTTCTTGACTGAACCTGCTGAACATCAGAGCCATCATGCTCAAATTTCGTCATCGTATTCATTTCCATTCTCCTATACCGGTTATCGATTTTTCCCTTGTTGATCGCTAAACTACGCCTCCAAGCTGAAACCAAACTGAAAAACGACAACTTTTTCGCCATCTTTCCACCCAGACGGAATTGACCCAGCCAGAGCCCCTGCGTTAACGTACCGGCCATTCGCAAAAGACCAAAACCACACACCCAAAAATACGGCGCAACAATATGGCTCAAAAAAAACAAAAAACACCCGATTTTGAAACAGCGCTGGAAGAACTCGAAACACTGGTAGAGCGCATGGAGAATGGCGAATCCTCACTGGAAGATTCGTTAAAAGACTTCGAACGCGGCATCGAACTCACCCGTAACTGTCAGACAGCACTGGCCACCGCCGAACAAAAAGTTGAAATTTTGCTAAAAAAAGACAGTGAACCGGAGGCATTTTCGGCCAAAACCGAATAACAACAGCAAAAACTCTTCCCCGAGCTCCTTTGCCCCTACTACCTTACCCTGAATCATGTCACTGATCCCACTACTCAACACCTGCCAAACCCGCACCGAAAAGACACTGCAACACTGGCTACCCACCATCAGTGTAAACCCGTCAGTGCTACACGAAGCCATGCGCTACGCCAGCCTCGATGGTGGCAAACGAATACGCCCATCACTAGTGTATCTCACCGGACAAATGCTTGGCGCAGCACCCACCGTGCTGGATGGGCCTGCCTGCGCACTGGAACTAATCCACGTCTACTCACTAATCCACGATGACCTGCCCGCCATGGACAACGACGAACTGCGCCGTGGCAAACCTACCTGTCACATTCGTTTTGACGAAGCCACAGCAATTCTCGCTGGCGACGCCCTGCAATCCCTGGCATTTTACATTCTTGCCCACGACCCGAACATGCTGGACAAACCCGCCTTGCGCCTGAAAATGGTGGAAACCCTAGCACAAGCCAGCGGCTCACAAGGTATGGCGGGAGGGCAAGCCATGGATCTCGCTGCCGAAGGTACTGGACAAACTATGAATCTGACCGAACTGGAGAATATGCACATTCACAAAACTGGGGCACTAATCCGCGCCAGCGTCAAACTGGGCGCATTAAGTCAGCCCGATATTGAACCCATGCACCTGGAAAAGCTCGACCACTTCGCCAAATGCATGGGGCTGGCTTTCCAAATCCGTGATGACATCCTCGACGTAGAAGGTGACACACAAACTCTGGGCAAACCCCAAGGGTCTGACGAAGCCCGTCATAAAACCACCTACCCCGCCTTGCTAGGTATGAGCGAAGCAAAACAGCGCGTCAATGAGCTACACCAAAAAGCCATCGACAACCTGTCTCATTGGGGCAAAGCAGCGCAACCATTACGTGATATCGCCGGATACATTATCCACCGACAAAGTTAGTACCACATGTCTGATCAAACTGAGCCGCTTAACTATTTCTGCACTGCCTCATCGCGCCACTTCAATTTGCTGACACAACACCTCTGCGCCCTGCAAAATGCGTGGCGTATGACGCTGAATAATATCCGGATTAACGTAAAACAGATGATTGTTTTTCACCGCTCGCAAGGAAGACCAACGCACCCAGTCATCTTTCCAGCCCGGATGATTGAGCGCCGAGTTACCTGCCACAATCACTTCAGGGTCTTTACGCAACACTGCTTCAAGGCTGACTTTGGGTGCCAGCACCGACAGCTTTCCAAACACGTTACGCCCACCGCACAACTCAATAACCTGACTGATAATGTGTTCACCATTAATCGTTATTAAAGGCTGGTGCCAAACCTGATAAAACACTGAGACATCACGAACAGTACGGTACTTATCGCGTAACTCCCGCAATTTTCGCCGAAATACCGCACTGGCCATACTGGCAACAGCTCCATTCCCCGTCAATTTACCGAGACGCTCCAGATTGCTGGCCACATCTTCCAGCTGCCGTGGCTCACTGAAAAACACCGGGAATGACAGGGATTGCAGTTTTTCCAGTGCAGCTGTCGGGTTAGCGCTCTGCCAAGCAACTATTAAATCCGGCTGCAAAGCCACAATGGCCTCTAGATCAACGGCATTGTAGCTGCCGACCTTCGGCAAATTTTTTGCCGCCGCAGGATAGTCACTATAAGATACCACTCCGACAATACGTTCTCCGGCTCCTGCTGCGTACAATAATTCAGTAACATGGGGCGAAAGACTGATAATACGTTGAGCAGGCGCAGGCAGCGTTACCGTGCGACCAGCATCGTCCACCACACTTATGGTAGCAGCGACAGAAGCATAACTATGATTAGCGATAACACCCAGGATCAACACACCCAAATGCAAAAAAACCAACTGACTTCGAGACATGCACATCCCTCTTTTTCAATGCAAAAAATAGCCGACAGTATAACGCGATGAGTACAGAGCTTATTCTTGGTGGCGCACGCTCAGGGAAAAGTACGCTAGCTCTGCAACGCGCCCAGGCAAGCAACAAGGCAGTCACATTTATAGCGACAGCCAGAGCAGGAGATGCAGAGATGGCCACACGCATCGAACGACATCGCGCCGAACGTCCGATACACTGGGTTCTGGTGGAAGAGCCCGTTGCATTGGCCAACGTGCTGTTACAACACGCTGCACCCGAACACTGTCTGCTGGTGGATTGTCTCACCCTGTGGCTGAGCAACCTGCTCGGCGATGAGAGTTTTGATAATAAACAATACATCAATCAACGTGATGCCCTGCTCCAAGCATTACCACAACTGCCCGGCCAAGTCATTCTGGTCAGCAATGAAGTCGGCCTGGGTATTACCCCGTTGGGAGAGGTTTCTCGCCGTTTTGTCGATGAAGCTGGTCGCCTGCACCAGCAACTAGCCACTCTCTGTGATCAGGTCACTTTTGTTGCCGCTGGCCTGCCGATCACCCTGAAGCCGCAACTTAGTGACTAAAGCCGTGGCGGTTAGCATTCCACAAACCACTAAAGCCAAAAAAACAATGAACGATACAGAGACCAACAGCTCCTGTTTTTTCAGTCTGCTGTGGCGACATGAGGTATAGACTAATGAACATTTCTGCCCTAAGTACTGGTATCAACGGCATAAACCAAGGCATGGACAATATGCGTCGCAATGCATCTGCCATCGCACAGGCGGTCAATAAAGGCATTGGCAAAGACGCAACAATTGAGCCATCTGCAGAAGTGGCGACCGCACTGGTCAACCTAAAACTGAACACCTTGCAAATACAAGCATCCGCTAAAGTAGTCGAAACCGTGCATAAAACTATTGGCAACCTGCTGGATGTCACCGCCTGAAACTGAATGACCAGAGAGAATCTGTAAACTACCGTCGCACATTCTAGGTGCTACAAAAATCAGGTAGGATTACTAATTACGTTGGCAAGAAGTCGATGGGGTAAGTCACCACCATCACTTCGACATCCCGCGCACCAAAATTCAGCAATTTCACCCGTGAAACCAGCTTACGCTCCAGGTTTTTATCATTCAATTCACTGGAAATCACCTTACAGGATATTACGCGACCAGACGCCGCAATAGTGATTTCCAATACCACCTTGCCTTGCAGGGTAGGGTCTTTACGTAAAGCACGGCTATATAGGGAATAAATCGCACCTTTATTTTTGTCGAAGACCAATGAAATTTCTTCGTAACTTCGTGACGGTTTACTAGAACCACCACCGCCCGTCACTTGTGGCCCCGCCTTGGCGACGATATCCACCGGGCTTTCTACTTGTGTGGTTTCCCGCCCCGCAAGCGCACTGCGACCTACGCCACTACTCAAGCGTGATGTATCAATACCACCACTTCCCGTTGTGCCCGAAGTCAGAATATTCCGTTTCACAACCTTGGCGGAGGTCGCCCCTTTCGAGAGTGGTTTGCTTTTATTCAGCGCTTGAGTAACCGGTTTGTCACGTAAATCAGCTAGGTCATCCGCAAATGCCAGCAAACCCGACGATGCCGCTTTTTTCCGCGCCTCGGCAACCCGGTCAACTTTTGGCTTCGGTTTTTCAATTTTCTTTTCCGGCTTTTCTTTAGGCTTTTCTTTCTCTTTAGGCTTTTCTTTTGGCTTTTCTTTCTCTTTCGGTTTTTCTATCTTTTTAGGGACAGGTTTCGGCTTGGGTTTCTGTTTTTCCAGCAGTAGCTGTGCCAAGCGCGGCGGCAATTCTTCGACGTTATCCTTATCGACCTCGGGTACAGGAATCCACGGAATCACAACACTGGAAACAAACGCCAATGCCAGAACAATAATGACGATTTTTTTAAGCCGTCCATCGTCCTCCTCCAGACGAGTCCACGGCAAAATAAATGAACGATACATCAATACAGACACGAGTTAACCTTTATCCCGTTTGCGTAAAACAGCCAGTGAAATATTGCTGTAACTCGCCTTTGTGCAAGTCAACATAATTTTTTTCAGCAAAGCGAAAGGAATTTTTTTATCACCCATTATGGTGACTTCACGTAAAACGGGTTTCCCATCCACTGTTTTGGTGCGCACTGTACGTGCGGTTAAACGTAACAACTCATCCTTTAAGGGTTTTATTTCAGCGCTTTTAGAGCGCATCACATCCGCGACAGAAGCAATTTTTCTGCCCTGCACCACAATATCATCAGCCCCCACAATGATAACCACCGTCTCTTTTGGCAGCTGATTAGAAACAGATTCAGGGAGCTTAATTTGTTTAGCGTTGGGCAAATCCTGTACCGACGAAGAACTTACCAGTAAAAAAAACACCAGGATGGTAAAAATGTCCATCAATGACACCATATTCAATGCAGCGGTACGCTTAGTACGCGCATGGTGACGCTCCATACGCTTGGCGCGGCGCGACGCACTCATGGTGCATCGCCAATGGCAATTTGAGGAAACAATTCCTTTTTCACCACAGATGCCGCTTCTACCACTTCGACTTCACGCACCGTATCCATAGCTTTCACCAGAAGCTCATATTCTGTATCCGGCTCAAGCAAAAGACTGATGTTCTGTTTTTTCGGAAAGCGCATTTTTATTTTTATCAAATACTCGGAAAGAGCTGCAAAATCATGCTTACCATCCACACGCTCAAACACTTTCAGTACACCGCCAATAGTATCCACAACAACCAGCTTATCCTTGCGCACAATCACCTCAAAATTACGCTCTTTTTTCTGGTCTTTATTTGCTTGTGATTGTGCATCTGGAGGCAGATTGAGTTCCAAAATGCTGAGTTGGGAAAACACAGCAGAAAGCAACAGGAACGGAATCAGCACCACCATTAAGTTCATAAAGGTGGTAATGTTAAGTTCCGGCACGTCACGACGTGCGCGCCTGACACGGGCTCTTACGGACATATGAAGTCGTTCCGCTTACTGTGCGCCACGCACAGTTTCTTTACGCTGTTCGGCAATCGAATTCAGAAATTTTACCGTCGCCATTTCCATACTATCGACTATTTCAGTTGTCTTCGTTTGTAACACTGTGAACATCAACAGCAGAGGAATTGCCGCCATCAAACCAAAGGCCGTGGTATTCATCGCCACAGAAATACTGGCAGAGAGTAAATCAGCCTTATCAGCCGGGTTTGCATTGGCCACTGCGGTAAACGCCTGAATCAAACCGATGATGGTGCCCAACAAACCCAGCAACGTCGCGATATTGGCATAAGTCGCCAAATAATGGGTGCGCTTTTCAAGGCGTGGGATAACTTCCATCAGCCCTTCTTCCATAGCAATCTCAATATCATCACGGTTTCTGCTTATCTGTAGACGGCTTAAACCATAAGCCATGATTTTGCCCACTTCCGACTTGGAACGACTACTCAACGCCATAGCCTGTTGGTAATTATTAGCCTTCATCAGTGGAGTCAATTTATCCCACATACTGCGATTAGTTTGTTTTGCAATTGTCAGATACAAATACCGCTCAATCGCAATTGCCGCGCCCAACGCAAACACCAACAAGATAGGATACATAAATACCCCACCTTCCTGGAAAAATTTCACGATCGCGTTAAAGACATCCATACTTTTCTCCTCACATCACATAATTCGATTTTTTATGCTATCCGCCAGTGTCATACAGCGATGCTGTATATTGATCATATCAAACAGAACATACTCGTGGCGATTGAGATTCAGGTACCATTGCACGCCCTCTTTATCCCATGACTGCGTTGAAATTCCTCGCAATAGAACGACTATTACTTGTCATTTCGCCTCGCCATGAAATAAATATGACGCACATTGACACCAAAATCTCAAACGCCACGAGTATAGTGTCCAACATGCTACAAAGCAGACCTGTACCAACTGACTCAATTCATAAAATCCTGCACACGAAAACACACTGCACATGGCGGCATTTTAACGGTATTCTTGAGTTTCTGATAGCAAATAAGGAAGGTTAAGCAATTTAAAGCCTGTGCCGCACTTGCATTCATATTATTAAACCATTATTTTTTCGCTGATTCTTTAATTTAGCATTTCCATCTGCTACTACTCCCGCTCCTCCGCACCGAACAACATGCCAAAATATTCAACCTGACGCCGAAATATATTCCTGTCCAAAGCTTCAAAGGCAGTATCAAAAGAATCGCTACCAGCGCCTCCTTGCAACAAACCCAGCCTCATACTCTTCCAGGGAACGACATACAAGATTTTAGGTAATTCACGACTACCCTGAATCGCTGTTTCATCCAGTTCAATTCTATCCGCAGCAAATGTGTTGAGCGACAACAACGCCATTAACAAAATGCTAAAAAAAAGACGCATCATTTTTTAGCCCTGCGCCCTAAGTCAACAATCCATTTTTTAACTTCAACATCTTCTTTCGGCGTTAACTTTTGATATCGCTGATAGTGCTTCAACGCTTCTGGCAATTTACCCATATATAATTCCAACAAAATACCGAAATTAAGATGAGCATAAGCGTAATCGGGATCAATCTGCAAGGCTTTTTCATAATAGCTCTGTGCCTGCTTAAACTCACCGGCACCACGGCTAATAATCCCCAGGTGATTCAAACTTACTATATTTTTCGGATTGATTTTTAATGACGCTTGAAAAGCAGTTTTTGCTTTTTCCAGCTTGCTTTGATGAAAATACAAAATACCCAAATTTGCCTGTGGCCCGGAATAATTTGGATATTGGGTGGTCAGCTGTTGCAATGCTTTTTCAGCTTGCGCCGTTTTTCCCTCACGCATTGCCAACAAGGCCGCTTCATAGGATGCGGAAACTTTGGGATCAACTTTTGACAGCTTTTCTTTGGAGGGCGCAACCACGCCACTAGTCGGCTCAGTAGTTACCGCACAAGCTGCCAGTAACAAGACAGCCATCACAAGAAACAAGTGCTTAGCAAGCTTCACGCATTTTCCCCAAGAATAATAAACAGATAAGTGTTGCATCATAAATAGCTTTTTAATAAAGATACAGAGCTGTCGATTCGCTCTTTTCGGACTTGGCGTAACGCACAGGACTCAACTTACGTAACTCCATAAAGCTCTTTTTTACCCATTCATCAAACATACCCTCGCTGACACGCCCAACATTTGATTCGTGGATGTTAATCGACTTCTCTTCAAAGGGGTAGGCTTGCTCTTCCAATAAAATATCGTATTGCTCAATTTCTTCTTGAGACAAACCTTCTGGTCGTTCTGATCGCATCAACTCTCTTCCAAATTCATTATAAATTTCTGCCAGCCAATAAACGGAAGCCGTGGTCACTTCAGCAATCCCGTAATCTGCAGCCAAAGTAAAAGCATCAACGGCCTCTTTCATTTTCTGCTTTTTACGTTCCAGGTTTTGCTTCAGCGGATGCACCAGTTTAACCTGCTGGAAAGACTGAAGCGCTGGCTCTGCCAACTCAAGAGCAGACTTCGCCGCCAAATACTGCGTGCGTGCTGTGCTGCCGCTGTCGGCACTTTTGTCGTGCTGAATAATTTCCTTTAACCAATGACGTCGCTCACCCAATTGTCCGGCCTTGCCATAAATAACGGCCAATTTGTGGCGCGCTTCAGTCGCCTGTTCCATGGGTTGTGGGAACAGGCTCACATAACGTTTATAGGTTGCGATAATCTGTTGATCGTTACCCGCTTCTTCATACAGCTCTGCGGCCTGCCATAAGGCAGCACGCCCGATCTCCGGGTCTGATGTGTTTCTTGCCATATTTTTCAGTTCAACCGCAGCTTTGAGTGGCTGTTTGTTTTTCAAATAAGCCTTAATCAAGTTCTCTGATACTTTTGCTGCCAACGGATGCTCAGGGTTTTCATTACGAAATGCCAAAAATTTGGCAATTGCACCGCGCCAGCTTCCTGACTCCATCAAGCTTGCGGCAATATCAAATTCTGCCGACTGAATAACAGAAGAATTTGGCGATACTTGCTCAACCCGGGAAAACTGAGCAATCGCTCCTTGCAAATTGCCCTTTGATTTCATGTACTCACCCTGCTTATAAACTGATGCAGCCAACCCATCTTTCAATGCCTTATAGCTCGCATCATTCACGCCTGTTAAGCTCAGCGCGACCTTATAGGCCACTTCAGCTCGCGTGTAATCGCCTTTTTCGAACTCTGCGCGCGCGATAATTTTCCATGCTGTACGCCGCGTTTCGGAGTTAGGTGCATGTGACAACTCCAGGATTTGTCGTGCTGCCACAGCTGCCTGATTATATTTTTTCAGTGCAAACATATCCTCCGCAGCCCTAGTTAACACCTCCGCAGAACGCTCATCATCCGGAAAAGTTTTACCAAAACGCATGGCACTACCCACAGCTAGACGGCTCCAAGTTGTTTTTTGTTTCCCTTTTGCTTTTTTTTCTGCCGCACCATAAGCCAGCAACGCGGCATAACCTGCCTCCGCATCCTTACCAAACCGCACATAACGATAGGCAGTTTTTTCATACTCTCTGGCTGCCTTTTCAAAATCGCCAAACTCAAACAAAAGTTCCGCATACAGAAAATTCAGTTTTTGTGCATTTTTACTCTGACCAAACCAGTTCAAATGCTGTCGATACCAGATGAAAGTAGTCTGATAGGCGACGGCGGTTTTGCTTTTCTGGGCTTCTGCATGAAGATGACGCACAACATCTTCTGAATTTTCTCTTACTGCCGTCTTTAACCTCGCCAGTATAGTGTCTTCCTGCTCCTCGTAACGCTTCCAATAGGCACCATTAATGCGGTAACGTTTAATGAAGGTACGTTTTTCTTCGATCAAAACACTGGAAAAACCCGCCTGGGTGTAGGTCTTTATTGCCTTCAGATCAAACTCAAATGCCTGCTCATGCATGGGATAAGCTTCCGCAAAAGCGTGATACGTATCTGCTGCATCCCGTACACGATTTTTTTCCACATAAAACTCTGCCAAATTACGATAAACCCGGATCTCGTATTCGCGGTGCCCATTTTTCTCAAAATAAGGCTTGATCGATTTTCCGCCGCCCAATTCGTTAAACGTCAGCGTCACAATACGAAACACATCATCAACCAACTCCCTGTCGCCACGGCTCAGCTTGGGCGCCCTTGCCAATCCCACAGTCGGCTTTAATTTTCGGTCAACGAGAGCAAAGAAAGCTTTCAGCGCTTGTTGATAGCGCTCTTGTTTGAATAAGGCCCACCCCAGTTTTGTAGCGGCTTTTTCGTAATAACGCGAAGAAGTCCCCATAGAAACAACCTGGAAATAAGCCTGCTCAGCCAATTTGAATTTACGCCAATCAAACAATAATTCACCACGCCGAAACTGTAACTCATCACGATTTACGGCACGCGGATTCAGAGCCAGCAAGCGATCCAGCGCCCCCAGTGCCTTTTCTTGCAAACCGGCTTGTTCATAGGCTTTGGAAAGCTGATATAGCAACCCCCCGGAATGCCTACCTCCAGCTGATAATTTCAAGGCATCCTCATAGAGTTTGATTGCACCACGAAAGCTTGTTTCCCTTAATACCTGCACATCGGCATCAGCATCACCCTGCGCAAACACTTCCATTTGTTTCTGAAAACGTTCTTCGCTACGCTCCATTTCCAGATCTGCCAGCCGCCGCATAGCTTCGATTTTCTGTGAATCCTGTTTGGCGTCAGACATGAATTCCCAATAATTATCCATCGCCTTATTGCGACTGCCTGCAATGGGGGACTCAGTATCAATCTTGATATCCAGCTCACCAAGGTCTTCAAGGGTTTCCTGTTTTTGACCACCCGCACAACCCACCAGCAACACCATGAATAACCCACACAACAACCGCAGATTCATTGCTCACCACCCCAGCGTTTGGACGCATAATCATACATCTGCGCCATGGAGAAACGGGTTTCACTGGCGTACCCTAGCAAGCGTTGCTTACGACGCTCCAGCGTTTCCTGCGCCAATACTTCAAGATGTGTTTGTGTGCGCTCCAGTACCGACAATAGCTCGTTCTGCAAATTCACTACCTTTTTTTCCAGTTCCCGCCGATGCGATGCTGCCAAACCTTTAGCATCACCAACCTGCGATGACCATTGCTCCAGACGCAGCAGCGACTGTCGCAGCTGCGCATGATTCTTCAAGGTTTCCTGAAATTCATTTGTCGCGAACAGCTGCCACAAATAACGCCCGCCTGGGGTATCAGGCAGGTTCGGCTTCCATCCACCCTGCCCTACTGGCTGACCGGCAACCACACGCACCAACTTATCTGTCAATATGCCATTATTCACTGCGGCTTCCGCCTGATGCACTTGCTCAATTTCCGCTTTGAATGTGTCCAACGCCCGCTGATAGTGCTCCAGCGCCTGCTTGAATCCCTCCAGTTTGCCAAAGGCAAAAGGTACGGCCAACAAACCATCCTGCACCGCCGGGTCACTGGCATCCATTTTGATCAACTTCAACCAAGGCACCAAAGATTTTTTGTGTAACTCTTTCGCGGAATAAATACGTCCCAAGCCCAGCAGCGCCTGACTGGACATTGGCCCCTGCAAGCGCGTCTTCACAACGTATTGTTGAGCCTTTTCCAGTTCGTTTTTATCCAGATAATGATACGCCAGCATCAAATTAGCCTTGTCACGCAGGGTGCGGTTTTCTTCTGTATCTGCCCCCTTGCTGCCCAATTTCTCCAACAACACCAAGCCTTCCTCTTCTTTCCCCTGCCGGAACAACGCCACTCCCAGATTAAAGCGACCATATGTCGCCCATACAGATTTTTCACCAAGCGACTTTACCAGTGACCGTTCTCCCAACTGTCGCAAGTAAATCACTGCTTGATCAAAATGCTGTTGCTGCATCAGCACCATGGCGCTCAACAACAGGCGCTCCTGCTGCGCCTGGGCGAGCAATTCCCCGCTGATACGTTGCAGCGACATCAATGCTTTATCCGTTTGCCCATGCTGGTACTGCACCTGCGCCAAACTCAGCCAAGCCAAGTTTTTCAGCTCCTGCGGTTGATCGCTATTACCGACAGCCTTAAAAATCAACGCTGCCTTGTGATGAGCTCCATTGGCAAGGTACATACTGCCCAACACCAGCTGCGCCTGAGCTGGCCGATGCTTGATATGTCCTTGACCCAGGTCCCTCTCCAGTCGGGTAATGGCCTCAAAAGGTTCGCCCACCAATAAATCAAACTGTGCTGCACGCACTAACGGATCTTCAATACGCTCCCACATCACCGGCGCGGCAACCAAAGTCTGGGCACTTAGCAACAAATACGCCACGCCACCCAGCATTTTTTTCAATCTGGATCCTGTAGCAACGTAAGCGTGCGCAGAACCGGGGGACGACACAGGCCGTCGAATGAGGCTTCGTTTATTCTGGTAGTGCAACAACACTTACTTCCACTCCTTAAACGACATTTCAGGCAAAGGCTGGCTCTCGTCCGAGGTAATCCGTAACTCCACCACACGACGTCCTTCACCGGAAGTTATCATCAACGTTGATGATAACTTCCGGTGAAGGACGTC
>Ga0256839_1002557_pt1 | contig 20068 bp, 12 predicted proteins | sample 354166metaG_FD_185968 | JGI IMG/M metagenome (GOLD analysis project Ga0256839, IMG submission 185968) | Hydrothermal vent microbial communities from Mid Atlantic Ridge, Atlantic Ocean - 354-166 | ecosystem: Environmental > Aquatic > Marine > Hydrothermal vents | place: Atlantic Ocean: Mid... | reverse complement strand
TATATCTCCAACGCACCTGACTATAACGGCTTCATTCCGCGCGGCGCAAATTCAGCCTATCTCTATACGGCCTGGGAAGGTGCGGGCCGTGATGGTGCAGGCGCTGTCAGCCGCCTTTCGCTCAGCCGGGTTGATGGCAAGTGGCAGGCAGATCTCAAGCAGTCCAAAATGCTCGATCTCAGTTCCATAGATGGCGGGCAAGTGCTGTGTTCCGGTGTGGTCACACCGTGGGGAACGCCATTGCTTTCGGAGGAATATTTCTTCTACAACACCGCTATGTGGAACCATCCAGACAACCACGATGCCGACGAAAAAGCCGGATTTCGCGGCGGCAATGATATTACCTATATCAAACCAAAAAACATGAACCAGTATCTTGGCAAAATGTCCAATCCCTATCGCTATGGCTACATGTTTGAGATTAACAATGCGGCCGCTAAAGACGGGCAGGAACTGGTGAAGCATTACGCGACCGGGCGCTTTAGCCATGAAACTGCAGCCATCATGCCAGATATGAAAACCATCTATATGAGCGATGATGATTCAGCGAAATACAATTCGAAAAAATACAACACCGCATCCGGTGGCGTATTGTTCAAATTTGTAGCAGATACCAAAGGAGATCTAAGTTCCGGTTCGCTATATGGGGCAAAAATGGCGCAGGACGACACCAGCGATCCAAACAAGGCGGGCTTTAATGTGACATGGGTGCTGCTTGGCCATTCCAACAATGCGCAAATTGCAGGCTGGATTGCAGAATATGACGATGTCACCATCGCCGACTACAAGGAAGGTGAATCCAGCTATATCTCTGATACAGACATCAACAACTGGGCAGAAGGTAAAACCGGCAAAGACCTGAATGGTGATGGAACCGTTGGATCGTATAAGGACGATCGTCCTGCATTCCTTGAATCCAGACGTGCAGCCGCAGTACTTGGGGCCACCAATGAATGGGATAAGCTGGAAGGCATTACTTCCTATGGCAACACCGTATATGTGGGGGCGTCATCTCTTTCTTGGACCATGGATAAAAGCTGGGGAGACCCAAATTGGACAACCGGGAAACGCGACGAAACTGATGGCGGGGATATTGCTCTCGACAAGGAGGATTGTGGTGGCGTTTACAAGGCAACCACTGGTGATGATTATAACATCACCCGGCTGGAGCCATACGTGATTGGCAAAACCACAGATGACGGCAAGTGCGATGTGAACAACATTGCAAACCCGGATAATATCCTGGCACTTGCAGACGGCATTCTGCTGATCGGCGAAGATGCGGGCAAGAAAAAGCACCCGCTGGATATGTTGTGGATGGCTAAATAGGCCACACCACTTATCTGTAGATAAAACTAAACCCGCCGTACAATTTGTGCGGCGGGTTTTTGTTGGTAATATTTCATTCGCTCATATTTCATTCAATCAATTCACTCAATGCTTATGTGAAAGCGAGTGAATAACGAGCCGCCACCGTCGTGGCGCGAACTCGCAGGCTCGGTGCAAGGCATCGAAATAGCCGTGAGAGAGATAATTCAGGATAAATATCTTTGATATTTAGCCCAACAAGGAACCAAGCTGCATGGCAATGCCCATGTCGCCATCAATTTTCAACTTGCCAGACATGAACGCCATTTGAGCATTCAGATCACCGGATGCAATTTCAGCAAAATCTTCCATGGAAACACCGATGGTGCAATCAGCTTCGCCAGCCTCATTGTCAACCACAGCATCTGCACCGGTTGCATCAATGCGAATTGCGCCGTCATCGCCAAAATCAAATACAACGATCTTGCCATCAATCCCGCCTTTTTCCGCTACGCTTTTTTTCATTCCTTCGGTGAGTTCTGCAAGTGACATTTCAAATTCCTTCAGGTTCAGTGGGGTTACAATCTGGCATTACAAACTATCATGCCGTATTTCTATTTTGTTCAATTACCGCCCTATTAGCGCAGTTTACGTAAAATGCCAAACGATATGATGGAGAAATCTTATTTGGTGATAAACTTTACCAAATTTTTGATCTCTCCAGCCAAAGGTCAAACCGCGAGAAAATCAAATACCAGTTTGATATTTAATGCGATCACCAGAACCGCAATCAGTGCCGCAAGCACAAGCATCCATGCAGGTGCTCTAAAATTCTTCATTTTCTTGCGGTCGGCAGAGAACATCACCAATGGCACAACTGCAAACGGCAATTGCAAGGAAAGCACGACCTGGCTGAGGATCAATAATTCGGTGGCACCGCGCTCACCGAAATACCATATCATCAAGACGGCAGGTATGATTGCAACTCCGCGGGTAATCAGCCTGCGCGTAGCAAGCGGCAACCTGATGCGCAAAAAGCCCTCCATGACGATTTGCCCTGCCATAGTTGCTGTGACAGTCGATGAAAGGCCGGATGCAATGAGCGCCACGGCAAACAAAACCGGCGCGATGGCCGCGCCCAGCAGTGGGGCAAGCAGTGCATGGGCATCACCCAAATCCTCGACCACCCCCTGCCCCCGATCATAAAAGGCAGCTGCTGCCAAAATCAGAATTGACGCGTTAATAAACAGGGCAAACCCAAGGGCAATTGTAGAATCCAGCGTAGCAAAACGGATTGCATTTCGTTTGCCCGCATCATCAAGCTCATAGGCTCTGGTCTGGACAATGCCAGTGTGAAGATAAAGATTATGCGGCATTACCGTTGCGCCCAATATGCCCAATGCCAAATAGAGCATTCTTGGGTCGGTTACAATTTCAGGGGTTGGTAGAAAGCCCGAAAGAATGCCACTCATCGACGGCTGCGCGAGGATTAGCTGACCGACAAAACAAACCGCGATCACCAGAATCATCGTAACCACAAAGGCTTCGATCCAACGAAAACCGCGTGATTGTAGATAGAGAATTAAAAAGACGTCAAATGCGGTAATGGCAACGCCCCAGATGAGCGGCAGCCCAAACAGCAATTGCAGGCCAATTGCGGTGCCAATAACCTCGGCTAAATCGGTTGCAATTATTGCAAGTTCCGCCAGGACCCACAACGAAAATGATACGGGCCTGGAATATGAATCGCGACAGGCCTGCGCAAGATCACGCCCGGTGGCAATAGCAAAGCGCGCGCACAATGCCTGCAGCAAAATCGCCATAAATGACGATACCAATACGGCGGCCAATAAAGTATAGCCAAACTCTGATCCGCCGGCGATTGATGTTGCCCAGTTTCCAGGGTCCATATATCCGACTGAAACCAGAAAGCCCGGCCCTAAAAATGCAAAGAATCTTGAAAAGAACCGACCATTAGTCGGCACGGCAACCGAGCGATAGGACTCAATCATCGACGGTGTATCGATGGATGTATGAAACCCGTCATCGGTGTTTTTGTCTTTGGAAGTTTTTAAGTCCAACTGACCGCTTTCCAACGTAAAACGCATGAATGTCTGACTGCAATGCCGGACAAAACCTCACCCCTATTTATTGCTAATGCAAATCATTCGCAAAAGCAACTACCTTCATTAACATTCTAAAAAAACTGCCTGATTGAGCGGCAAGACCATATTTTCAACCACACTAGAACGGTTCACGGTTTGATTGAATCGCTCCAAATGCTTTCGCTCACGGCTAATCGGGCTTTGCCCGGCCTCCGCGTGGGCGATGCATAAGCACCGGGCCACTCTTAGTGGCCTGACTGCTTCCATGTAAACATGAAAGCGTCTAAACGCCCCCCGACGGCTGGGCGGCGTGGCCAAGATCTTGAATATTCTGGATTATCTGATTCACTGGTTGAAATATTTGCGCCCCTAAGCCATTCTGCCAAAAAACCACACCCAACCAAAGGAACTCTCCCTTGCGCGAAGCTCTCATTGTCTCCACTGCCCGCACCCCGATTGGTAAAGCCTATCGCGGTGCCTTTAATGCCACCCCTTCCCCCACCCTTGCCGGACATGCAATTGAACATGCGGTCAAACGAGCCGGCGTTGAGGGGGCGGAAATTGAAGATGTGGTTTTGGGTGCTGCTCTGCAACAGGGCGTTCAGGCAAGCAATATCGGCAGATTAGCGGCCCTTCGCGCAGGCTTGCCGGTCACCGTTGCCGGTCAATCTGTCGACCGGCAATGTGCTTCCGGCATGATGGCCATATCAATTGCCGCAAAACAGGTAATTTGCGACGGCATGCAAATTACCGTTGGCGGCGGGGTTGAATCTGTCTCTATGGTTCAAACCGCTGAAATGCGGGTTGGTGTTGATCCTTCCCTCGTGGCCATGCACAAGGATGTACACATGCCAATGCTGCAGACCGCCGAAGTGGTGGCTGATCGCTATAATTTATCCCGCGATGTTATGGATGAATATGCACTTCAATCGCAGCAAAGAACGGCTGCCGCCCAACAGGCAGGCAAGTTTGATGATGAAATTGTACCGCTTGCCTCAACCATGATGATGAAAGACCGGGAAAGCGGCGAGATTTCCAGCCACGATGTCACCCTTGAAAAAGACGAGGGCAATCGCCCTTCCACGACATTGGAAGGCTTACAGGGCTTAAAACCGGTACTTGGCCCGGATATGAGCATCACCGCGGGTAATGCCAGCCAATTATCCGATGGCGCTTCAGCTGCTGTTGTGATGGAAGCCAAAGAAGCTGAAAAACGCGGTCTCACCCCGCTTGGCGCCTATCGCGGCATTGCAGTTGCCGGCCTTGAACCGGATGAAATGGGCATTGGCCCGATTTATGCTGTTCCAAAACTGCTTGCGGCCAACGGGTTAAAAATGGACGACATCGGCCTTTGGGAGCTCAATGAAGCATTTGCAGTGCAGGTTTTGCATTCGCGCAATGTGCTGGACATTCCCGATGAAATACTCAACGTCAATGGTGGGGCAATATCCATCGGACACCCCTATGGTATGTCCGGTGCGCGCATGGTTGGCCACGCACTGATTGAAGGAAAACGCCGGGGCGCAAAATATGTAGTTTGCACCATGTGCGTTGGTGGCGGCATGGGTGCTGCCGGTCTGTTTGAAGTGCTTTAAGGATTATTATTATGACCGCTGTTGAAATGAACCGCGAGGGCGATGTTGCTGTCCTTTTGATTAACAACCCACCTGTGAATGCGCTTTCCCACGCGGTGCGTATGGGGCTGAAACTAGGGCTTGAATTTGCTGATGGTTCAGGTGCAAAGGCTGTGGTTATCGCCGGTCAGGGCGGCACTTTTATTGCCGGGGCTGATATAAAAGAATTTGGCCTACCGCCAAAGGAACCCGGCCTTGGTGAAGTGATTGATCTGATTGAGGCCTGCTCAATACCTGTTGTTGCAGCCATTGAAGGAAATACACTTGGTGGCGGGTTGGAAGTAGCACTTGGCTGCCATTACCGGATTGCCAATGTCAAAGCCCGGGTTGGCTTGCCCGAAGTTACGCTGGGCATTTTACCTGGTGCTGGCGGCACACAAAGGCTCCCCCGGCTGATAGATGCGCCCGAAGCGCTGGCGATGATCACATCCGGTGCGCCGATAGACGGACGAAAAGCCAAAGCAATCGGATTAGTTGATGAAATCATTGAGGGAAATTGCGTTGAAGCTGCCATTGCCTATGCGCATTCGATCGCTGACAAACCATTCGACGACCGCAGGCTTTCCAAACGGGAACTGTCATTGAGCAAAGTAATATCTCTACAGTTTGAAGGGGTCGATGCCCAGATCATCAAACGTGCTCGCGGGGCGATTGCACCACTCAAGGCGGCCGAATGCGTAAAAGCCGCCTATACCCTGCCCTACGCGGAAGGCATCGCCAAAGAGCGCGAAACATTCATGGAGCTTGTCGCCTCTGACCAATCAAAGGCGCTTCGACATATTTTCTTTGCCGAGCGGGCCGCTGCAAAAGCCCCTTCCGATGTTTCAGGCACGCCGCGAGATGTTGATTCTGTTGGCATTATCGGCGGTGGCACAATGGGCGGCGGCATTGCCATGACCTTTGCCGATGCGGGCATTCCGGTCACCATTATAGAGATGAATGATGAGGCATCAAAACGCGGCATCGCGATGATGGAGAAAAACTGGAAGCGAAGCGCATCACGTGGGCGCATTTCAGAAAAAGATGTGGAGGCCCGGATGGCGCTGGTCACCGGCTCCACCTCCTATGACAGCCTTAAAGAGGCTGATCTTATCATCGAAGCCGTATTTGAAACCATGGACATTAAAAAGGACGTATTTGGCAAAATTGATGCGGTCGCCAAGCCGGGCGCGGTGCTTGCCAGCAACACCTCCTATCTCGACATCAACGAAATTGCCGCAGCGACCTCGCGCCCGCGCGATGTTTTGGGCATGCATTATTTCTCACCCGCCAATATTATGCGATTGCTTGAAATTGTGCGTGCAGACGAGACCGCTGACGACGCGCTTCTAACCGCACTTGCTGTTGCCAAACGCACCCGAAAAAATGCAGTTGTGGCCGGTGTGTGCCACGGCTTTATTGGCAATCGCATGTTGACCCCCTATGCCCGACAGGCAGGACTGTTGTTACTGGAAGGCGCTTCACCCGAGCAGGTTGATAGCGCACTGACCAAATTTGGCTTTGCTATGGGCATCTTTTCCGTTGGTGATCTTGCCGGTCTCGATATTGGCTATAAATCCCGCAAGGACCGCCAGCTAGAGCCACACGAGGTTCGTGTGTCGCTGATTGCAGATCGTCTGGTAGAAGCAGGCCATCTGGGACAAAAAACCGGCTCTGGCTATTATCTCTACGACAAGGAAACACGGGCGCGCAGTGAAAATCCGGCGGCAACTGAAATCATCAATGCGGTGCGCGAAGAACTTGGCATTACACCACGTGCAATTGACGACGATGAAATCATTCAGCGCACCCAGTTTGCCCTGATCAATGAGGGCGCGCATATTCTGGCCGAGGGCATTGCCCAGCGTTCCAGTGACATAGATGTGGTCTATAATCATGGCTACGCCTATCCGCGCTGGCGTGGCGGACCAATGCATTACGGCGACAGTATTGGCCTGAATACGGTTGCTGATGCGGTTGTTAAATTTGCCGAAGGCGATGGCGCGCTATTCTGGAAACCGGCACCGCTGCTTTTGGAGCTTGCCGAGAATGGCATGACCTTTTCAGAGCATGACCGGATTAATCAATAGGGCTACCGGGCCAATGAATGCAATTGGACAATTAGAGTGCTTTCGCGGTTATCTAAATCACCTCAGCGATCTATCTATTTGTTTCTATACACTTCTCATCCGAAAACCGGCTACCACTTTTCGGGAAATGCTCTAGCCATCCGTATTAAAATGGCGACAATATACTCTTTAGATACGGTTTGTGGTTGCAATTAAAAAGGCGATGGTTTATCGGCATGGCGCGGCATTATTTAATGCCTGTTGCAAATCACCTGCACCCGATAATTGGGGCTTTTGAAATTGCAAAGACAATGCGTAATGATGAGTTTTACCAAACTCAAGCGCCTTGGCCCCTATAGCTCAGCTGGTAGAGCAACTGATTTGTAATCAGTAGGTCGGAAGTTCGAATCTTTCTGGGGGCACCATTTTCTCGCTCACGCTGTCGCCCTTCTGGCTGCGCTCCGCGGGGCGGGCAATAGCCCGGGCCACACTTGTGGCCTTTGGTGTGCCGTGCTCGAGGTTTCTCAGACACGCCGCACTATTTTTAGCAGGGTCCATTCTTGTCACATGCTTTACAATTGATACCGGAGAAATGGTGACCCCTGCTGGATTCGAACCAGCGACATCCAGCTTAGAAGGCTGGCGCTCTATCCAACTGAGCTAAGGGGCCATTCTTGCGGGGAAGTATATCTCCCCATTCATCTGCGCAGAACTATAACAGATCATCATCAGCCTCAAGCACAATGATGGTTTTACCGGCTGAATTTACAAAATTTGGCAGCCGAAAGTTTCATCTCGACTGCCAAATTTGCATTTTAGCCTAATTCATATCGCGTTCATTGGTATTCACTCAATAAACCGGTTTCCATTTTTAGGAGACAAGCTTTAGAAAAAACTCTGGCGCTGCCACCAGCCGCCCTTTTTCTTTTTCCCATCATCTTTATCTGATTCTTCTGAACCTTCATCGCTCGAAGTCTCAGCAACATTTGCCTCCGCAACAGTTTTTGAAGCTGCCTTGCGCTTGGTATTTCTACGCGGTTTTGCAGGCGTTTTGTCTTCGTCAGTTGTAATTTCAGCTGGTGCAGTTTCTACAACAGAATCAAATTTTTCCGGTGCAACCTCGGTTGCCTCTGTTGCTTCGACTGCCTCTTCGGTCTTTTTCTTGCGCGGTCGCCTGCTTGTCCGACGTGGTGGCTTCTTGGTATCTTCAGCCATAACTTCTACTGTCTCAACAGTATCAGCTGTCACTTCTTCCGCCACATCTGCGGTATCATTAGCCTCAACTGGAGTTTCTGCTGGTTTAGCCTTTCGGCCACGGCCAGGACGGCGATTACGGCCCGGCTTTTCTTCGGCCGCCTCAGGCTCAGCAGGAACAACGACTTCAACAGTATCAACTATTTTAGCAGCGTTTACTGTGCTTTCGGATTTTTCGTCGCTTGATTCGGCAGATGTTGCTTCATCTGAATTGCTGTTGCGACCACCGCGACGCCCACGCCGACGGCGCTTTGGTTTGGCTTCACCTTCATCTAAGGCTGCAACTTCAACAGCTGGAGAATCATCTTCAGCAGCAACGGTTTCTGCCGCTTCAGCTGAAACGGTTGCTTCGTTTGAATTTTCCTCACCCTGATTTGATCTTCCCCGACCACGCCTGCTTCTGCGCCGCTTGCGTTTTGGGCGAGTTTCATTTTCGTCTGCATCAGCGCCATCAATCACAGCATCAGGTTCATCGGAGGCGGCATCATCCGCTTCAGGCCAGAACGAATCAGGTTGAACATGATTTTCCACCTGCGCGCGCGGTGTGGCAAAATCTCCGCGTTCAATTAATAAAAATTGATTACCAATAGTCGGGTCAATTTCAATGGTGATCAAAACACCGAAACGGGTTTCAAGGTCGACAAGATTCAACCGCTTGTAATTAAGCACATATTGCGCCGTTTCAGCCGAGGTTTTGACAACCAGATTGTGCCTGGAGGCTTTAAGCAGATATTCCTCTGTCGTTCGTAACACATGCAGTGCAATGGAAGAAGGTGAGCGTACATGGCCAATACCATCACAGGTTGGGCAGGTCTTAGTAGTGCTTTCCAAAACACTGGCGCGAATGCGCTGGCGCGACATTTCAAGCAATCCGAAATGTGAAATACGACTGACCTGAATGCGGGCACGATCGTTTTTTAAGGCATCTTTCAGGCGTTTTTCAACTGCCCGATTGTTACGCTTTTCTTCCATATCAATGAAATCAACAACAATCAGACCGGCAAGATCACGCAGGCGAAGTTGGCGTGCAACCTCTTCGGCGGCCTCAAGATTGGTTTGCGTTGCCGTATCCTCGATTGAATGCTGGCGCGTTGAACGACCGGAGTTCACATCAATGGCGACCAGTGCTTCGGTCTGGTTTATTACCAGATAACCACCGGATTTCAGCGTCACCTGAGGTTGCAGCATTTTGTCCAGCTGCGCTTCAACGCCATTGCGGCTGAAAATCGGCACCCGGTCTGTATAGCGTTTCACATGTTTGGCATGGCTAGGCATGAGCATGCTCATAAAGCCCTTTGCCTCGTTATACGCCTCTTCGCCGGAAACAAATATCTCCCCGGTATCCTTGTCATAAAGATCGCGGATGGAGCGCTTGATCAAACTGCCTTCTTCGTAGACCAAACATGGCGCTGTCGACTGCAGGGTTAAATTGCGAACATTTTCCCATAATCGCAACAGATATTCGAAATCGCGTCTGATCTCAGGCTTTGTGCGGCTTGCGCCCGCTGTGCGCAAAATTACGCCCATGCCTTCAGCAACATCGAGATCACCGGCAATTGATTTTAAACGCTTGCGGTCGGCCAAATTGGTAATTTTGCGCGAAATACCACCACCACGGGCCGTATTGGGCATAAGCACAGAATAACGCCCGGCGAGAGAAAGATAGGTTGTAAGCGCTGCGCCCTTATTTCCACGTTCTTCCTTGACGATTTGAACAAGAATAATCTGGCGGCGTTTGATAACTTCCTGAATTTTGTAGTGGCGGCGTTTTACCCGGCGAACAGGAACTTCTTCCAGCGCATCTTCAACGCCGACAGATTCAACGGCATTTTCATTATCATCGCCGTTGTCATCGTAATCACCATCATCCTCGTCACCATCATCGTCGTCGTCATCGTCTTCACCGGCCGGTTCAGATATTGTGTCGCTCTCGTTATCGGCGGCAATCGAATCCGGCTTATCTGAGGCATCAGAATCAGTGGCCTCATCTTCATTTGAAGCCATTTCTCTTTCAGTTGCAGGCGCGTCCGCGTCTTCCTGAGACTTAGCCTCAGGAACCAGGCCTTCACCGTCTTTTTCGTTTGAGCCTTCTTCAGTTTCGCCGGAAGCATTTTCTTCTGCGGATTCTTCGGACGCCTTTTTGGCTGATGGTTTACGGCGCGAACGGCGTCTGCGCTTGGCGGGCTTCGCCTCTTTTTCTTTTTCTTTTTCCTCTTCAGCTTCTTCTTTTACCGCAGCCGCTTCCTCTTCCAGCAGCGCCTGGCGGTCTGCAACTGGAATTTGGTAATAGTCAGGGTGAATTTCGCTGAAGGCAAGAAACCCATGACGATTTCCGCCATAGTCGACAAATGCTGCCTGTAAGGATGGTTCTACGCGGGTAACTTTTGCTAAATAGATATTGCCGCGAATTTGGGTTTTGTTCTCTGATTCAAAATCAAATTCCTCAACCCGACTGCCGCGGACCACCACAACCCGGGTTTCTTCCGGGTGGGAGGCATCGATAAGCATCTTATTTTGTGCCATTTAGTATTCTTTCCACGATTCCATAGCTGAATGTCAGGGCTTTTCCCCTGCCCCATTTTATCGGGAACATAGCCATCGAAATCGAATAACTGGTGCGTTTGTACCGGATCACTTTCAAGCAGACGATGGCACACACCGGAAAACACCCTTTTGGTGTCCGGGCTGAATATCAAGGCCACTGGCTGCGCGTTTTGCGCAACTGGCGTGATATTTTGTGACTGTATCGAATTGGCTCTCATAGATTCCGCAAACGAACTGATTAAAAATTTCACTCACCGGCATTGCACCTGATGAATGATGTGAATTTGCCTTTTGGGCGGGCATCTCAATGAAAATCATAAAGAAATGCCTGTAAAATGTGGTTCTGTAACAAACAGCATCCACGAACTCGTAAATCGGACCTGCTGGACTATCAGACGTCGGATGGCAAAAACAATTACTTTTGAATTGCATAAACTATTGTAAGGATTAAATAAATACAGTTCACTGCCGAACTGAACTATGCCTTACCGCCGCATTTCAATTTTGTTTTTGCCTGTGTCCCGTCAAATCGCAACCAGGTTCCGTGCAATACACATATGCCTGCATTGAAAATAAAACAAGCAATATTACTGCATATTCAGAATCATAGAACAATTTTAAAAACATTCGATTAACTGGGTGTGATTAATTGACGAATGCAAGATATTGTTAACCATAGTTCAACCAGCAGCGGTCATTATAGCGACATAAACCAATCCAGCGGATTCAAAAACAATGTCCAGGCGAGTTCATAACCAATGGTCACGTATGTTTGCAATGCTGCGTAATTTATGCGTGGTCATTGCATATTGCGCGGCAATATTTCTGCCGGAGACTGCTCTTGCCGCAAACAAAGCTGTACCCGGCACGAGCGAGCAAACTGCAATTGCATTTGCGGCGCGGATTGCGGGAGATTCCAACAGAACCCGGCTGGTGGTCGATTTTGATCGGAAAATCAGCTTTAAATCTCTTTTTTTGGAGAACCCCAACCGGCTGGTCATTGACCTGCCAGATACTATTTTCAGTTTCGGTGATAATCAACAGATTCCGTTGTTTGGCCTGATTGACGGCATCAGGTATGGGGCAATTGCGCCGGGGCGATCCAGGATTGTGCTGCAAACCAGTTCCCCAACGCGTATTGATAATTCCTCTTTGCAGCCGCACGGTGACAAAGGTCATTATCGTCTACTGCTGGATATTGTGAAAACAGACAGGGAAAGTTATCGAAACGCAATATTTCTGCAGACCGGCGATAATGGAAATTCGGGCAATGTTGCCTATAAGGGCGATCGAATCAGGCGTAAAGACAACACAAACAACAAAATCATAGTGGTCATTGACCCCGGTCACGGCGGCATTGATGGCGGCGCAGAAGGAATGCGGGTTGGAGCGGAAAAAAACATCACACTGAGTATCGCATTGAAATTAAGAAGTGAATTGGAAAAATCCAGGCACCTCAAAGTATTGATGACCAGAACTGCCGACACGTTTGTATCGTTAAATGAGCGGGTCAGCATTGCGCGAAGAAACCAGGCTGACCTGATGATCTCGCTTCACGCGGACACATTGAGTCAGAAGCAAGTCAGAGGCGCCACGATATACACGCTTTCGAAGGAGGGCTCGGATGAATTGGCGAAAAAACTGGCTGACAAGGAAAACCGGTCCGATCTGGTTGCCGGACTTGCCCTCCCCCAACAAAATGCAGAGGTTGCGGATATTTTAATCGATCTCACAAGACGGGAAACCAAGTCATTCTCACTTCAAATCGCACGAATACTGGTTTCGCAATTGCGCTCCCAGATAAAATTGATAAAAAACCCGTTGCGGTCAGCCAATTTCCACGTTTTACGAGCACCAGAGGTGCCATCGGTATTGGTTGAGCTTGGCTATCTTTCAAACACAGCTGATGAGCAACAGCTCATTTCGGACCTTTGGCAACAAAAAGCAGCGGAGCAAATGAAAATCGCTATAATGAATTATCTGCGCCCTAAAATTGCCTTACGCGGAAAATAGACTAGAATTCAATATTCGCGCGAATAAAGAAATTTAATTATATCAAAATTTTATGCAGCATATCAGAATTATTGATTCAAGGCACTTATTGATACAAACTGAAACAGAATTTTCGAGATATACCGAATCATCGAAAATTATAGAATTCAGCTTCTCTCAGCCCTATTTTGTACACAGTGTTTTAGTTTATCCACTTGAATCAAATGTGGAGATTTACTAGGTGAAAGCTTAACGCTATGGATTACGCTAGGTAAGACCAGATAAGTTCGCTAAATTAAGATTTGGGTGCGATTCGGGTAAAACTGCCTTTTTAGGAAAAAATGAATGTTTTTGAGAATTGTTGGCTATCTGTTTGGTATTGGAACGATGCTTGGGCTAATTGTAGCTGCAGGGGTTGCCTGGTATGTATCGGACCTGACGAGCGATCTACCTGATTATGAGGTGCTCAGCCGATATGAACCACCGGTGACCACCCGCGTTCATGCGGTTAACGGCAGCCTGATGGCCGAATACGCCCATGAGCGACGTTTATACCTGCCAATTCAAGCAATGCCTGAGCTTTTGAAAGAAGCTTTTCTTTCGGCCGAAGACAAGAATTTTTACCGCCATAATGGAATATCCCTAACGGGTTTGGTGCGAGCTGTTGTCATTAATGTTCAAAATTACGGCTCGGGTAAAAGGCTTGTTGGTGCCTCGACGATTACCCAGCAGGTTTCAAAGAACTTTCTATTGTCAAACGAGCGCTCAATTGACCGGAAAATTAAAGAAGCCGTTTTGTCGCTGCGTATTGAGCGCGCCTATTCCAAGGATAAAATTCTGGAATTATATATGAACGAAATTTTTCTTGGTCTTGGTTCATATGGAGTTGCCGGCGCATCGCTTGCCTATTTCAATAAATCGGTCAACGAATTAAATTTGCAGGAGATCGCATATCTGGCGAGCCTGCCAAAAGCGCCGAACAACTATCATCCCTACCGATTTACAAAACGGGCCATCGAGCACAGAAACACAATTCTTAATCGTATGCTCAAAAATGGTTATATAACTCAGGATGAGGCTGATCAGGCCAAAAAGCAACCACTTGGCGTTAATCCTCGTCCAAAAGGTTCGTACCTGTTTGCTTCGGAATATTTTACCGAGGAAGTACGCCGTGAAATCATTCAGCGTTATGGTAGCGATGCCTTGTATGAGGGGGGATTGTCTATCCGGACAACTCTTGACCCGCGGCTGCAGGTTGCTGCGCGTAGTGCGTTGATAAAAGGGCTGATGAGCTATGACAAAAAACGGGGCTATCGTGGACCGATTACAAAATTAGAGCCAAGCTCAGATTGGGGAATTAGCCTCAATAAGGTCAAACCACTTAGTGATGTACCGGAATGGACACTGGCGATAGTTTTGTCGGTTACTGACAAAGAAGCGCGGGTTGGATTACGCCCCCCTACCGGGGTTGATGGTAAAGTTGCTTCTGACCGGACTGAAGTGAATATCATTTTGAAAAGCAATAGCTGGATTAGAAAAGTAGCAATAGAGGACCAGAAACGCCGCACAGCAAAAACTATCGATAAGATTCTCAACATTGGCGATGTGATCTATGTTGAAAAATCCAAGGACGAAAAAAATCCCGGGTATTTGCTGCGTCAGCCTCCTGCTGTCGGCGGTGCAATTGTCGCAATGGACCCGCATACGGGCCGTGTACTTGCCTTGGTTGGTGGCTTCTCGTTTGCGCAATCCGAGTTCAACCGCGCCACTCAAGCCTATCGACAACCCGGTTCGGCCTTTAAACCTTTTGTATATGCGGCGGCACTTGATAATGGATACACGCCATCTTCGGTGGTGTTGGATGGGCCGATCAAGGTTAATCAAGGTCAGGCGCTTGGTGTTTGGGAACCAAAAAACTACGGCGGCAAATATGCAGGGCCATCAACCCTTCGTCTTGGCATTGAAAAATCCAGAAACCTTATGACCGTTCGACTGGCCCAGGATATGGGCATGCCGCTGGTTGCTGAATATGCAAGGCGCTTTGGTATCTATGATAAAATGTTACCTGTCCTTTCCATGTCGCTCGGCTCTGGAGAGACAACCGTAATGCGTATGGTCAGCGCCTATTCTGTGCTGGCTAATGGTGGCAAACGTATCACGCCATCTATGATTGACCGAATTCAGGACAGGTATGGGAAAACCATATTCAAGCATGAGGAGCGGGTTTGCGAATCATGCAGCGCGACCGAATGGAACGGGCAGGATGAGCCTGAGCTGATCGACAATCGTGATCAGGTGCTTGATCCGATGACAGCCTATCAAATCACTTCAATGATGGAAGGGGTGGTGCAACGCGGTACTGCCGCTCGGCTGCGAACCATGAACAGACCAATTGCAGGTAAAACCGGCACCACCAATGAGGAAAAGGATGCATGGTTCATGGGCTATTCAACCGATCTTGCCGTTGGGGTGTTTGTAGGTTTCGACCGACCCAAGCCGATGGGCCGTGGCAGCACCGGCGGCGGATTGGCAGCCCCCATTTTCAGAAGTTTCATGGAAGTTGCGCTGAAAGATGTACCACCGGTCAAGTTTCGTGTTCCGCCCGGCATTCAGCTTATTCCGATTAACCGGAAAACCGGCCTTCGCGCTCGGGCCGGATCACCGGGTGTTATTCTCGAAGCGTTTAAACCTGGCACCCGCCCACCGGATACGTATTCAGTAATCGGCTTTGAAGCAGATCTGGCGCGCGGTTCTCTTACGGTAACGCCGCAGGCAAATCGGGCGGTTGTTTCGGGCACTGGTGGATTGTATTAGCGGCATCTGATCACCGGCACTTTACTTCCCATAATCTGCAGCGTAATTTCATTTCAAAATTACCCTGCCTTTTTCTGATGCAGGGCAATACCCCTGAAAAAGGAAGTAGCTTTCTATGCGCGCTGAAACGCAAAGTCTTGTTGACGAAATTAAACAGGCAATCAGCCTTCTACGCCGCCACCTGGATTGGGACAAAGCGCAAAAGCGCCTGATCTTCCTGAATGAAAAGGCCGAGGACCCCGATCTTTGGAACGATTCGGATAATGCTCAGAAACTCATGCGCGAGCGGCAACATCTGGAAACCAGCATCAAATCGATCAACGATCTCGAAGTCGAGATGAATGATAGTCTCGAATTGATCGAAATGGGTGAAGAGGAAGGTGATGCCGATATTGTTTCCGAGGCCGAGGCAACAATTCAAAGTCTACACAAGACCCTGGGCAAGCGGCAGGTTGAAACGCTGCTTTCTGGCGAGACCGATGCTAATGACACCTATCTTGAGGTTCATTCCGGAGCCGGTGGTACAGAGAGCCAGGACTGGGCCTCAATGCTGCTGCGCATGTATATTCGCTGGGGCGAACAACAGGGCTACAAGGTGGAGATACAATCATCGAGCGCAGGTGATGAGGCCGGTATAAAGTCGGCCACCATTTTAATCAAAGGCCATAATGCCTATGGTTTTGCCAAGACAGAATCCGGCGTACATCGGCTTGTTCGCATATCGCCATTCGATAGCCAATCACGGCGACACACTTCGTTCTCATCCGTATGGATTTATCCGGTTATTGATGACAATGTTGAGATTGATATTCAGGACAAGGACATTAGAATTGATACCTACCGTTCATCCGGGGCTGGCGGGCAGCACGTTAATACCACCGATTCGGCCGTGCGTATCACCCACCTGCCGACCGGCATTGTGGTGCAATCATCAGAAAAGTCACAACATCAAAACCGCGCCAACGCCATGAAAGCGCTGCGGGCGCGGCTTTATGATATCGAGATTAAAAAGCGCGAGGAAGCCACGCAATCGGCGCACGATTCCAAAACTGATATTGGCTGGGGCCACCAGATCCGCTCCTACGTGCTGCAGCCCTATCAACTGGTGAAAGATCTGCGCACCGGGGTAGAAAGCACCAATCCAAACGCGGTGCTCGATGGCGATCTCAATCAGTTTATGGAGGCAGCCCTTGCCCATCAGGTGACAGGTGAAGACAAGGTTGTGGAAGATATCGAGTAGGGCAATCAGTCGATAATTTTCGATAAATCAATTTCCATGGATATTTGCACCACCTGCAGCCATCAGCACATGATGGGCCTGATGGTGGGCGCCGGTTGCCATTACCCCAAAAAAACCAAGCGCACTGATCTTTTGCAAATCCTTTGGATTGGCTGAATTTACTGTCATAATTGCCCCTGTATCCGTCACCTCAGCCTTAACATTCCAGCTTGTGGTATTTGAAAGCACGCCCGCATGGGCTGGCACCATATTGTGAACAGCTTTTAGCGCTCGCCCTTCGGCGGAAACCGTAAAAATTACGCTGCTATCCGAGGCGCTACTGGTGGCACTCGCATACAAAGTAAGCTCATTCATATCGACCAGATGCTCGCGCAGTGCTGAAATGTCAACCTTGCTCCAATCTGTTTTGGGGTCAGCGTTTAACAAAGCAACGATCTCGGCAATTGCTGCAAATCCGCCCTGCCCCGGCTCACTCGCGATCGGCAATTTTGCCCCGCCCTGCTGCATCATTTTGCTATGGTCCATGCCCGATTGATGTTGCATCTTGGTTTGGGCAAAAGATGTGCCTTGCATTGCCAGCAAAGCCACAAATGCCGCGATCAGTTTAAGGGTTGAAAGTTCTGCCATAATTCATCTTTCCAAATATTACATGGGGGATTTACCTGATGCAGACAATGCCATATCCCCACTCTAGTAGATATGATTTCAGTCATAAGTGAGCAAAACATGCTTCCAGATCTGTTCCAGGCAATTCCCACGAATGCGATGCGCCATTTGTCTTTGGAAAAAGGCCAGCATCTTTTTCACCAGGACCAGAAAACCGGTGGGCTTTTCTGCGTGGAGGAAGGATATATTGAATTACGGCGCGCTACTCAGGCCGGAGAAATACTGCTGGTTCATCATGCGATCAAGGGTGAAACATTCGCAGAAGCATCGCTGTTTTCTGATTTTTACCATTGCGATGCGGTTGCGACGCAGGAAAGCACTTTATTAATAGAGATCGACCGAAAGCACGTTTTGGAACATCTGCAAACCGACCCCAATTTTGCAATTGCAATGACCAAACATTTAGCCCGTCAAAATCAGGTTTATCGCCGAAAACTGGAAATTATGGCGATCAAAAGCGCGCCGGAACGCGTATATTCGGCCCTGAGCGATGATATGTTAAAAGGCGGTATCATTGCGCTTGCAGCAGAAATTGGCCTCACCCATGAGGCAGTCTATCGCAGTTTGCGAAAACTGGTGAAGCAGGGCCGCGTGGTGCAGACTGGCCGGGGGAAATATTCGATAAAATAGCGAAATTCGGATTATTTTAATCCATCCCAATTACCCAATCGTTCAATCGCAATCTCAATATCTGATTTGCTTCCAGCAAAGGAAAAGCGAATATAATTTGGGCCTCGCACGGGGTCAAAATCCAGCCCCGGGGTAATGGCGACACCGGTTTCGCGCAACACACGCCTGGTAAAACTCATGGAACTATCGGTAAAATTTTCAACCGATGCATAGGCATAGAACGCCCCATCAATTGGTAGGATGTTGGTGAAGCCGAGCTTTGGCAGTGCGTCGAGCATTAAAGTACGGTTTTCAGCATATCCGGCCTTCACCTGTTGCAATTGCTGTTTGCCTTCAAAGGCGGCAGTTGCTGCAATCTGCGATAATTCCGGTGGCGAAATATACATGCTTTGGGCAATCCGCTCGACAGGCCGCATGAGGCATTCCGGCAAAATCATCCAGCCGATGCGCCAACCGGTCATGCAATAATATTTGGAAAATGAATTGATGATGATGGTCTGATCGCTGTATCGAAGCGCTGTTTCCTCCTCAAGCCCGGTTGCATCGCCATAGGTCAGGCCGTGATAAATCTCATCCGAAATCAACCAGAGACCAAGTTCTTCGCAAATATCGACGATTTCCTTCAATGCCGCCGGTTTCATCATGGTGCCGCTTGGGTTGGCAGGACTTGCAATCAACACGCCCTTTAAGGGGGATAGCGCGTGCGCCTCGCGAATTTGATTTGCGGTCAGCGCCCAGCGGGTTTCTTGGTCAGTCTCAATCTCAACCGGCTCTATTGCCAATGCGCGCATGATATTGCGATAGGCAGGATAGCCCGGTGTTGCTATCGCCACCCGGTCACCGGCATCAAATGCCGCCAAAAAAGCCAGGTTAAAGCCTGCGGAAGACCCGGTTGTGGCAAACACCCTGTCGGATGACAATTCTATTGCGTATTGCTCATTGTAATGTTCGGCCACCCGGCGGCGAAAAGGCTGAGTACCGGCCGCATCGGTATATCCCAACCTGCCGCTTTGCAAAGCTGATCTTGCGGCCTCCAGCGCCGTATCGGGAGCAGGCGCACCCGGCTGGCCGACACAGAGCGAGATAATATCCCTTCCCTCTTGTGCAAATGCATTGGCCATTGCCAGAATGTCCATCGCATGAAACGGTTCCACATTGCTGCGAATGGCGGCCTTCGGCTTGCCAGAATGAGGGGATGCGGCCATTTTGTTACCTTATTGATGTTGAATTTGATTAGCGTGCGACCATCGTCTAAACAACAGGTATTCAACCAGTCAAAGGGACATTGTCAATTGAAGAATAAGCTTCTTGGTATATTCGTTGCATTTACGCTTGTTGTTACATCCTCAATTTATCCGGTCAATTATGCCGATGCGCAGGGTCGCAGGGGAATATCTCTCATCCGCGATGCAGAAATAGAAGCGCTGCTGCGCGACTATGCCCGCCCTATATTCAAGGCTGCCGGGCTGCGCCGTGGTGCGGTCGAAATTTTCATCGTCAACAATCAGCAATTCAATGCATTCGTGCTTGGCAGGCGGTTGTTTATCAATTCAGGCGCATTGCTGGAAGCAGAAAGCCCGAATGAGATCATCGGGGTTATCGCCCATGAGGTGGGGCATATTGTTGGCGGGCATCAGGAAAGGATGGCAGACCAGCTTCGCACGGCTAAATATATCGCCGGGTTTGCCACCCTGCTGGGCGTCGGCGTAATTGCGGCGGGTGCGGCTTCCGGCAATCGGCAGGTCACAGGTGCAGGCTCTGGCATTCTGCTGGGTGGGCCAACTCTGGCCATTCGCGGATTACTATCCTATCAACGCGGAGAAGAAGCGGCAG
>Ga0256839_1002556_pt1 | contig 20073 bp, 11 predicted proteins | sample 354166metaG_FD_185968 | JGI IMG/M metagenome (GOLD analysis project Ga0256839, IMG submission 185968) | Hydrothermal vent microbial communities from Mid Atlantic Ridge, Atlantic Ocean - 354-166 | ecosystem: Environmental > Aquatic > Marine > Hydrothermal vents | place: Atlantic Ocean: Mid... | reverse complement strand
CATCCTTCAGCTCCTCAGCCTGGGTTACCTCCTGGAAGTGGCCGGCCGCATCGCGCGAACCGGCAAACTCTCCTCGGCGTTCGTCGGCGTCCGCAAAGCGGCTCGAGTCGGAACCATGGCTCTGGGAACCTGGCTGGTGATGTTGCCGGTGACGGTGATTTCGAGCTTTTGGTATTCGGCCCATCTGGTCGATGCGAATTCCGACACGACGGCCGGCTGGTCCATCGCCTTGACGGTGGCGGTCGTGCTGGCCGTGACTCACATCCTTTGGGCCTGGTACCGGGGTGGACGGCTGCGTCATTTCTTCTGGCCGGCTCCCGTTCGCTTTTGGCGTTGGCTTCGACAACCGGGCAAGATCGACCGGGCTGCCGATGCGCTGTGGGATTTCGTCACCTCGCTGCGACTGACGTATTACTTCAAGTTGGGCTTCGTCGGGTTCTTCGGCACGATCGCCTGGTTGTTCGTTCCCGTTCTGTTCGGCGTGGCGGCCACCGATCCCAATGGCGATGCCCAAGTGTTGTGGGGACTGATCAGCGGGATCACATTCGCGATTGCCGTCTTCCACCTGCCGATGGTTCAGGTCGAATACGCGGCGGACGGGAAGTGGCGGCGACTGTTCGACGTCAAGGCGGTTTGGCGCGACTGGTACCGGGCTCCAGCCGCCGGTCTGATCGCTCTCGTGGCCACACTGGCATTCGCCCTTCCACTTTATCTGCTCAAGATCGAACTTCTGCCCCGCGAAGTCACCTATCTCCCCAGCTTGCTGTTCGTGCTGTTCGCACTCCCGTCGCGCGTGTTGCAAGGATGGGCCGTCGCGCGAGCTCGCAAGAAGGCCGACCGTTCCTTCGGATGGTTCCACTTCGGTTTCCTGCTCCCGCTGATCGCCACGGCGCTGACGGCGGCCGGAATCTATTCCCTGATCTCCTTCTTCACGCGATACACGTCCTGGTACGGCGGTTGGAGTCTGCTTGAACAACACGCCTTCCTGGTGCCCGTTCCCTTCCTCGGGTTCGGAAGTTAGACCGGCTCTACGCCAGGATCTCCTCGACCACCCGAGTCGGTTCCACGCCGATCAGCCGCTGGTCGAGTCCTTGGAAGGGAAAGCTGAAACGGCGAGCGTCAAAGCCGAGCAGATGCAAGATGGTGTGATGCAAGTCGTGAACGTGGACTCGGTCCCGCACCACGTTGAAGCCGAAATCGTCGCTCTCGCCCAACGTCACTCCGCCTCGAATCCCACCGCCGGCCAGCCACATGGTGAAACAGTTGGGGTGGTGATCGCGTCCATCCGTACTTCCCTGAACCATCGGCGTCCGGCCGAACTCGCCACCCCAGATGACGAGGGTATCCTCGAGCATTCCCCGCTGCTTGAGGTCCTGAATCAAAGCGGCACAAGCCTTTTCCGTGTCGAGGCAATTTCGCTTCAGATCGCGTACCAGCCCGCCATGCTGGTCCCATGACTCGTGAAACAACTCCACAAATCTCACACCGCGTTCGATCAACCGGCGTGCCAGCAAACAGTTCGTGGCGAAGGATGGCTTTCCAGGTTCGGCGCCGTAGAGGTCGAGGACATGTTGAGGCTCTTGTGCGATATCCATCAACTCGGGAGCGCTGGTCTGCATGCGGAACGCCATTTCGAACGAACGGATCCGCGTGTCGATCTCGGGATCTCCTACTGCGTCTCGGTGCAAGCGATTGAGGCGGTTGATGGCTGCGAGCGACTCCTGTTGAACCTTCGCGTCGACGCCCGAGGGATTCGACAGATAGAGCACGGGGTCTCCGGTGCTGCGGAACGTCACCCCTTGATAAACGGTCGGCAGGAAACCGCTTCCCCAGTTGGAGTTTCCTCCGCTGGGCCCCTTCTTTCCCGAGCTGAACACCACGAACGCCGGCAAGTCGTCCGCTTCACTCCCCAGCCCGTACGTCACCCACGCTCCTAGACTCGGCTTTCCGAACTGCTGCGTCCCCGTGCTCATGAAAATCTGAGCCGGCGCGTGATTGAAGGCGTCGGTCACCATCGACTTGACGATGGCGATCTCGTCGACCACCTTCCCCATGTTGGGCAGCAATTCCGATAGTTCCGCCCCGCACTGGCCGTACCTGTGGAACTTGAACTTGGGCCCCAGCAACTTCGAGTTGGGATTGATGAAGGCGGCCCGATAACCGCGAATCAACTCCGCGGGAGGCAACTGGCCGTCGAACTTGGCCAAAGCCGGCTTGTAATCGAATAACTCCAGATGACTGGGCCCTCCCCCCATGAACAGAAAAATGACTCGCTTGGCCCGAGGCTCGAAGTGAGGCCGTTTCGGCGCCAAGGGCTCGGCCGCGTTCGTGCTATCGGGCAGCAGATCGTGCAAGGCGATGGCTCCCAGCCCGATGCCGCACTGCTGCAGGAACCAGCGTCGTGATACGTCTTGAAAGGTCTTCGATGCTTTCTCGAGATGGACTCGACGCCTCATGGTACTTGCTCACTATTGCTTAGGAGGCTGTAACGAAACTCCAGGCCACAAGCAACATGCCCGAGGCTCGGAGGCGATGCGGCGGGTTTTGTTACACGCTCGAACAACTATTCCTTGGTAATCGTCTCATCGAGATTGAGCAGAACCCGGCACACCAGCGTCCATGCCGCCAGTTCTCCGTCATCGACTCCGGCGACTCGCTCGGCAGGTCTGCCATAGGCGTCCATCAGGATGGCTTGTGGATCGAGCTGCTTTCCTTGGATTCGCCGGCGCTGAGTCTGCAGCAATTCCTGCAACACGCGCAGTTCGTCTTCCGTCGGCCGGCGAGCCACACAGCATCGAAAAGCATACGTCAACCGCTCCCGGTCTCCCTTCGATGGACGCACTAGCGACTGGCGAGCCAGCGCCTGGGCGCATTCGAAAAAGAGCGGTTCATTCAAGGTAACCAAGGCCTGAAGCGGCGTGTTGGTTCGAGGTCGCTTCACCGTCGAATACTCGCCGCTGGGAGCGTCGAACGCCTGCAGCGGCGGGTGGGGCACGCTGCGGAAGCGGAACGTGTAGATGGCTCGACGATACTGCTCGCCGTCCCGATCATAAGCCCATGTTTTGGGCCCGTAACTCGCCGGGCGCTGAAAGAGAAACTCGGGAGCCGGCGGATAAACGCTGCGACCGCCGACTTTGCGATTGAGCAGCCCCGAGGCGGCCAGCAGGATGTCGTGCACGATTTCCGCATCGACACGAAAACGGGGCCCGCGTGCCAACCATCGGTTGTCGGGATCGCGTTGAAATGCCGCGGGCGAAACGTGCGAACTCTGCTGATAAACCGACGACATCACAATCAGCCGATGAATGGGTTTCCAGCGCCAACCATGATCCATCAGTTCCACCGCCAACCAATCGAGCAGCCGGGGATGCGAGGGTGGACTGCCCGTCGTTCCCAGATCCTCGGGAGTCTCCACCAGCCCTCGCCCGAAATAGGCCTGCCAAATGCGATTGACGATCGATCGAGCCGTCGTCGGCGAGTCGCGGGCAACCAGCCAGCGCGCGAAATCGAGTCGCGTCGGCGGACCGTCGGCGTCGAATGCGTGCAGAAAATCGGGAGTCCCGGGGGTCACCGGATCAAGCGGCTTGAGGAAATCACCTCGCTCCAACACGAAGGTCTGGCGTGGAGTTGTGCGCTCTTGCAGCGTGAATTGAGTCGTCCCTTCGGGATGCCGACTCCATAGCCGCTCGATCCGCCGGTTGGCCTCTTCCCATTCCTTTACCGTGGTTCTCCAATACGAAAACACTTTCGCGATCTGTTCGTCGCTGCGCTCGTGTGGCGGAATCCTCAGAATGGACCGGATCGCTCGCGGTATCGGATCCGCGTCGGCTTCGACCGGCGCCACGGAAATACGGAAACGGCCCAGATTCAGGTTCTGGTTGTCGTCGCTGTTCCAACCGCCCTGACGCTGCGACAGGACGATCGTCAAACGCGTGCCTCCCGGAAAGGCGGCGTTCTCTTCGGCAACGAACACGGCCTGACGCGCCTGGTTGCGGCGGCCCGGTCCCGCATCGATGCCCCAGCCGGTGTCGTTCTTTCCGTCGATCGCATATTCGACCGGTCCGATCACGCCCGAACTCTTTCCCTTGGCATCGGTGTAAGGGGCCTTGAGCTGCTTGGGAGGATTGGAATAGTCGGCGGTCGCTCGCACGAACTTGACAACCTTCTTGCGGCTCGGATCGGTCACGCTGGTCGCCGTGACCTCGAATTCGCTCAGTGCGATCTGCCCGTCGACAGCTCGCCCGGGGCCGCCGGCCGGCAGATTGGGATCGGTGAACAACTCGAGCCGAAAGCTGCGGATCTCGGACTCGTTCGTTGTAGCCGTGAACGTGGCGTCGAACCGAGTCGGGGCGTAACCTTGGGCCAGCAGGGAACCGTCTTCCTGCCGGTAGTAGCGCTGGTTGTTGTCGCCGGCATTGGAGATCTCCAAAACGGTCCAAGGGACGGTTTGCCTTCCGAGAGCCGACTCCCACTCGGCCATCCGCTGCCGCCAGTTGGGCGTGCGATTTTGCAACTCCCGTTCGATCCGCGCGATCTCATTGAGAATGCGGCGCCGCTCTGATTGTTGCTCGCGCGTGTAAACGACGGGCTGGGCTTCGTGGCTGTTATTGAGAAAAGCGAACAGGCGATAGTAGTCCTTCTGCGAAAACGGCTCATACTTGTGGTGATGGCACTGCCCACATTGCAGCGTGAGTCCCAACACCGACTTGCCGATGGCATCCATCCGATCGAACATCGCCTGCATGCGGAATTCCTCGGGGTCGATGCCGCCCTCCTCGTTCAACATCGAATTGCGAAGAAAGCCGGTCGCCACGATCTGATCTTGAGTCGCATTGGGGAGCAAGTCGCCGGCAATCTGTTCAATGATGAACCGGTCGTAAGGCATATCCCGATTGAGTGAGCGAATGACCCAATCGCGATAGAACCACACTTCCCGCGGTTTGTCCTTTTCGAACCCGTCGGAATCGGCGTAGCGGGCCGCATCGAGCCAAATCCGTCCCCAGCGTTCGCCGTAGTGGGGAGAATCAAGCAATCGATCGACTACTCGAGCATACGCATCGGAACTTGTGTCGGACAGAAAAGCATCGACCTCTTCTACACTGGGAGGCAAACCGATCAAATCGAGATAAAGCCGGCGGATCAACGTGGCACGATCGGCTCGCGAAGCCGGCGCCAGTCCCTCCGCTTCCAAACGCGCCAGCACAAACGCGTCAATCGGCGTTTGCACACGATCGCGAAAGCCAGTGGTCGGAAGCGGTGGTCGACGAGGCGGTTCGTAGGCCCAGTGGCGCGACCACGGTGCACCTTGCTCGATCCACTGCCGAATGAGTGTCACTTGCTTCGGAGTCAGCGGCTTCTTGCCCGAGTCGGGCGGCGGCATGACCACGTCGGGATCGGAAGCCGCGAGGCGGTGCAGCAATTCGCTCTGGTCCGGTTTGCCCGGCACGATGGCCGCCGTCCCATCGCGAGGAGCGGTCGCGTCGGCTCGGCGATCGAGTCGCAGATCGGCTTCCCTGGAATCGTCATCGGGACCGTGGCAGGCGAAACATCGTTCCGACAGCAGCGGCAAGACGTCTCGGCGAAACGAGATCACGGGCGAATCGGCATCGCCGGCACCAGCCAGCGAGCCTGACAACAAAAGGAGTGCGACCGGGCGAAAGCCGACAAGGCGGGAAAAACGGTGCTTCGTCATGAGCGGGAACACGGGCGGAAAGGAGGGACGGTCGGCGAGTGGGATGCTGCCGGAGTGACTCTCAAGCCAGCCACCACCCGGTGGTGGCGCGCATGCCACGCTCTGGCTCTCTCTATTGTGACCGATCCGTCGGCGAGTCGCCAGCCGATTGTCCGGGACGCAATCGCCAGGCCCAAGCAGCGCAGCCCCGCTTCCGGCCGACCAGGCGGGTTCTTCGCAAGAACGGTTGGATTATACTGGGTGGATCGTTTTGTCCGCCGGTTTCCGCTCCGACTGCAGAACCCGCCATGGATCCCCGCCTCTCGATTCGATCTGCCGACCGACGATCGGCGAAAGTGCACCGCGGCAGCGCTTTGCCGCTTTCGCCACCGGCGTCCGAACGCGGGGGCGCCAGAGTCGGTCGATGTCCGTGACAACAGAATGAAGGGAGCCAGTTCGATGTCCAAGACACTTCGGGTGCTGAGCCGAATCGGCATGTTATCCGTCCGGGCCTGGCGGATGGTTTGGATCGTCCTGGTCGTCGGCGCGAGTTTGAGCGCAACTCTCTCGGAAGCTCGGGCCGATCTGCGGGCCGGAGCCGTGGTGGTCGACATCACTCCGACCGAGCTGCCGGTATTCGTCAACGGCGGAATGCTCAGCCGAACCGTGGGCAAAGTCAACACGCCGGTTCACGCTCGAGCGCTGGCTCTTGCCGAAAGCGATACCACTGTGGTGATCGTGGTGGTGGATAGTTGCATGATGCCACGGGACTTGCTGGACGAAGTCAAGTCGCGAGCTTCGCAGTTGACGGGGATTCCCACCGATCGGATGCTCATCTCCGCCACCCACACGCACACCGCGCCTTCCTGTTTCGCTTGCCTGGGCACCGAAGCCGACCCGAAGTACGTGCCGTTTCTCAAAGCCAAACTGGTGTCGGCCATCCAGCAGGTGGCCAAAACTCTCCAGCCGGCTCGAATCGGCTATGGCGTGATCGATGCCAATGAGTTCACGGCTTTGCGCCGTTGGATCCGCCGGCCCGACCGGATCGCCAACGATCCGTTCGGCAATCCCACGGTCCGAGCCACCATGCACTCGGCGCGGAACTGGGACGATGTCACCGGACCGTCGGGCCCCGAAGATCCGGACTTGACGCTGATCTCTCTGCAAACGCTCGAAGGCCGGCCGATCGCTGTGCTGGGGAATTTCTCCATGCACTATTTCGGTGACCGTGACATCAGTGCCGACTATTTCGGTAGGTTCTGCGATCAGCTCAAACAACGCATTGCCCCGGATTCCGACTTCGTGGCCCTGTTGTCTCATGGGTGCAGCGGCGACATCTGGCGCCGCGATTACACCAAGCGGGCTCCCCAATGGGATCCCTATCCCGCCATCGACGCGTACACGTCGGCTCTGGTGGACCGAGCCTACCAGGCGTACGAGCAGATCGAGTACCGCGGCGATGGTGAAATTCGGATGGCCGAAAAACGACTCAAGATGAAGTACCGCGTTCCCGATCGACAGCGGCTCGAGTGGGCGAAACGCATTGTCGAAACGATGGGGGATCGTCCGCCCAAGACCACCGAAGAGGTCTACGCGCGGGAACAGGTTCTCTTGGATGAATGGCAGGAAACGGAAGTCGTGGTGCAGGCGCTGCGAGTGGGCGAAATCGCCATTGCGACGACACCGACCGAGACGTACGCACTGACCGGTCTGAAGATCAAAGCGCACAGCCCGTTTCCCCAAACAATGGTGATCGAACTGGCCAACGGTGGGGACGGCTACATTCCGCCACCGGAACAGCATGAGTTGGGCGGCTACAACACGTGGGCTGCTCGATCGGCAGGCCTGGAAGTGACCGCCGAACCGCGAATCGCTCAAGCCTGCATCGAGCTGCTGGAACAAGTGGCGGGTCGATCGCGGCGGATTCCCAAGCCTGGTAAAGGCCCGGCCGCCAAGACGATCGCCGAGCTGAAACCAATCGCCTGGTGGCGAATGGAAGAGTTCGAACGGCCTCAAGCCGTCGATGCCAGTGGCCACGGGCATCACGGCATCTACGAAAGCGGCGTGGTGTTCTATTTGCAAGGCCCCCACAGCCCGTCCTTCCACGGTAAAGGAAAGGTGAATCGAGCTGCCATGTTCGCCGGCGGTCGGATGCAAGCGAACCTGGCGGAATTGGCCGACCGCTACACGGTATCTTTGTGGCTTTGGAACGGGATGCCGGTCGACGGTCGGCCGGTCACTGGCTGGATCTTGTCGCGAGGCTGGAATCACGGACTGGCGTCCGGCACCGAGCACGTGGGGATCGGCGGAAAAGGCACGCATGCCGGCCGATTGATTTTCCTTCGAGGAAATCGAGCCGAACAGATCGTCGCCGGCCGCACCGAGATTCCCCGTTGGGCGTGGCAGCATCTGGCGTACGTTCGGGACGGCGAGCAAATCCGCGTCTATCTCAATGGCCGGCCGGAGATCGAGTGCCGCGTCGACGCGTCCACGAAAGGACTTCCGGCCACCTTCTTTTTCGGCGGCCGATGCGACAACCAGGCCAACTGGGAAGGCCGGCTGGATGAGATCGCCGTGTTCGATCGTCCACTCCGCCCGCAGGAGATCGAGAAATTGTCCCATCACTCGACGCCGTAAGCAACACGCTCATGGCGTGTCTTGCGCAACCATCGAGTCGCCGAAAGTGGCCAGGGAGGCCGTTGGACCGACACACCTCTCCCCTCTGCGTTCTCTGCGCCTCCGCGTGCGGCCCGTAACACACCGAACCTTTCGCAGGTTCGATTGCTCTCATGCAGAGGCGCCGGGCCGGCAGAGCCGTGAAGGCTGTGGAATAGGTCCCCCGCGGCCATTCGCTTTACGCACAAGACCCACGTCGGGACTTCGAGCCTGTAACAAAACTCGCCACGCCGCTTCCTAAGCCTCGGCTATGTTACTTGCGGCCCGGAGTTTTGTGACAGCCTCTTAGACGAACAGCGGTTTTCGTCCGGCCACGCGGCGAGCGTCGGCGACTTGGCCGAAATGCATCACCCGATGCAGCGTGAGTATGGCGAAACACTGCCCCACGGTGCCAAAGAACGCCTCGCGCTCGGGCGGACAGTTTTTGCTCGGCTTGTCCAGATCGTCATCCGAAAGAGACTCCAGCACGCGCAAGGTGTTCTCCATCACCTCGTCCCACTTGGAGCGAATTTCATCCCAGTCCGGATAGATGGAAGCATCCGGCACCGGCTCGGTGCCGCCACCGGCAAACAGTTCCGCCCAAGACTCCAACGGATTCTGCTCACCCAGTACAAAGGTGTGGATAATGTTGGATTCCGAAAAGGTCAGGTGCCCGAGAATCCACAGAGGATGATTGCCGCCGTTGGAAGTGGGCTGAGTCAGCGGGGCGTCGCGCATATCGTCGAGCAGCCCCGTGATCATCGTCCCGCTGGTTTCCAAACTCATCTTGATGTAGTCGACCGTCTTCATGCGTCGGCTCCTCCCATGTTTCCCTGTGGCCGTCGGGCTGCCAGGGGAAAGGCACTCCGCGGTTGGGCGTTCCATATTGGCAGGCCGCTCCGCGGAACCGGCGGCCTGTCCGGATCCGTTTGAATTCAAGCCAATGCCGCCAGCGTGGTTCTGGCGATGGATCGGATCGTCTCCGGTGAGGCCTTCATGCGAGCCATCACATTGAGTCCTTGAATGGTGTTTACGAGAAAACACGCCAACTCGCGAGGATCGGACGTAGAGCGCAGCTCGCCCTGCGTTTTGGCGTCAGCCAGTTTCTCTTCCAATGCCGCCTGCAACTCCAGCACCCGGTCGCGGGCCATTTGAGCCAACGGCGAAAGATCGGCCCCGAATTCGATGATCGTATTTCCGATCAGACAGCCCTTCGACTCGGGCGACGCCATGTGGTCGGCGACGGTTCGGATCAGGGAGCGGACCGCTTCGAGTGGACTTCCGGGCTGCCGGAGGATATCGCCCAAGCCGGTGAAAACCCGGTCGCAGTAGAGATCGAGCGCTTTTTCGTAGAGTGCCTGCTTGTCTCCAAAGGCAGCGTACATGCTCCCGGCGTTGATCTTCATCGCCGAGAGCAGATCCTCGCAGGAAGCGCCGTCGAACCCCTTCTCCCAAAAGACCTCCATTGCCGCCTGCAGTGCTTGATGCTCGTCGAATTTCCTCGGCCGCCCTCGGTTCATGTGCCCAGTATCGACAATTTTGAACGGTTATTCAATAACCATCCGCCGATTTTTTGAATTTATTTTCAAAATAAGATCCCGACGATCGGCCGGTGGGTGGCCGAGGCCGATGACACGAACGCCCCAAAAAAGACGATTCTGCTCAGGGGGTCTCGGCGCCTGGTGTTTGTGGGCTTGCGACACGCCACCCATTTGCGGCTTCGACTGGGCTGACGCAGAGGCGTGGTAACGATGATCCATAACGGCCGATGCGCCACGCTCAGTTTCCGTGTTGCATGGGACCGTGCTGGGATTTGGAGAGTGACCGCGTTTCTGGTGGTCAGTCTTGCAGTAATTGGGATTGTTCTTCTTTTAGCATTTGCATGGGACGCAGACCAAAGGGCAACTACACCCATCATCGTGTTCGGAATCACGGCACGGCGGGTTTTGTTACAGGCTCTAAAAACAGCAGTGCCCAATACACCACGACGCGGTCACGAAACAGCGCCAAACAGAGGGAGGGAATCATCAACGGTCTTTCACAGGGCGGTTTACCCGCCGGCCTTGAGTTCCGCCAGGTGCTGAGCCGTGCCGACCAGACGATCCCAGTTCTCGGCCAGGTAGTCGGGCGGGCCGCCGATCTGGGCCACCACCACCGCCAGTTGCTCCGTCGGAACCATCTCGATGGCATCCCAGGGACAGACCGTCAGTTCATACGGATCGGTCTTCTTCTTGGGGATGTGCACACAGACTTCGCACCCCACACACCGCTCAAAGTCGATCTCGCACCAGGCCTGCACGCCTCGCACTCCCAGTTGCCGCTCATTCAGTGAGATGCAGTCGACCGGGCAAACCTCCACGCAGGATTCGCAGCCGGTGCAGTTGTCGGCGTTGATGACCGCGATTGTCTTGGGGAGTTTCTTGCGAGGTTTCTTCTTGGCCATGATGGCTGGGCTCTCTCATCTGAAGAATCGTAACGGTTGCTGTCTCCGACAACCGGACTCACTTGCCGGCCGTCCGAGTATTGTAGTAGCTCATGCGATCTTCGCCAAACAGTCGCGAAGATATTCGATGCTGCCTCGAGCCAGCTTGTCGATCCCCGGCTCATAGTCGAAGACTTCCACCGAGACCCACCCGCCATAGCCGATTTCCTGCAGTGTCCGCAAAATGGGGACGAAATCGATCTCCCCCATCCCGGGGCCACGGCGGTTGGCATCGTTGGCGTGGAAATGCTCGAGCAGATCGGCGTTTTCCCGAATGATCTGGGGAATCGGCTTGCTCTCGCTCGACATGGCCTTGACGTCCAAGTGTAATCGGCACCACGGCGAGTCGACTTGACGGATCAACTCCCGCGCCGCGTCCGCCGTCAGCAAGAAATCACCCTCCTGGGGGCCGAGCGGCTCAACGGCCAGCACGACTTCCAGATCGGCCAACACCGGCTCGGCGCGACGGATGACGTCTGCCGCATACTGAACAGCCGTTTCGTGAGTAATACCTGGCAGCAGATTTCGCTGCTGAGGGGATCCCAACACCAGCACGCGCCCTCCCAGATCTCGACAGAGCCGGGCCAAATCGGCCAAGTAGTCGCCGGTCCGCCTTCGAACGTCTTCGTCGGGGCTGGTGAGGTAGTAGCCGCTCGTCTTGGCCAGCAGCCAGTGCAGCCCGATGATTTCCAAGCCGGCGGCCTGTGCGGTCGAACGAGTTTCCTGCCGCAGCCGGGAGTCGATCGAGCCGGCATCGGGCCCGAGGGTAAACGGAGCGATTTCGATTCCCTCGTAACCGCACGATCGAGCATATTCGCAAGCCCGATCGAACGACCAGTCTCCAAAGGTCTCGTTGCAGATGGCCAGACGCATCATCGTTCTCCTGCCGAGCGAGTGCCGGTTGGGTACCCATTTCCACGGTTCATGTTGGCGACAGCATAGTCGCGACAACGAGAATGTGCCATCAGCGGGGCTACGGGATCGGTGCCCCACGGGTGGAAAACGAGTGCCGCACGAATCACAATGACCACTCCCACAACGTTCCCATCCCCAATCCCTCCTGCAAGAGACGAATATGCCCATCACGCTTATGCCCATCACGCTGCCTCGCTCGTTGACGCTTCCCATCACCTGGCGGATGGTCGCCGCTGCCGCGATTTGTTGGACCTCTTTGCTGTCGCCCGGCGGGCTGGTCGCCCAAAACGCTCCCCCGGAAGACTCGCTCGACCGGGACTACGCCAAGGAGCTGCCTCGCATTCCGCCTCTTTCTCCCCAAGCGGCGCTGGAGGCATTTGTCGTCCGTCCACCGTACCGGATCGAGTTGGCGGCGAGTGAGCCTCAAGTGGTCGATCCGGTTGCCATCGACTTCGACGAGCGCGGGCGGATGTACGTGGTCGAGATGCGGGGCTATTCGGAAGATGCCGAGTTGAACATCGGCCGAATCCGGTTGTTGGAAGACCGCGACGGGGACGGCCGCTACGAACACGCCTCGGTACTGGTCGACGGCCTGTCCTGGCCCACGGCGCTCCTTTGCTACGATGGCGGCGTGCTGGTGGGGGCGGCCCCCGACATCTGGTTTTTCCGCGACAACGACGGGGACGGCAAGGCGGAAGAGCGGCGCAATCTCTTCACGGGGTTTTCTCGCAGCAATGTGCAAGGCCTCCTCAATTCGTTCCGCTGGACGCTCGACAACCGCGTCGAATCGGCGACCAGCAGCAGTGGTGCAACGGTGACATGTCCGAGTCACCCCGACCGCAAGCCGCTGACGTTACGAGGTCGTGACTTTTCCTTCGACCCGGTGACACTTGAGTTGCGAGCCGAAAGCGGCGGAGCCCAACACGGAATGTGTTTCGACCGCTGGGGCACCAAGTTCGTGTGCTCCAACAGCAATCACCTGCAACAGATAATGTTCGAGGATCGGTATGTGGCGAGAAACCCGTATTACGCGGCACCTTCGCCGCGAGCCATGATCGCGGCCGACGGTCCTCAAGCCGAGGTCTATCGGGCCAGTCCCGTCGAACCCTGGCGGATCGTGCGAACTCGTTTGCGAATCAAGAAACTGGTGCCCGGCCCGGTCGAAGGGGGTGGGCGTGCGGCCGGTTACTTTACGAGCGCGACCGGGCTGACCATCTTCCTCGGCGATGCCTGGGAAGATGGCGATCGCGATTTGGCAATCGTCGGCGACGTGGGAAGCAACATCGTCCACCGCAAGCGACTCGAGCGGGATGCCGAGGACCTCGCGTTTGTAGGCAGACGCATCGACACCAAGAGCGAGTTCATCGCCTCGAAGGACATCTGGTTTCGACCGGTGCAGTTCGCCAACGGTCCCGACGGCTGCCTCTATATCATCGACATGTACCGCGAGACGATCGAACATCCAGCCAGCCTGCCGCCGATCATCAAGAAACATCTCGACCTGACCAGCGGTCGGGACCGCGGCCGCATCTATCGTGTCACCCGCAGTGGCGCGCCGCGTCGTCCCTTGCCCCGTCTCGATCAGGCCGACACGGCACGATTGGTTCGCTTGTTGGCTCACGACAACGAGTGGCATCGCACGACGGCAGCTCGGCTGTTGGCCACGCAGCGCAAACCGCCGGCCGTTCCCTTGCTGCAGCAGACGGTGCGCGAGTCGGATCGACCGGAGGCTCGCATCCGAGCGCTCTATTTGCTGCGAACGCTGGACGCTCTGACCGCCGACATCGTCGAAACCGCATTGGCCGATACGCATCCGCACGTTCGGCGGCACGCGGTGCGCGTCAGCGAAATTCTTCTCGAACGAGAACCGCTGCTGCGAACGAAGATCGTGCAATTGGCGAGCGACCCGGACATTCGTGTACGTTACCAGGTGGCTTTCACACTGGGTCAGTTGACGGACCAGCTCAAGGTCCCCGCCCTGACGAAGCTGATCCTCCACGATGGAGCCGACCGCTGGATGGAAGTGGCCGTTCGCAGCTCGTTGCGCACGGGCAGTGGCCTGGTGCTGACTCGACTGGTGCAGCAGCCGACATTCGTCGGCTCGAAGAACGGCGCGCACTGGATCACGGCATTGGCGGGACAGATCGGCAAACAACAGCGCAGCGAAGATGTCGCCGCCGTGTTGCGGCTGCTGACCGAACCGAAGACGCCTCGGGCTGTAGCGGAAGCGGTCATGCGAGGCCTGGCACCTCGCAAAGGCTCGCCCCTGGCCCGGCGCTTGGCGGCCATCCAAGGCGGCTCGGCTGCCGACGCGACTCGAGCCATCTTGCAGCGAGCACTCAAGATCGTGGAGAACCAGGAGCTTCCGGCTGCCCAACGAGCGGCCGCCGTTCGCGAATTGTCGCTCGGGGATTTCAACAGCCTGAAAGACGTCTTCTCCGAATTGCTGATGCCCCATCAGCCCGCCCAACTGCAAGCGGCCGCGCTGGCGACGCTGGGCGGGTTCTCGCACCGAGACGTGGCCGGCGTGGTGATCGAGCAATGGTCGGGGTTGAGTCCCTCGTTGCGGACGCGAGCCGGCGACTTGTTGGCATCGCGCGCCGAGTGGGCTCGAGTGTGGATCGCCGCCATTCGCGACCGCCGCATTCCCAGCGGCGACGTCAGTGCGGCTCAGTTGAAAAGACTGGCGTCACTCGGTGACCCCGAACTGACCAAGCTGGTGAAGCCGCTCATGGCAGGATCGATGAATCCGGATCGCCAAGCCGTCGTGAAGCGGTACCGTCCGGCCCTCGCGCGCCGAGGCAACGTCGCTCGCGGCCGGGAAGTTTTCAAACGAGTCTGCGCGTCCTGCCACCAACTGGAAGGCGTGGGCTATGCCATCGGCCCCAACCTGGCGGCGATGCGCAACCGAGGTGCCGAAGCCATTCTCACCAACGTGCTCGATCCGAATCGCGAGGTCAATCCCGAGTTTCTCAACTACACGGTGCGTCTGCAGGACGGGCGAGTCCTCAGTGGCGTGATCGCATCGGAATCGGCCAACAGCCTGGTGCTCAAGCGAGCCGACAACGCCACCGACACGGTACTCCGCATCGACATCGAGGCGCTCAAGAGCACGGGCCAGTCGCTGATGCCGGAGGGCCTGGAAAAGGAGATCACCGTCGAACAGATGTCCGACTTGATGGCGTTTCTGTTGTCACAAGAGTGAATGGTGTTGGCCGGACCATGCGGGAAACCGAGTGGGAGCCGCGATCACTGCTCCATTGGATATTCGACTACCCATCGATCAAGGAGAATTCGCCGTGAACAAGCGTGCCGCCATCTATTGCCTGGTATGGACACTGTGGGTCGCGCCGGTCGCAGCGAGAGCGGGGCAAGCGGCCGCCGGGAGCTGGAAGGCGGGAGCGGCGCGGCGAGTGATCACGCCGCAACAGCCGATGTGGATGGCCGGTTATGCGAGCCGCAATCATCCTGCCGAAGGCCGTTCGACCGATCTGTTCTGCAAGGCGCTGCTGCTGGAGGATCCGCGCGGTCACCGCGGGCTGGTGATCACTCTCGACCTGGTCGGCATCGATGCCACGCTGGCCTCTCGCTGGTGTGAGGAAATCCACAAGCGGTGGAAGTTGACTCGAGAACAGATCGTCCTCTGCACGTCGCACACTCACAGCGGACCGGTGATCGTGGCCAATCTCAAGCCGCTGCACTTCGAACTTCTGTCGCCCGAGCAACAACAGCGCGCGTTGCAATACGTGCGGCATCTGACCGATCAGGTGCTCGGTACCGTGGAAGACGCGATGCAATCCGTGCAGCCGGCGAGTCTCTCGTGGGGAAGCGGACGAGCTACTTTCGCCGTCAACCGCCGCAACAATCCGGCCGCCGAAGTCCCGGCTCGCCGTAAAGCGGGCAAGTTGGTCGGGCCGTTCGACCACGACGTTCCCGTGTTGGCGGTCAAGGACGGCAGCGGACGACTCAAGGCAGTCCTGTTCGGCTATGCGTGCCACGCCACGACATTGGCATGGTACTACTGGTCGGGCGACTATCCGGGACACGCGCAACTGACCCTCGAGCAGCGCTACCCCGAGTGCGTCGCCCTGTTCTGGGCCGGATGCGGGGGAGATCAGAACCCGCTTCCTCGCCGCACCTGCGCCTTGGCCCAACGCTATGGAACCGAGTTGGCCGATGCCGTGGATGAAGTATTGCTGTCAAAGAAGATGCAACCGATTTCGGGCAATCTGACGACTCGTTTCGTTACGTTTCCGCTCGCGTTCAGTCGCGTGCCCACCCGCAAAGAGATCGAAGGGGAAAAGGAGTCGAAGAACCGCTATGTGGCGGCTCGCGCCAAAATGTGGTTGGCCAGGCTCGATCAAGGACAACAAGTGCCTTCCACCTATCCCTATCCCATTGGGTACTGGAAGTTGGGCGAACAGGTGGAGTGGTTCTCGTTGGGTGGAGAAGTGGTGGTCGATTATGCACTGCGGCTGAAGGATGAACGCAACGGCGTGCGCACCTGGGTGGCAGGCTACAGCCACGACGTGATGGCCTATATTCCTTCCCGGCGGGTGCTTTCCGAAGGGGGGTATGAAGGAGGCGGCGCGATGGTCTACTACGGCTTCTTCAGCCCTTGGAGCGAAACAGTCGAGACCGACATCATCAACCAGGCTCAACAACTGGCGGGATCCGCCGATCATTTGCGCCCGATCGACCAGAGATAACGATGGCCGCGAATGTAGATCCGCCGGTTGCTGATCGCCGGTGAGGCGAGCGTCGTGTCCGGCAGCGAGTTTTCGGCCACTTTGGAGAACACCGGACCGGCGGTGACCACCGTGCAGAGTCCTTCGGTATTCAAGAAAAAAATGTGACCGTCGGCGAACACGGGTGAAGCCTTGTAGTTTCCCTTGAGCCGTTTCGACCATTCGACTCGGCCGCGCTTCACGTCGTAGCAACGAGCCACTCCCTGATCGCTGATAACGAACAACCAGTCCTTCCAAAGGACGGGCGAGCAGGAATCGGGCGTACCATGCCGGGCTTCCCAGCGGATCAGCGAACGCGATTGCTTGCCCGGGGTTTGCGGATAGTCGATCCCCAGCAAGAATCCCCGCATACCGATCGTGGTGAAGATCATATTCTCGCCGACGGTGGGGCCGGTGATCGTGCGCCCGCCCTTCAAACCGGGTAGCCACCACAGGAGCTTTCCGTTGGAAGGGGCATAGGCATCGAGTCGGTTTCCGCCCATCACGAGCAGTTCGTCATGGTCGTCCCGTTGGACGATCAGCGGGGTGGTGTACGAGTCGCACTCCTCGGCCGTAGCCTCGGTGACGCGGCTGGTAAACCAGCGAACCTCGCCCGTCTTGAGGTCGTGCGCCACGAGATAGCTCTTGGCCGGTATCGGTCGGAGTCTCTCGAGCGAATCCTGCATGCAGACGGAAATGACCAGGTCTCGATAGATCACCGGACTGTTGGCATGTCCCCACCAAATCGTGTATTCGCCGTAGTCTTCTTGCAGGTTTCGTTTCCACAACTGCCGGCCGTCCAGCGTGTAAGCCGCCAGGTCGCCGTTGCCGAAATGTGCGACCACGGTCGAACCATCGGTCACCGGTGACGGGCTGGCCAGGTTGTGCAGTCGGTGGAACTTCTGCGTCGTGCGCGGGGCCGCCTGGCGGGGGGCGACTCCCTGGCCCACCTGCTTCTGCCACAACAACTGTCCCGTGTCGAGTCTTCTCGCTTCGAGCAGCAGACGGCCATCGTCGGTGTGGGTAGTGAGGAATCCGAGAAACTCCCAAATGGCCGGCGTACTATTGCCCCACCGCTGCAACTGGGCCTTCCAGACGATACTCCGTTGAGCATTCCAGATCAGCGGGATCCCCCGTTCGCGACTGATGCCCGTCCCCTCGGGACCCCGCCACTGAGGCCAATTCTCGCTGCGAGCCGGATGGCTCGAGAACAGCGCAAGCCCAACCAGCAGGGCCGCGACTTTTCCGGCGACGGCACGATCCCATGGCGAAGCGACTCGATCAAGCGACGTCGTCAAGCATCGACTTCGGCATCCACGATGATTGTGTCGCACTTATGGCCTCCACTCGAACGTGGCGACGACGGGATAGTGATCACTCACGTCCCGCTCGCGCTCCGGCAACTCGAAATAGCGCTTCCAATGTTCCTCTCCGTCTCGTTTGCCGCGAATGACGAGCTGCGGCTCGACGCGGATCGACTGCAACACCAGTCTTTTGCGGAAACGGCTTCCAGAGGAATGGTCCGGCAACAAGGATGGGCTGACGAGGATGCGGTCGAATTGCTTTCCCGGCAGGAGATGGGTGCGCCGCCGCTCCCGCGGCAGCCGCACGTGCAGATCGATCAGGTCATCGGCCGCACTCGGAGTCTCTTTTCCGGTGAGAATGCCGATCGTACGATGTGCCGACCGATCGTCGGCTTGCTGCTCCGCATTGAAGTCGCCGGTGACGATCACGTGATGGCCGGCCTCGAGCCATCGGCTGGTCCAGGCATGAACCAATCGGGCTTGACGGCGGCGCACCTCGGCTCCCTCGGCTCGCGAACGCAGATGGACGTTCATCAGCGCCAGATGCTCTTTGTCCGCACCTTCGCCCCACTCGAAGTGGCCGGCGATGTGTTTCGACACGTTATAGTACTTTTTGCTGCGGAACATCTCCCAACTTTGTTCGTGGCGACAGTACGACACCAGTCCCGAACGGTAGAGGATGGCGACGTCCTGTTCGGTGAAAACATCGTATCCTTCGATGAAGGCGATCCGGTACTTGATCCCATGTTCGCGGTCGATGCGCTGGCACAGGTAGCGCAACACGTTGCGGTTTTCGACCTCCTGCACGGCCAGGATATCGGGGCGAATCTGGGCGATTGCATCGGCGACCGCATTCCGTTTCCATTCCCAGGCCTGACGGGAGGGAGCCGACTGCTTCTTGGCCAGATCCGAGCGGTTGTCGCCTCGGTACTCGTCGTAGAACCACTCCAGGTTCCATGTGGCCACGACCAGGCGCCGCGGTTTGGGATCGCCTCGGGCTGGGCTCGACACCACCACCGCCACCACCAGCAGCAACAGGACACGGACCCCGAAAAACGACGATTTGGGCGCCGCACCAATCGGAGGCGAAGCGACGCGAGTGTTGCAGGAATTCATGAGTGGATCCACACCCGATAGGACAGAAAGCACGATTCTCTTCAGCGGTGTCGGGGACGGCGGCAAGATGAGTCGGATTCACCGGCCGCCCGGTTTCCCGCGGATGGAAACCACCTCCATTGTAGTCGCCGCCGGCTCCTTCGTCCGCTCCCCGTCTCGCCCCCGCTCCCGCGGCGCGGTATCGTGACCCCATGGGGCGGCCACCATTGCAGCGTCGTTGCGCGGTATCTTGGAAACGAGAGACTCTTGGGCAAGTGGAGAACATGGGCCATGGCGAATCGATGGGCTGGATTGCTTCTTGTCGGTCTGGCGGGCTGTCTGCCCGCGTCCTGTTCGGTGGCGGCTACCGCCGATGTTCGCGATTCGGTCGTCAAGATCTACACGACGCGGCGCACCCCCAGTTTTTCTCGGCCCTGGACACGGTCGAACGCGACGGAAGTTTCCGGCTCGGGCGCCATCATCGCCGGCAATCGGATTCTGACCAACGCGCATGTCGTCATGTACGCCAGCCGCGTGATGGTTCAGGCTCACCGCTCGCCGGCTCGAGTGCGCGCCAAGATCGTGGCCATCGCTCCCGGGATGGACCTGGCACTCCTCGAGGTCTCCGACCCTTCCTTTTTCGAAGGTCGCCCGCCGTTGCCGTTGGCGACCGAGCGGCCGAAGGTCAAGGAGACGGTGAACGCCTACGGTTATCCGATCGGCGGTGAACAGATTTCGGTGACCGAAGGAATCGTTTCACGGATCGAGTACGTCCACTACCGATACGGCGTGTTTGGTTTGCGCATCCAAGTCGACGCCGCACTCAACTCGGGCAATAGCGGAGGCCCGGCCTTGGTGGATGGTAAGATCGTCGGCGTGGTGTTCAGTCGAGTTGGCAACGCAGACAACATCGGTTATCTGATTCCGACCGAGGAAGTGGAAATCTTCCTGAAAGACATCGAGGACGGACGGTATGACGGCAAGCCGGTGTTGCTGGATGCCATGCAAACCGTCGAGAACCCGGCGCTCCGCCAACGGCTCAAACTCGACGTCTCGATGGGCGGAATGATGATCCAACGACCGTTGAAGGAGGACGAGTCCTATCCTCTCAAGGATTGGGACGTGATCATCAAAGTCGACGAATACGACATCGACAGACAAGGTCGTGTCACGGTCGGAGACGCCCTGCGAGTCAGTTTCCAATACCTGCTGCCGGCTCACACG
>Ga0256839_1002555_pt1 | contig 20077 bp, 18 predicted proteins | sample 354166metaG_FD_185968 | JGI IMG/M metagenome (GOLD analysis project Ga0256839, IMG submission 185968) | Hydrothermal vent microbial communities from Mid Atlantic Ridge, Atlantic Ocean - 354-166 | ecosystem: Environmental > Aquatic > Marine > Hydrothermal vents | place: Atlantic Ocean: Mid... | reverse complement strand
CTTTGGATCTATGATAATGACATTGTAGATTCCACACTAAATGGTATCCGCGTTAGCAACAGCAGCGGGACTGACTATTTTACTGATGTTGATATCTGGAAAAACCGCATAAGCGGAGCTTCTGGCTCTACTGGTATTTTAGTAGAAAACAGTGATTACGCCACCATTGGTGCATATATTAATTACCAATATGGTGAGTTCGACTCTATTGCTACAGGCAATGTTATAACGGGCGTTAATGATGGTATAGTGGTTACGGACAGCGACAATGCCATGGTCACATTCTCCACTATAAGTGATATATATGGAAACGGCGTTACAATAGATGGCTCTAACGGATCAACAGTGCGCCGTAATGTAATCTCTGATGTTGGCGGTAATGGCATATTTGCTCAAAATGTGGATGAGCTTAATATTAACCGAAACACGGTAACAAGCAGCTATGAAAATGGTGTATATATCGCGGGTGCGTATAATGGCTATGTTAGCTTGGCAGGCAATAGCCTAACAGATAACGGGCTATATAGTGGCTCTGCGGGTGCGCGCTTTGAAAGTGGTGACATTGATATAAGTGATTTGGGTAATCCAAACACTGTTACAAATACAACGGCTCTGCCTGCTATTGGTTTGCAATTTGATGGGGGCAACACAAATATTAACATTGTTGATGAGACATTAGGCGGAACGATATTTGACGGGTTTACCCCCGCGGGTAGCTTCTATGTTCGCTTTGAGGATGATTCTATAGTTAATCCAATTACTAGCAGTCCGGTTATAATTGACGGGACAAACGCTTCATTTGATGGAATAATTCCTGCTAGCACGGGCGGCATCTTAACTGCTCCTGATCTGAACTTCATTGAAGAGCGTCTTTATGACGCGGATGATGCTCCGGTTAATGGCAGAGGTCAAATATTCGTTGGAGCAATTGCAACGCCTGCCGCTGCGCCAACAATTGAAAATATCGAAGATTTATTCCCTTCCGCTCGTTCTTCAGCTCCTCAAGCTAGTGGTGCAAGCCTTAGAATTGAAGGACTACCACCTGTAGGCGGACTTGGCGGCGCAGCTGGGCTTAACAATCTTGAACCTGCCGCTGGTGAAGGTGAAGGCGGCGCAAACCCACAGGATTTAGCTAATTTAGAGCCTGCTGCTGGTGGCAATAATAATGGCGGGCAAAATGTAACATGTCTTAGTGACGTTGTTGGCGGGATGTCTGGCGGATCTGTTACATATAACTTCGGCGGAACATTCGAAGAGAGCCTAAGCGGAGAATCTACTTGCTCAACGGCTGGCATCTAATTGATTTGAAAGACACTTAACATTGCGCTATGGCATAGCCTTAACCTTATTGATAAAATAATCAATATCAGGTAGGAATGGCGCATCTTTTGGCGCAATGCTGCTTGCTGTTTGCAAATCACCTAAAGCCTGCTCTTTTTGCCCGTTTTCGGCATAGCGCAAGCCTTTGGCAAAGTAAGCGGTGCTTAGCTGTAATTTCAAATTATCATTATCATTTGCTCTGGCTTCCAGCAGCTTAATAGCTTTTTCCAGCCTATCTTCGGAGATATAAAGGGCGGCAAGCTGCGCCATTATCTCTATGTCATCGGGTGATTTAGCAAGCTGTTTACTTAAAACCTGCTCTTTATTAACTCTTGGTAGAAGCTCGGCAGGCGGGAATAAATAAACATAGCTAGCCAAGGAAATCGTGGGTATTAGCACCATCAAAGCATAACATGTTTTCTTGCGGGTGACCGATATTGGCGCTATCAAAAACAATGTTAAAACTGCGCTTATAACTGCAAATATAATGATTGAGGTCATTTGATAGCTTACTACTTTATTCTTTCCATGGTTGGCAATATTATCTTATCAATAGCATTTTTCGTAATTATGCCCTTATGGCGATATCTTATCATGCCTTTAGAATCTAGAATGAAGCTAGTCGGGGTAGCTGTTATATTCAAATTTTTAAAATCATAAATTGGCGCGGTTATAGATATTTTCTCATAAGGATTACCGTCCCTATTTAAGAAATTGGTTACATCAGCTTTATTATCATTATATGAAATGCCGTAAATCGTTATCCCGTGCTTTTCCGCCAATGTCATTAGCTGCGGATGCTCACGAATACAGGCAATGCATGTGCTGTTAAATATATTAACTATCATAGGTTTTGATGGGAAATCCTTTGATGTAAAAATCGTGCTTATATCCGAACCAAGCTTGAATTCTCTAAATTCTAAATAAGGGAATGGCGCGGGCTTAAAGCTTAGCTTTAAGCTTCCTACCTTTTGGAATAGTAATATAGAGATTAAGACAAGCACTATTAAAACTGGAGCGATATATATCATTTTATTCATTATGCTAATTCCCTATATGTTTTAGAGCGCTGTTTAAGTCATTAAGCAAATCATCCATATGCTCAATCCCAACGGATAGACGCAATAGATTATCGGTAACACCTGCTTTGGCGCGGGCTTCCTCTCCCATTGAGACATGAGTCATAGTGGCAGGGTGATTAATAAGGCTTTCAGTGCCGCCCAATGATTGCGCGAGCCTAAATATTTCGAGCCTATCAACAAATTTTTTAACATTGCCGATATCGCCCTTAACATCAAAGCTAAGCATTGCGCCAAAGCCTGATTGCTGGGCGCGGGCTATATCGTGATTGGGGTGGCTTTTAAGGGCGGGATAGTAAACCGCGCTTACCATTTCATGAGCATCCAGCATCTCTGCGATTTTCATGGCATTTTCTTGCGCCCTTGTGATGCGAAGCTCTAGCGTGCGCATGCCTCTTAATGTCATATATGAATCAAAAGGCGCGCCGATAAGCCCAAGCGAGTTTGCCCAAAACTCTAAATCGGTAAGTATATCACTATCGTTAGTCACAACGCAGCCGCCAACAACATCGCCATGTCCGTTTATAAATTTGGTGGTGGAGTGAAAAGATATATCCGCGCCAAGCTCTAACGGTTGTTGCAGCATGGGTGAGAGGAAAGTATTATCACATACCGTCATTGCTCCACATGATTTAGCCTGAGTGGCTATATTCTTAATATCAGCAATGCGCATAACAGGGTTGCTAGGGCTTTCTATTAGCACCATTTTAGGGTTAGCCTTGAAGGATTGCCTAACCTCATCCGCGTCATACTGATTAATGAATTTAAGCTTGAAATGCCCTTTTTCTGATAAAGCGCAGAGCAAACGATACGACCTGCCATAGCAATCAAACGGCGCTATCAGTAAATCATCGGGGTTTAATAGATGGATTATAAGGGTTAATGCCGCCATTCCAGAAGAAGTCACGCACGCACCAACTCCGCCCTCAAGCTCGGTAATTGCGTTTGCTAGCTCATCGCGCGTGGGGTTTTTTGTGCGTGAATATTCGTATTTTGAATGCTCACCAATACCATCCATTTCAAATGTGGATGACAAATAAATCGGCGGGATAACCGATTTATGCGCCGCATCATGCGCTATACCCGCTTGAACTATTAATGTGCTTTTTTTCATCGTGATATTATAACCAGTTATTTTGTGATTTACAATGGACAAGGGCGCTCAATAATGCCTGAATCAAAAATCGCTACCTTGGTAAGGGGTAGCGATATTGTTTAGGTAATTTATGATATTTAAGGAGTGCGTTTAATTCTTATATTCTCATTATCCAATTAAAATATGGCATAAATATGAACATACGATGCTATTTTAAAGGAGTTTGTAAATTTCTCCTTAATATCTTTGCTGTAATGATATAAGATATTTTAGCAAAATTAATCTAATAAGGTTTTCCCATGACACATACAGGTAATGATACTTTAAACACTCGCAAGACTTTAAACGTTGACGGCAAGGAATATGATTATTTCTCACTAGATGCCGCGTCCAAGGTTATTGGCGATGTTTCACGTCTGCCTTATACTCTTAAGGTTTTGCTAGAGAATTTACTACGTTTTGAAGATGATCGCTCGGTCACGGTGGAAGATATTCACGCACTAGCTAAATGGCTTAAAGAGAGAAAATCTAGCCATGAGATTGCGTTTTGCCCTGCTCGCGTATTGATGCAGGATTTTACTGGCGTTCCTGCGGTGGTGGATTTAGCGGCGATGCGCGAGGCAATGGTATCGCTTGGCGGTGATGTTAAAAAAATCAATCCGCTTGTGCCTGTTGATCTGGTGATTGACCACTCGGTTATGGTGGATGAGTCTGGCACAAAAGGCGCGTTCAAAGCCAATGTAATTCGCGAGTTTGAGCGTAATGGTGAGCGTTACGAATTCCTTAAATGGGGGCAAGGCGCGTTTGATAACTTCCGCGTTGTCCCGCCTGGAACTGGTATTTGCCATCAAGTAAATCTTGAATATCTGGCGCAAACTGTGTGGCTTGATAAAGATCAAAATGATCGCAATGTTATATATCCCGATACTCTTGTGGGGACTGATTCGCATACTACTATGGTTAATGGCTTGGCGGCTCTTGGTTGGGGCGTTGGCGGCATTGAGGCCGAAGCGGCAATGCTAGGGCAGCCCATATCAATGCTTATCCCCGAAGTTGTAGGTTTTAAACTCACAGGCAAAATGAAGGAAGGCACTACTGCAACTGATTTAGTGCTTCGCATTGTTGAGATGCTGCGCGGGCTTGGCGTGGTTGGGAAATTCGTTGAATTTTACGGCGAGGGGCTGGATCATCTTTCACTTGCTGATCAAGCGACGATTGCGAATATGGCGCCTGAATATGGCGCGACATGCGGATTTTTCCCAATTGACGGCGAGACTTTGCGCTATCTCGAATTTACAGGGCGCGATCCGCACCGCGTTAAAATAGTCGAAGCCTATGCAAAGGCACAAGGTATGTGGCGGGATACTAGCACTCCTGATCCTGATTTTACAACAACCATGACACTTGATATGAGCAGCGTCGAGCCTGCAATATCAGGGCCAAAGCGTCCGCAAGACCGCATATCCTTATCTAATGCTAAATCTGATTTTGCGCGCCTTGTGCCTGAGAAAACCTCTATAGAAGTGGCGGGCAAGAATTACACACTCGATAATGGCGACGTTGTGATTGCGGCTATTACTAGCTGCACTAACACTTCTAATCCATCCGTATTAGTGGCGGCGGGGCTTGTTGCCCGCAAGGCTCGCGCGTTGGGGCTTACTGTTAAGCCGTGGGTTAAAACCTCGCTAGCACCGGGTTCTCAAGTTGTAACTGAATATCTAACCAAGGCAGGATTACAAGATGATCTTGACGCTCTTGGCTTTAACACTGTTGGCTATGGCTGCACCACTTGCATTGGTAATTCAGGCCCATTGGCTGAGCCTATCACAGCGGCTATAAATGAGGGCGACCTTAATGTTACGGCGGTTTTATCAGGTAACAGAAATTTTGAGGGGCGAATTTCCCCGCATATTAAGTCTAACTATTTGGCATCCCCGCCATTAGTTGTGGCATATGCGATTGCAGGAACTATGCGGGCGGATTTATATAATGAGCCTTTGGGGCAAGATCATGATGGCAATAATGTCTATATGAAAGATATCTGGCCAAGCAATAAAGAGATTGCCGATATGGTGGATCTTTGCCTAACCCCGCAAATGTTTAAGGATAGATATTCAGATGTGTTCTTAGGCACGCAAGAATGGCAAGATATTGGCGGCTCTGATGCTAGCGAGACATATGACTGGCAGGAAAGCTCTACCTATGTTCGTAACCCGCCATTTTTTACTGGAATGTCTAAAGATGCAAGCGCGATTAGCGATATTAAAGGCGCAAATATTTTGGCTATGCTTGGTGATTCTGTTACAACCGATCATATATCGCCTGCTGGCGCGATAAATGCAAGCTCTCCCGCTGGCGAGTATCTAGCAAATAGCGGCGTTAATCCGCGTGACTTTAACTCTTATGGCTCAAGGCGCGGTAATGACCTTGTTATGACGCGCGGGACTTTTGCCAATATCCGCATTAAAAATGAGATGCTAGATGGCGTTGAGGGCGGATATACCAAACATATTCCAACTGGCAATCAGATGAGCATTTATGACGCATCGACGCTTTATCAAGCCGAGGGCATTCCCCTTGTTGTTATCGCTGGCAAGGAATATGGCACAGGCTCTTCTCGCGATTGGGCGGCAAAAGGTACACGCTTGCTTGGCGTTAAAGCCGTTATTGCTGAAAGCTTTGAGCGCATTCACAGATCCAATTTAATTGGTATGGGAGTGCTTCCCCTGCAATTTAAGGGCAGAGCGAGCAGTAAAACTCTTAACCTGCGCGGCGATGAGACATTCGATATTACTGGCATATCTGGTGGTCTAAAACCACAGCAAGATATTAAAGTTATCGTTCATTATGATGATGGGTCAGAGCAGAAAATTGACGCTCTTTGTCGCATTGATACGCTAGATGAGCTGGAATACTACCAAAATGGTGGAATATTGCACTATGTGCTGCGCGGCTTATGCTCTTAATATTTCCTTGCGCTAAGCTGCTTAAATATGCAACATTAAGAATATGTTAAATACTCAGCGGCAAGTAATAACATCAACGGCGCAAATATCAGACAATATGTCTGCGCTTCCTGATGGGATAATCAGACATTCTAAGCCTTTGAGCAATCATCATTATATATTAACCAGAGGCGATATATCCCCCGCCGCGCAAGTATCCAACAGCATTTTACGTGATAGGATAACCAATAGAGATCCAAATAAGCCATTTGTGGTTGCTGCGCTTGAAGACCACGCTTATATTTCACATGTAATGCTTGTAACTGAACTTCTAGCGCGGTTTGCGCTTCATAGGCAAGAAAGCTTGAACGATAAAAAGCGCGATTTTATATATGCGTCAGAGTTTTCGCATAATGACCTTAATAATTATAGGAAAATCCCTAAAAAATATAAATATCAATCAAATATTTACGATCCTTTTAATCATCTTTTACTTAGAGAGTTTAGCAAAAACTATGATTACCTTTTAGCCCCTATGACCAATAAATCTTTATATCAAACTTGCTTAAAATATGGCATTAAAACCTGTTTTAGTGATGCAGCAAAAATAAGTGATGGGCATTATTTAGACTCCAATGATCCGTTCACAAAAGATATTGCAAAAGATATTTATGGTGTTAATCTAGATTACACTCTAATTAAATGCGTTGAAAAATATGGCATATCTATACGCAATGATGTTATGGCGGCGCGTGGGTTAGCGACGGCAGGCGAGAATAGTGTTGTTATTCAAAGGCTTGGGTCTAACCATGGTGGTAATAAAGCAAATGAAGACCGCCCATATGAGCATTCTTATCTTGCTGCATGCCGCAAGCGCGGCGCGGAAGTAACAAGTATATTCCTCTCATCAGCAGGTGATAACACCGCCGAAAAGGTTATTCCAGAGCAAGCATTAATTGATGATCCCAATATGATAATAATAGATGGAATGCCTAAATATCAAGGGTTTGCGTTTTACCCATTGGTGGAGTACCTATATTTAAAATATATGACGTTTAGGCATAGTAATAAGCATCTAATAGATCCCGAAATGGAAGAATTTGATATTTAACTTGGGTCTGACACCTAGACTCAGGACTTAAAAAAGGCGAAAAGCCTTATCTAAGTAGCTCGCTATAAATCTGCTTCTTTTTCTTTTCAAAGGCGGGGCATTTATCATCCACGCTTTCATATTCCTCTAAGCTATCGACGGCGCGTTGATTTTCTTGGCGATCTATGGATAGTTTTTGATATTCAAGCTCAATTATTTGATTAACTACGCGCTGCATTTTTTTTGATATTTCCGCTATGCTATCAATTCTCACAGGCCCTGCGGAAAAGCCTCTGGTTTTAAGATCACTCATAAGCTTTTCACCAATTAGATTTGCATATTTATTTACAACCCTTCTATCTACGCGCACATGTTTCAGCTCATGATCTATGATGGCTTTGCGCATGCATCGGTCATTATAAAGCTCTTTTGCTATTACAATTGTGGGGTCTATCGTGATATTTACGGTGATATCCTTATACCAAAGACATGAATATCCGCGCTTGCTATTTGTTACTTGCCCAAGAGTAACCTTATGGTCTAGCCCTATCTCACCCTTCATAAAACCTTGCGTTATTGTTGTTCCATGAAAGCTATATGGGTCAACCGTATCAGTGCTATATTCTTGGATCTTCTTTAGGCTTTGCTTATAATCATACTTAACTTTTTCAGTATGGGGGATTATATTTATTTTTGTTGTCGGAGCTTGCGGGCAGGAAACCGCGTTTCCAGCCAAAATCATCAGCGATGTAACCGTTATAGGATCAATTCCAAGCATTACTCATTATAACATATAAAATAAATGTAATATTAATTTTTAAAAAAAAGATATAAACTGTTTATCCAAATAATTTTACAGGATTTAGCCATGTTTATATTTTCTATTATCTCATTTCTAATACAAATATATATACTTGCCGTTGTTATATATGTTGTTATGGGCTGGCTTATTGCTTTTGACATTGTTAATGAGGAAAACGAAGCCGCCGTCAATTTAATGACCTTACTTCATAAGCTTACAGACCCCGTATTTACGCCGATAAGAAAATATATCCCGCCGATTAGCGGTATGGATTTCACTCCGCTTATTGTGATTATTGGACTGCAACTTATCGCATCAATATTATAGGAGCTAAACGTATGACCATAATTATAGACGGCAAAGCCATTGCAAAAACTCTGAAAGATGATTTAACCGCGCAAGTCTTGAAAATGGAGCGCGCCCCCGCTCTTGCTGTGATATTGGTTGGCGATGACCCTGCCTCAAAAGTCTATGTCCGCAATAAAATAAAAGCATGCGAGAAAACAGGCATTAAGAGCATTGAGCGCCGCTTGCCAGCGGATACTACTAATGAAGAGATAGAGCGCACAATAAACGCCTTGAATGAAGATGATGGGGTGGATGGAATATTGCTGCAACTTCCATTGCCAAAGCATTTGGATAGTGACAGGTTGGTGCAGCTTATATCCGCCGATAAAGACGTGGACGGGCTTAACCTTAGGAATGTTGGAGCGCTTGTCGCGGGGATTGACGGGCTTGTGCCTTGCACGCCGCAGGGCAGTTTGCGGCTTATCAAAAGCGTGATTGATGATCTAAATGGGCTTGAAGCCGTTATTATCGGGCGCTCACTTTTATTTGGCAAGCCAATGGCGCAGTTGTTATTGCAGGAAAACTGCACCGTTACCATGGCTCATTCGCGCACTAAAAATCTTGAAGAAGTATGCAGGCGAGCTGATATTCTTGTCGCCGCCGTTGGCTGTGAAAAAATGGTGAAAGCTAGCTGGATAAAGCAAGGGGCGTGCGTTATTGATGTCGGGATTAACCGCATGGAAAACGGGAAATTATGCGGAGATGTTGATTATGAAGCCGCGCTTGAAGTTGCGGGAGCGATAACCCCTGTTCCGGGCGGCGTTGGCCCTATGACTATTGCGTGCTTGCTTGCCAATACTATTAAGGCGGCAGGTTAGATAAACCACTAAAATACAACTTAATAAACCATCATAGCAAATGATTGATATGCTCTAATTTCTTTCAACTTAATTTGTTTAGCCTTAAAATTATTATAAAATTTAAGTTTGATTTTTGATGATTTTATAGTTATTTCTGGATATAAAACTTCATACATATCAGGTGGAGAATTATAGATTGTCATAAGGAATTTTTCATTCGCCTTAATCCAAGCTTCAAGGCTTATAATGAATGTTTTAGATGCTATTTTATTTTGCTTAAAGGCAGTCCTATCAGCAAAAGAAGTATTTTCATTATTCCCAACAATATTTTCTAGCTCTTTTACTTCACTTTTCAGATGTCTTTTCCAAAAATCAGCAATAACCCCAGCCTTTCTAACATTTTTTATTTGCTGGATAAGATATTCCTCATCTTCGAATATCTTTAAATTACCTACCCCAGCCATGTGTCTGCGGATTTCATGTCCATAATGATCATATTCTGGCGGAATATCTTTTTTTATTCCTTGTATCAACCGATCAACGCGCTCTGAATTTCCTCTAATATCTGGCATTTTTAAGAATTTAACTTCAATAATATTAGGCTCTATTGGCGGCGTTTCACCATCATCAACAAGCACGGATTCCGAGAAAAGATCTGGCATGACAACTTTATCATAGTCAGAATCAGCACTAAGAGTCCGACTAGAGTGCTGCGCATAAAGGTTATGTGGGGCAAGAACTGCCACAGACACCAAGAAATAAAACAATATACGCATGTAAATAGACCCTTAAATTTATGGATTACATCACTAATTGTATATTATTTATTCACCTTGAGCAAGTGTATAGCCCCGCGCGCCATCGAAGTTATAAAGATTTTCGACCTTAATAAAATCTATGCCAAGCTCTTCTATTGCCTTTAATTGCTCGAGAATAACATCATGCGTAACGCTCTTATCGCCGATAAATCGTAAGCACCAATGGTCAGAGCAAAATGTATCAGGTCTGCCATTTGGCCAAACTTTAACCCCGCGATTAGCAATTAATTTAAGCTCTAATCCATCTATGACGGCGGAGTTAAGAGTATCTGCCAAATCATCTGGCATTCCCTCCCAGTCAATGAATATATCCGCTCCGATAAGAGTTTTTTCCTGATGAACTCGCGGTTTTAGTGGAGGAAGGCTAAGACCTCCCGATCCGCCCTTGCCGTAATCAACAACTGCAAATTTTGACGGGTTTTGCCCTAATCTCTCAATTACTGCCGCCGCAAATTCACTAGTAGATACGCGCTGCTTGCTAAGCCCCTCGTCATAAATATCGCCAGTATGAACGCCATCTTCCAGAGTTTTAAACCAAGCATTATGGATTTTGGCGGCAATGTCATTTTGCCCAATATGATTAAGCATTAAAACCGCGCCAAGCAATAATCCCGATGGATTAGCAATTCCTTGCCCTGATATATCGGGGGCTGAGCCGTGGACGGCTTCGAACATGCCGAAATCCGCGCCGATATTACATGACCCGCCAAGCCCGACCGAGCCAGTAATCTCTACGGCTACGTCAGATATAATATCGCCATAAAGATTTTCAGTAACAATCACATCAAAGTCATTAGGGCGAGCGGCAACCCGCGCTGTTCCGATATCAATGATATAAAAATCTTGCTCAATATCGGGGTATTCTGCGCCAATCTCATCAAATACGCTATGAAATAAGCCATCCGCCATTTTCATTATGTTATCTTTTGCCATGCAAGTGACTTTTTTGCGTCCATTTGCCCGCGCATATTCAAATGCATATCTTATGATGCGCTCTGATCCGGGGCGTGAGATTAACTTTATTGACTGCACAACATCTTGAGTTTGGCGATGCTCTATACCTGCGTATAAATCCTCTTCATTCTCGCGGACAATCACTATATCCATATTCGGGAAGTTTGTTTCAACATATGGGTGATAGGAAACGCACGGGCGTACATTGGCAAACAGCCCCAAAGTCTTGCGAACAGTAACATTTAGGGATTTAAACCCTCCGCCTTGCGGAGTTGTAATAGGGGATTTTAGAAATACTTTAGTGCGGCGCAAACTGTCCCACGAACTTTCTTCTATGCCAGTCATACAGCCGCGTTCATATACCGCCTCACCAATTTCTATTTCTTCAATATCAAGCCTAGCCCCCGCAGCCTCCATAATACGCAAAGTAGCGTCCATAATCTCAGGGCCAATGCCATCGCCGCGTGCAACTGTGATAGGGGTGTTTTGGGTCATGTCTTTTGCTCCTTGAAATCCAACAAAAGAAGAGTAAAACAATTTACATGCTTTTTCTATAGTATTTTAATTATTCCAGAAAATCGCATCTTTAACGTCGCGCCCGCGTTTATCCTCGCTGCGCTTATATACGTAAATCCCAAGCACAGATAATCCCACTGCCCAAATCGCGCTTAGGTTACCCATAGCCGCCATAACCACGCCTGCTTTATCGGTGTCAAATATAATGACATAGGCTATGCCAAACATTTGCGCCCCCCAAGTAAACGCCATTAAATAGCCAAAAGTCGGGCGCATTCTACGGACATATTTATCCTCGGAGGCCACCTCCGCGCGAAGGGATTTATTAATCTCCGCCAAATTATTTTGGTAATTTTCCATCTCTATTTGAGCCATTTTTTCTGTATGGCGGTTAGCCTCGGCGAGTTGCTCAGGGCTTATACCGCCGCTCTTTATGACTGCGCCCACTTTATCCAGCGCATCTGACGCGCTTTTAGCTACGGGATTATCTATTCCAGCTAAAGCCCCGCCGACAATTGCAATTAAAAATGGCAGTCCTATTTGTGATAATATAGTTGATAACATGATTTTTATCCTTTTAGTTTAAAAGCGTGGCATTAGCCACGAGGATGAAGTCTCATCCTTTGGATTTAAAAGCGTGGCATTAGCCACGAGGATGAAGTCTCATCCTTTGGATTTAAGAACGAACCATTTGGTTCGAGCGTTCAGTCGAACGCTTTGGATTTAAGAACGAACCATTTGGTTCGAGCGTTCAGTCGAACGCTTTGGATTTAATTACTTACTTACCCAAGCGAGCAGTTTTAAGAGCGGTGCTATCAAGCTTGGTTTCTATGCGCAAAAGATGCTCTATTATGCGGCTTTCAAGGCTGCGCATATCACTGCGCGATGCATAGTTTTTGGCAACCTCTAACTTAAAAGCCGATAGAGCGTCGCGGAGCTGCTCGCTACGGCGCTCTAAATTAAGCTGCACCTCATCAATTGCCCTATTATTATCAATGCGAGTGCGCCAAATCATGAATAATAATCCCGCCATAGCAGGCAGATCAACTACTGTGATCCACCACAGCAAATCATTAGAAATTTCTATCATTTTATATATCCTTTTTGGTTTAAAGAGCGCAGAATTATCCGCGAGCGTTCAGTCGAACTCTTTTTGATTTTTTACGGCGGACTCCCGCCAAAATACTACGCCATTCCAGCCCACCACGTCATTTAAGCGGAGGCTGGAATCCAGACTATTATTTTAAAACACAGCGAACACAGGGGAATACACAGCGACCTCAAGCTCAAATGAACGCGCTGTGATTTCGCTGCGCCCGCTGTGGTTAATGGTTACTAGATTCCCGATTACTCGGGAATGCTAAAATTATTTGAACCGCAAAGACGCATAGCACGCAGAGGTAAAAATTGTGGCTTCATGGTGATTTTTTCTTCAAACATCAAAATCACCTTTAGCCCTGTGAGTTTTTGCCCCGCGCCTCCAGCTATAAGAGCCTTTGGCGTATGTGCGTTTAATCCTATCAGGCTCCATAGAAATCGCACCAGCAACCGCGTCTAGCCCATCATCATGGCACTTGCTTTTCGCGCCATAGCCCTTTGGTCGCCATTCTCGCATCTCCATAACAAAGGGAGTCTTGCGCACATCTTCATGCACAAATAAGCGCTCTGCCGCCATTACAACGTCAAAACTTTCTAAAATGCGCATATCTTTTGAGCGCGTAGAAGAAAGCCCGCGCGCGGTACAAGGGCAGTTAATTCGCTCCAGCTCATTACGCAAAATCGGCGGCAGGAACTTTCCGATTCCGTTTATCTCAACAACGATTGCAGGCAGGTGAAATTTCTTGGCTAAGCTTGCTACTATTCTAACTTGCTGCTGCGCTTCATCCATTTTATCATCTTGATTTATCTTAATATATTCAATATGTTGAAGGTAATAATTGCCGAGCATATCGGTAAACATAACCGCGCAAACACTGCTATCTCCATGCGCGCTGCCAAAGGCAGGATCCCACCAGCATGACGCGCTCACCATTTTTTGGTTGCCTATATATATCTCATCAAGCACGGGGCAATATGAAAATTCCTCGCTATGGAATTGCAGCAAATCAGGGTTGAGCCGCCCTTCCAAAATATTAACACTGCGAAGCATCATCTGGCTTTCAAACTTATTCGGGCCCGTATCGCGCTTTATCTGCTCAATTACTTTCATTGAGTATTTTTCTTCCCAAACGCTTGCCCCATCTTTATCCAAAATAGGCAGGCTAAGCCGTTTAAAATCATCAAGGAATATCTTTTCCTCGCCTATTTCTGTGCGCGGGATATCCGCATAAATCGAGTAATAATGATGCGGAGTGCCAACATATAGCTGCGTGCCACTAGCGGTTAGAACATAGCTCATCTCGTTAAGGCGAGTGCGCAAATCCCCGCGCTTTGGCGCACTATCGCAAGTGTTTGGAACTTCTACATCATCGCAAATCACAATGTCAGCGCGGCTTCCCGTTATGTTAGAGCTAACGCCCTTTGCCATCATAGAAGGGTCGCGACTTTCAAATATGCGCTTTACCGTAAAACGATCCGATGCCCATTGATCCGCGCTATCGGGCTTCATATTTTTGGTGAGCGGGTGATGCTCTATTATGCGCTTAACATTGCGCACCATTTTCTTGGCGAGCGTGAAATCTGCGGCAAGCACTAAAATCCGTAAATTCGGATTAAGGTATAGCAGCCAGCCGCAAAACAGCCCCACTAATGTAGATTTACCAGCCGAGCGAAACGCCATAAGCAGCAAACGCGTATCGCCATTTTTCCAAGCTTCCTCCAGCCACTGCGCCATATTTAAGTGCAAAATTGGGGTTTTCATATTTTGCTGTTGATTCCAAAGCACGGTAAACAGCTTAAAATCTATGTTTTTCATCATTATGTTAGCCTATAAAATTTATGCGCGCCGATTATAGTTATGGGAGTTTGCCCCTTTGCCCAATATGGCGTGATCGAGCTAGCGTGATAGTGAGTTGCGCCGCTTGTGACATCAGTCAAAACCCCTGCCACCGCGCGGTTAGCAATCCTTAAGGCAGTCGCAAAATACAAGTCACTCTTATCTACTGATTGCAGTTTTTGGAAATTTGGGTCGCTCCTATTCCAGCATGAAAATTGATACGGTTTTTGGCATATTTGAATGATATTATTTCCCCACCAAAACTTGCCCTTTTTCTGAGCTATTTTCTCGCGGTTTAAAATTACATTTGCAACGGCCTCCATACCACCCTCACCCTCGCCTCGAGCCTCGCCCCAAAGAGTTCGCGCAAGCACATCTACGGTTATTTCATCATAGAAATCTTGCATGTTTTTTCCATTATTTTTATCCACGCCGCTACAAATAGCGACCAGTTTTGGCTTTTTAGTCATTATATTTATCCTTTTGTTTTAAGAGCGCGGGATTGCCCGCGAGGATGAAGTCTCATCCTTTTTAATTTAAGAACGAACCATTTGGTTCGAGGGTGAAGTCTCACCCTTTATGATTTAAGAACGCGAAATTATTCGCGAGGATGAAGTCTCATCCTTTTTAATTTAAGAACGAACCATTTGGTTCGAGGGTGAAGTCTCATCCTTTTGGATTTAAAAACGCGAAATTATTCGCGAGGATGAAGTCTCATCCTTTTTAATTTAAGAACGAACCATTTGGTTCGAGGGTGAAGTCTCACCCTTTTGGATTTAAAAACGCGAAATTATTCGCGAGGATGAAGTCTCATCCTTTTGGATTTAAGAACGCGGAATTACTTACATTCGTCCACTTCGCCTTGAGCATTTTCTATCAGCCCAAGTAAAACTTTATGCCCATTTTCATCTTCTATTGATGGATCGGGCAGGTCAGCCCATTGCGCTAGCTTAATTAAAAGCTGGATATGCGAGACAGCGACTTTGCAGGCATCATGATGTTTTTTAAACTCTGCACTATCTTTTTTTAAGGTCTTAACCGAAAATAATCGATATGATGCAAGGGCAATTTTTATTGCCTTTGGCAGGAATTTTGCAATATCCTCACGCGTTCGCATTTCTATTTTTTGTGTCATTATATTTATCCTTTTTGGTTTTTTACGGCGGACTCCCGCCGAGCTTGCAGTCGCAAGCTTTTGGTTTAAGAGCGCGGGATTGTCCACCATGGATTTAACAATAAAAAAAGCCCCCTAAAAGGGAGCTTTAAAAATTCAAGTTTATTTTATTAATGTTACATAGTATAATCTTTATTATCTTCCAAATCATATTGATAATCTTTATTATCTTCCAAATCATATTGATAATCTTCATTATCTTCCAAATCATATTGATAATCTGGAGAATTAACGCGCTCGCGCAATTTATCCAAAAACTCATCAACATCAAGGCAGGTGGTGTTTAATATATTTTCTTCATCTTCTAAAACATCTAACCTAACGCTATCGAATGCATCATCTTCGCCCTCACCTTTATTTACAGCATCATTATAAATTTCGGCATATTCACCTAAAAGCTCATCTGCTTTTTCATGTATATTTTTTTGAAATTCTATGGGTGACAGACCTGTTGAGTTATAAAATATATTAAGAAACCCACTTTTTGAAGTACGTACCCCTACTTTTTGAGAAAGACAGTCATAATCCTTTTTATCAATTATTTCAGATTTTGCCAAGATTTTTGCTGCTGCGGCAAAGCGTCTCTGTGAAATAAATTGACTGTACACAACATTGGTTTTACTCGAAAATATTTCACCTAATGACTTTCTGTTACCGCCAACTTCAGCTAAAACTCTACCCCAAACACCATCATTATTAATTGAGGGATCATCTTCCAAAACCTGCTTTGTGATATCAATTATCTTTTGAACTTTCGCATTAGAAGGACATGATAAATATGCACTAGTGGAAATTTTATCAGCAATTCCCATTCGAGGTGTAGCTATGTACATAATCCTATTGTAAAACTCTTCTGGCTCAAGCCCTGTCTTTTGCATAACTTGATGACGCGCTTCATGAATAGAAGCTCTCACACCATCTTTCACAGCGTCACTTGCTGTATTTAATGGACCATTAGAATATTCAAAGGCTTCTATACATTCTAACACATATTTATTAGCTAATATTTCTTTCAAAACTTCTGGTTGACCTCTTTGTTCAATCTTGTTCCAAACTTGCTCCGTACTATCTGTTTTTCCTGCCATATTTTATACCTAACATTCATAAATTTCACTATGAAAGCGAATATATATGAAACAAATGGGAATTGCAAGAAATATGTAAACACCTATAAAAACTTACTCACGATATACCATTGAGAGCCATTACTAACCACGGTAATCGCGCTATATTGAGATGATAGAGGCTGAACGTAACCATCAGGCCCGCTCCCGCCTTGCTCACTCACGCTAATCACATTGGATGAGCTATCGGTTTTTTTGAGCGTGATCGTGCGCCCTATGCTTTTGGCAGCGTTTGCGGGTGGAAGGCGCGCCGTCATTGCTCCGCCAAAGCTAGATAATAGATAAGTATCTACTGCCATATCAATGTCATAAGTGCCTGTGCCATCGAAATATCGCGTATTGCCTGCTGATCTATTAGAAGCAATAACGAACCATTTTGCGCCGTTTGACACCGCCATGACATAGTCATTTTCTGCGCCAAGGAAGAAGTCTTTACCGTCTGCCCCTTGCCCCGCTCCGTTTTCTGTTACTGTTATAACATTGCTTGAGCTATCGGTTTTTTTGACCACCATCATAGCGCCCGTTGCACTAGCAGCAGAGGGAAGCTCGACGGTTAACGCTCCGCCAAAGCTAGAAACTAAATGCACGGAATGTGAAATATCCAACATTACAGTGCCGCTCGCATCAATATATTCGCTGTCATAGCGTTGCAGCGTGGATTTCATATCCTTGACTGTGCTTTGTTGCAAGAAGTTTTTATCGGGATAGCCCGAGTTATATGCGCTATATTGCCCGCCTGATAAATCCCATATTGCTGCGCCGTTACTCATGGAAAGTAAGTTGTAAATTGAAGTTTCGATAGAGCCCGCCTCTAATTTCACATTAGGAACGCTGTTATCGCTTTCCGCATATGGATTAATAAGCAGGGTTTTATTAGAAGAAGCCCCGATAATAAAACATCCTTGAGCCGTACCTTTGACATTGGCTTCACAATCAATGAGCGAGTTATTAAAACTGCCATGCTCTATATAAAATCCTGCGCCCGTTATATTAGCGCCCAAAGAATATGCCCTGCAATTATGGAATTTATTAGCGTTAGGGCTGTCCCCTGCTCCGCTTTTAGTAAGATGGAAACCGTTTACAGCGGGCTGCTCGACCAGCACCCTTGTGAAATTATTCCAATAGCATGGCTTATTCGTATCATTATAGCCGTCAAGCATTACTCCCGTATTTGGTTTGACTATAGTTATATCAGTGATAGAGCTTTGCACCACGGGGCGCACGCTTCCATATAATTTTATCCCCACATCGCCATTTTCTAGGCGTAAGTCTGATAATTTGGAATGATCTGCGGTGATCTCGATAAGGTTAAAGGCGTTGCTGCTGCCCTTTATTACCGATTTTTGCCCCGCCCCGATTAGGCTTTGCTTTTCGCCTAGCGTGATAGTGCTTGAGATTAAATAAGTACCTTCAGGGACAAATACCGAGTTAGAAGCGGTAAGAGCGTTAATGATCGCACTCGTATCATCGGCTAGCCCGTCGCCAACCGCGCCAAAATCTTTGATGCTTATAAGGTCGGATAATTTATCGGTGGATGTGCGCGTTACTGCTCCTGCTCCTGCTGGCGTAAAATCAGGTGGTGCCATAGCCCCCAAAAGTGATACCGCTATTGGATTCCCGCTTCCATCAAAGCCTAGAGCCTTGTTTGCTCTAATATTAGCATCGGGAATTTGAGTGTTTGCAGGCGTTTCATGATCGCCATATTTAAGCATTACATCGTTTTCACGGTTTACTTGCTGAAGGCTGGCTATGATATAATCCAGCTCATTATTAATGCTTTGAGCCGAGAAATCCCCGCCCTCAAGGAAATCAGTTACGCGCTCAATAGTTAACTCCCGCGATAGGGTGATGATAGTGTTAAGCGTTGGGGCTGCGTCAAATGTAACGCTCCCGCCCGAAGTATCGCCCGCGCCATTAATGGTAAAGCCGCTTGCTTGCTTCGCGCCGCCTAAATATACCGCCATATCCTCGCTGGCAAATATCGGAAATGGATAGCTATATATAGTTTGCGTGCCATTCGCTGTGTACCTAATTATTGGCGTAATGTCAGGCATTTTTATATGATCTGTTGTCATTTTATTTTCCTTTTTTAATTTTTACGGCGAACTCCCGCCGAGCTTGCAGTCGCAAGCTTTTTTAATTTTTACGGCGGACTCCCGCCGAGCTTGCAGTCGCAAGCTTTTTAATTTTTACGGCGGACTCCCGCCGAGCTTGCAGTCGCAAGCTTTTTAATTTTTACGGCGGACTCCCGCCAAGCTTACAGTCGCAAGCTTTGTTGGTTTTTTACGGCGGACTTACGCCGAGGGAGCAGAGATAAAAGCTTTATGGTGATTTGTCTAAGTATCTGATTTAGCAGCTATATGAGCCAAGCCCAATGCGCCAAAAGCTGTATCACCAAAGGCTGAGACCGTTTGCAGCTTATTACGCTCTTTTAACTGAGTGCGTTGCAAGACATTAAGTGATTTACGCTGTGATAAATCACTATCAATCGCATTTAAGCGGAAATTATCCAGCCCTGCGCGTTTAGATTTTTCGCTTTCTGATTCCTCGAACATGCCGAGTAATACTGCTTGCGATGAGCCCGCGCCCGAGCCTATTCCTTGCGCCCCAAAGCTTGCGCGTTGCCTTGATACTGCGCGCCTTAAAGCAGTTTTGCGCTCTTTTTCTGCATTGCTAGCATCTAACGCGATTTTCTCACGCGAAAGCGCGGCATTTGCCTGTGATTGCTGTAATTGCAAGCTCTGCTTTGCTTTAAGATTTTCTAATGCTGCACCACGATCAACGCGGCTGCTCTGGCGTGATATTTCATTTTTTACTAGCCCAACGCCTTGCATAAAAAGCGGGCTGGATAGAATTGGTACTAATGATCCCATTATATTTCTCCTTTGGGTTTAAAAGCGTGGCATTAGCCACGAGGATGAAGTCTCATCCTTTGAGTTTTAAAAACGGCGGACTCCCGCCGAGGATGAAGTCTCATCCTTTAGGTTTAAAAGCGTGGCATTAGCCACGAGGATGAAGTCTCATCCTTTGGGTTTAAAGTAATAACAACGTGCAAAAGTGAAAATAAGTTACTAGA
>Ga0256839_1002554_pt1 | contig 20079 bp, 18 predicted proteins | sample 354166metaG_FD_185968 | JGI IMG/M metagenome (GOLD analysis project Ga0256839, IMG submission 185968) | Hydrothermal vent microbial communities from Mid Atlantic Ridge, Atlantic Ocean - 354-166 | ecosystem: Environmental > Aquatic > Marine > Hydrothermal vents | place: Atlantic Ocean: Mid... | reverse complement strand
CAGGGCCAGGTGGAACACCCGGATCTGGGACATCGGGTTGATCGCGATCACGGACTCGCCATCGACAAGATCATCCGGCTCAAGCAGCGGCGAAGACGAATCGGTTGCCATGTGACCCGGAAGAATTCTGGCGGCCGATCCAAGGATCAGGTCCGGCGACTGCCGGTCATGGCCGAAGCTGCCTTCGGTTACCCGGAACAATTTGCATGAGGGCAGCCCGAGTTCTTCGGGGTTGGGAAAGATCATCATCGCGCCGACCCACATGAGTTTGCGCAGCTTGCCGCTGGCCGTCAGCACCATGTCGCCCGGTTGCAGGTCTTCAATGGCCATATAGCCATTGGCGGTCTGGATCAGGGTGCCCTGGGCAAATGCCCCAAAGGCCTGTTCAAACACGCCTAGCGCCGGGGCCACGCGGGTTTCGGACATGATTTCTGCATCGGGGCCCAGCCAGGAAATTTCGTAACGGCGTGTCACGATATCCAGTTGCTTGGGTTTGGCGGCAATCCGGTCGGGCCTGTTGACCGTCCACGCCGAGGGTTTGGGTAGGTTGATATGGGAGCGCACTACATAGCTCATACAAACAGTCCTTCAATGTTCAATCCTGCAACATGAGCCCCCACCCGAAATGCAATTGAACCGCTTCAATAAATTCTTAACAAAATATTAAGTCAAAGCATTCCAGAAAAAATGCATTTTGAAAAGGATAATATGGCAGCAGGGATTGGTTTTGTTGCCGGTTTGAGGCCGGATTTGCCTTATTTGGCGTTAATGGTACGACAGCTGAGCAGAATCAGGATTCGGCACGTTCCCGGCATCGCAGCCGCGCAGCCATTGTCGTCCAGGGCAGGCTCAGGTCCGAATTTCGGGCGGTGGCCAGGATCATTTTCTGCCAACGGTTGGTGGGTCTCATCCTGAATTCTCCTCGTTAGGTTCCCGCGGCGTCGAGGCGCGGGTTCATGTGGAACACCCTGGCGGGCGAATTGGGCATACTTCGGGCAATTCCGGTGTGATTTCTGGAAGTTCCTGGCAGAGTGGTGGTGGCCACCTGGCGCGCTCATGTCTTCAAGGTTATGGAAACAAAGAGTAAAATTCGAGACGATGCCGTGCTGATGGGGGCGGCATGTGCAATTTGCCATGTCGCTGCCTTGTTTGGCGGGGGCAGGCCGACTTTGCGACTACAGGCGGATGGCCGCGATCATGCGGCCGTAGTCGGCATGACCGGCATGCACGCTACGGCGGTAGGAAAAGAACCGCTCCGGGTCGGAGTAGGTGCAATGCCCGGTCCATTGTGCCGACCCGATGCCCGACGCGCGCAGGCGCATCAGGCCAAATCCCGGCAGGTCGAACTGGTAGCGGCCGTTCCGTCCGTTTGCGAAAAACCGGGCATGGTCCGGGTCGGCGGCAAGGAAGGTGTCCAGAAACTCGGGGCCGACCTCATAGGCGCGCTGGCTGATGGTCGGGCCGATCACGGCCGCAATGCGCTCACGCTCGGCGCCGAGACTGACCATGGCGTCGATTGTGGCTTCAAGAACGCCCGCCAGGGCCCCCTTCCAGCCGGCGTGTGCCGCGCCGACGATGCCGGCGCCGGGCTCGGCGAACAGGACCGGCTGGCAATCGGCGCTCAACGTGCCAAGGGCGACGCCGGTGGCCCGGGTGACAAGCGCATCCGCTTTGGTGCCCGGGGCCAGCCCGTCGGGGCCGACTTCGATCACGTCGGCCGAATGGACCTGGTAGAGCGTGATCAACCGATCGGGGGAAACACCCATTTCGTTGGCCACCCGGGAGCGATTGATTTCGACCATCTCTGTCTGATCGCTCGAGCCACGGCCGCAATTCAGGCCCTCGAACACGCCCGAGGAAGCGCCGCCGCGACGGGCGAAAAAACCGTGCCTGAGGGGAGCAAGGTCTGGGCTGGTGATGATGTCCAAGGTCATGGTTCAAAACCCGGTGGTCGCGGGGCGGTTTTTGGGTGAAGGGCGAACGCCTTGAACAAGGTCCCCATTTGCGCGGGCGCAGTCAAGCGGTGATAGGCGGCCTCATGCTCACGAAGTCTGTCGCCGGACAGGTTTGCGGCAAGGGCCTGCGCCCGTTGTGCAAGCCCGAGCCGCTGCAAGAATTCACCTTGCGTCGTGACGGCGGCCTCGACGGTCCCGGCTGCGGCCTCGGCCAGAGCCTGAAAATCGACATGAGCCGTCAGGTCCGCTTCGCCGGGGTTTTCCAGCGGCGGCTCTGGCGCATGATTGCGCAGGGCCTGCAAGGTGTCACCCAGGGACCGCCAGTCGCCGTAGTCGAATACCAGGGCGCAGCCGCCAAATCGCGCAATGCGTGACGCAATGGTTGCAATGATCGGCCCGGCTGACGGACGGATTTCCACGATATCGCCGGGCCTTGTGTCAGCGAGGCGATGATCCAGCATGTCTACCGGAACGGGGGCGGTCAGGCCGAAACCCAGGCCCTTCGGCGTTGCCGCCACATGGATTTCGCGCCAGCCGGCCTTGTCGCGGCGAAACTGGCGGATCGGCAGCGCATCGAAAAACTCGTTGGCAATCAGAAACAGCGGCAGCGGTGGAAGCGCCCCCGCGGTGTCCAGCCAGTCCACACGATACTGCGAAAGCGTTTCTTTCTGGCGCGCGCGCAAGACCCCGGACGCCTCGACAAGATGCAGTTGCATCGCGGTGTGAAACCCCGGCACCGCGCGTGTTGCGCGCAGCACATCGGCCATCAGCGTGCCCCGGCCCGGACCAAGCTCGGCCAGAGCAAATGCCGGCGGCTGGCCCTGATCGATCCAGCTCTGCGCCAGCGCCAACCCAACCAGTTCGCCAAACATCTGGCTGATTTCCGGCGCCGTGGTGAAGTCTCCGCCCCGACCGAAGGGATCACGCGTCGTGTAGTAGCCATGTTCGGGGTGAAGCAGGCACTCGGCCATGAAATCGGCAATCGTGATGGGGCTCGTGGCCGAAATCCGGCGGTGAAGGATTTTGGCCAGAGGAGTCATGGTATGGCTCGAGCCCGGCGCCGGGACCACAAGATGACGGCGATGCCGATCAGGATCATCGGGAGCGACAATACCTGCCCCATGCTCAGGCCAAACCATCCCGATCCGATGACATGGCCAAGCGGGTTGTCAGGGCTGACAAACTGGGCGTCGGCTTCTCGGAAACGCTCAACCACGAAACGTGACAGCCCGTAGCCTGCCAGAAACATTCCCGCGGTCTGGCCGGGGACCTTCAGCCATCCGCGCCGCCAGACAAGATGAAGCAGCAGTGCGCCCAGCAGGACGCCTTCGAGCGCGGCCTCGTAAAGCTGCGAAGGGTGGCGTGCGCAGAGGCCTTCGATGCCGGGACAGTCCTGGGCGCGGTCGCCGGGGAAGATCACGGCCCAGGGCACATCGGTCGGGCGGCCCCAAAGCTCGGGCTTGATGAAATTTGCAATACGCCCCAGGGCCAGCCCCGCCGGGGCGGCGAAGGCCAGCGCATCGGCCAACGATGCCAGCGGCAGTGCGTGGCGCCGGGAAAACAGCCAGACCGCCACGACCACGCCCAGAAAGCCGCCGTGAAACGACATTCCGCCCTGCCAGACCATCAGAATTTCGGCCGGGTGGCTCAGATAATAGGCCGGCTGATAAAACAGCACGAAGCCAAGCCGACCACCAAGGATGATGCCGATGATGATCCAGGTCAGCAGGTCGTCCAGCCGGGTCTTGTCCAGCGGCGGGGTGTCGTTCGGCCACAGTTCCTTGCGGCGCAGGGTGCGTGCGATCAGCCACCAGCCGATGAGAATGCCGACGATATAGGCCAGCGCATACCAGCGCAGCGCAATTTCGAAGCCGCCAATCTCGAAAGAGAAGATTTCCGGACTGATGTTCGGAAAAGGAATGACAATGTTCAACATGGTTTCGGGATGGATCAGTGCCAGGATGAAGTCAACCTTGCGCCGCATGCGCCCGCGTCCCATATAGGGGCCACGCAGCCAAAGGAGGCCGGGATGCAGACCCGCAACAAGATTCTCGACGACCTGTCCAGACTGATGACCAATGCCATGGGCGTTGCGCAGGGGGCAAAGGAAGAAGCCGAGAATGCGATGAAAAGCCTTTTGGAGCGCTGGCTGGCGGACCATGATTTTGTTACGCGCGAGGAATTCGAAGCGGTCGAGGCGATGGCCCGGAAGGCACGCGAAGAGAACGAAGTGCTCAAGACGCGCCTCGACGCGCTTGAGAAGGCCGTGCTGAAAAAGAAGCCCGCCCCGCGCAGCAAGACACCCGGATAGACCCGGCCGACCTGACATCACATTCACGTGACCGCCACCGCTTTGGTCTGCCACGGCCGGCATTTGCCCCAAGGGCCGTCAAATATGTGCTGTTCGGCGGCTCCGAGCCGGATTTAGCTGTGGATAGTCCGAAAATATGCCTTTACAGGGGCTCTCTTTCAGAACACCATATCTGGTAAGGAGGCAGCAAGGATATGCTGCTCCTAGAGCAGACACCTAGTTCTAGTAGGCCGGAGCGCCTGCGGGACGGACAATAAGAAGAGGGCAGGCATGTCGCTATCCGAGCAGGTATATCTTAGCGAGGACGTTCACCCGATTGATATCGTCGAGAACGTCGCCGAGTTTCGCCAGTGGGACTTTGACCGCGTCGCCGATGACCAGATCGCCATGGCCGTCGAGGGCCAGTGGCGCACCTATTCGATCACACTGGCCTGGTCGGAACAGGATGAAACCCTGCGCCTGATCTGCACCTTCGAAATGGATCCGCCGGAGGGCACCCTGAACGTGCTGTATGACGTTTTGAACCGGACAAACGATGTTTGCTGGTCCGGGGCCTTCACCTATTGGGAGGCGCAGCGGTTGATGGTCTACCGCTATGGCCTGATCCTGACCGGTGGACAGGTCGCCGGAGCCGAACAGGTCGACGTGCTGATCAATGCAGCCGTGCGATCGTGCGAACGGTTCTACCCGGCCTTCCAGATGGCCACCTGGGGCGGCCACACCGCGGAAGCATCGATGCAGGTCGCCATTGCCGAGGCCTACGGGCGGGCCTGACAGGTCTTGCGCCGGGCGCGCAAAGCCCTACCATTTCATTCATGATTGTAGTCTGCCACCGGGGCAGGCCTGATGTTGTCGGATGGGTTGAACATGGACATGAACAAGATTTCCGATCGTGGCATGGTGTTGCTGGGATGCGGCAAGATGGGATCGGCGATGCTCAGCGGCTGGCTTGCGCAGGGGTTGCCGGCCTCGTCGGTCTGGGTGGTGGACCCGCATCCCTCCGACTGGCTGAAGGGGCTGGACGGGCTGCATCTGAACAGGCAATTGCCCGAGAGTCCCGCGGTTGTCCTGATTGCCGTAAAGCCGCAGATGATGGCCGAGGCGCTGCCCGCGCTTCGCCAGATCGCCGGTCATGACGGGACCCTGTTCATCAGCGTGGCGGCGGGCATACCGCTTTCGGTTTACCAAGAGGTGCTTGGGCCGGAGGCCGTGATCATCCGGGCGATGCCCAACACGCCTGCGGCCATCGGCAAGGGGATAACCGCGCTGATCGGCAACCAACGGGCCGGGGACGTCGAGATGGCGCTTGCCGAGGGGCTTTTGCGGGCGGTCGGACAGACTGTGCGGCTGGAAAACGAAGGCCAGATCGACGCGGTGACGGGTGTTTCCGGGTCTGGCCCGGCTTATGTATTCCACCTGATCGAGGCGTTGGCAGAGGCGGGGCAGGCAGAAGGTCTATCGCAGGATCTGGCGATGCAACTGGCCAAGGCAACGGTTGCCGGCGCCGGTGCGCTGGCCGAACAAGCCGATGAGCCGCCGGCGCGTCTGCGCGAAAACGTGACCAGCCCGGGGGGCACGACCGCCGCTGCGCTTGGTATCCTCATGGATGAAAAAGACGGGTTGCGCCCGCTGATGCGCCGGGCCGTCAGGGCGGCGGTGAAACGTTCGCAAGAGCTCGGATCATGAGCGAGATCGCGTTCGATGATTTTCTGAAGGTCGATATTCGCGTCGGAACCGTTCTGCGCGCAGAGCCCTACCCGGAAGCGCGAAAGCCGGCGTTGAAGCTCTGGATCGATTTTGGCCCCGGGATCGGCGAGAAAAAGACATCGGCACAGATCACCGCGCATTATACGCCCGATGCCGTGGTTGGCCGGCAGGTCATGGCCGTGGTCAATTTTCCGCCGCGTCAGATCGGAAAATTCATGTCGGAAGTGCTTGTTCTGGGGCTTGCGGATGACAACGGTGACATCGTGCTGATTGCCCCCGACCGTCCGGTGGCAAACGGCCAGAGGATGCACTGATGAAGAAACTGCTGATTTCACGGCAAATGCCCGACGCGGTCATGCAAAGGGCGCAGGCGCATTTTGATGTCACGCAACGAACCGAAGACCGGCCGATGTCCGTTCCCGAGGCCGTCGCCGCGCTTGAAACCCATGACGCGATACTGGCCACGCTGGGGGACGCTTTTCAGGCCGACACATTCGCGGGGGCGCGCCCTGTGCGATGCTCGATGATCGCGAATTTCGGCGTGGGCTACAATCATATCGATACAGCGGCCGCGAAATTGGCAGGCGTGCGCGTTTCGAATACGCCGGGGGCTGTGACCGATGCCACGGCGGATATCGGCGTCATGCTGATCCTGATGGCGGCGCGGCGCGCAAGCGAGGGAGAGATGCTGGTGCGCGCGGGCAATTGGGGCGGTTGGGCGCCCACGCAATTGCTGGGCATGCATATCGGTGGCAAGACGCTCGGGGTTGTCGGAATGGGCCGAATCGGCAAGGCTATCGCACATCGGTGCCACTACGGGTTTGGCATGGACGTGGTATTTTTCAACCGCTCCGAGGTGGCCGAGCCCGGCATGCCGGCACGCCAAATGGCCAGCCTGACAGACCTGGCCGAAGCCGCAGATGTCGCCGTCGTTGCGCTGCCGGGCGGGGCGCAGACCCACAAGATGATTGGCGCCGAGTTCTTCAAGGCGATGCGACCGCAAGCGGTCTTTGTCAACGTCGCACGCGGTGACATTGTCGACGAGACCGCCCTGATCGACGCGCTGCATGGGGGTGAGATTGCCGGGGCGGGGCTGGATGTCTACGAACGTGAGCCGCAGGTGCCGGAGGCACTGTTGTCGATGAAAAACGTATCGCTCTTGCCGCATCTTGGGACCAACGCGCAGGATGTGCGCGAAAGCATGGGGATGATGGCGCTGGATAACCTGTTGGCCTGGAATGAAGGCCGCGATCTGCCAAACCCGGTCTGACCGCCTCAGCCGCCCGCCCGGTCGCCCATTTCTTCGCGCCAGTGCTTGCGACACAATGAAACGTAGGTGTCATTGCCGCCGATCTGCACCTGCGCGCCATCCCTGAGCGCCTTGCCGTCGGGGCCAAGCCGCACCACCATTGTCGCTTTTTTCCCGCAATGGCAGATCGTCCGCGCTTCGCGCATTTCATCGGCCAAAGCCAGCAGCGCGGCCGAGCCCGGAAACAGTTTTCCCCGAAAGTCGACCCGAAGCCCGTAGCACATGATCGGCACATCCAGATCATCAACTGCGCGCGCCAGCTGCCAGACCTGCGCTTCTGTCAGGAACTGGCTTTCATCAATGAAAACACAGGCGACAGGCGATTTCTGCAGCCGTTCGCCGATCATCCGGAACAGATCGTCATCAGCAGAAAAGGTCGCAGCGTCCGCGCCGATCCCGATCCGCGATTCGATGCGCCCCTGGCCGGCGCGGTTGTCGAGATTCGCGGTAATCAGGAAAGTCTCCATGCCGCGCTCGTAATAGTTGTGCGACGCCTGCAGGAGCAGCGTGGATTTGCCCGCATTCATGGTGGAATAGTGAAAATACAATTTTGCCATGCAAAGGCTTTTACCAGCCTGTCCGCGCGCTTCAAGCATGCTGAAAAATGAACGGGTGGAGTCCGGCACCCTTACTGCCAGATCCTGGGCCGAAGCCGTAGGGGATGGAGCGGATCTTGCACCAATTACGCACCGGAAACTCCGGCGAACCGAATTTCTGACCCCGGCAAGACCGGGGTTGCCCCACCCGTTCACCGGCAAAAATGCCGGCCACTCACAAAACCCCGGACCAGCCGGAGCCTTTTATGAATGACATTTCCTTGCGCGGGCATTAATGGGAAAGGCACGGGTGAATTCCCCGTGGGGCAATCTGAGTGGAAGATGAATGTCAGGATATGGTAACTATTTGAAGCGCCACACCGAGGCGCTGGTGAAAGATGTGGGCTTGGAAACCGCGTGCAAGCTGACCGGAAAATCCAAGGCGACGCTGGGGCGATACTATTCTGATGCGCCCGAGCATCAGGACCGGTTCATGCCGATCGATGCGGTGGCCGCGCTGGAAGCCGAAGCCTCGTATCCGCATGTCACAAGCGCGCTTGCCGAATTGCTTGGCATCACGATGTCATACGGCGACAGCAACAAGAATTCATCCCCCGGTGGTGTGAACTCGGACGTGATCGAGTTGAGCCAGAGGTTTGCGATGCTGATGGCAGAATACAACCAGTCGATCGAAGACGGGGTCATCACGCTGAACGAGTCCAAACGTCTGCTTCGCGAAACGGTTGCGATCCAGGAGGTCTTGCTGAGCATGAAGCTCAACCTTGAGGAAGAAGCCGTGGCTGGCAACGGATAAGCGCCGCGCGCCTTACAAGAAAACCCGTTCGATGAACCAATAGCCCCCGACAATGGCTATCGCAAGCGATGCCGGGCGGGCGATCACCGCCTGATACCAGGGTTTCTTGCCGAACCAGAAACCGACAGCCAGCCACGCTGCGGCAATCACGGTCAGCTGTCCCAGTTCGACGCCGACGTTGAAACCGATCAGGTTGGTCGCAAACCGGCCCGGATCAAGGCCGATTTCGCCAAGCACCGCGGCAAAACCCAGGCCGTGCAGCAACCCGAACCCGAACACCACAGCCGGGCGCCAGGGCCGCAGGTCGTTGAGCATGATGTTCTCGACCGCGACATAGACGATCGAGGCGGCGATCAATGGTTCGACGATGCTGGCCGGGATCTGAACGATCCCGAGAGTCGCGAGCGCCAGGCTGACCGTGTGGGCGACGGTAAACGCCGTGATCTGCAGCAACAGCGGCCGCATTTTCAGAGAGAAAAAGAACAGGCCGAGCACAAACAGTATATGGTCCAGACCCTTGGGGATAATGTGCTCAAAGCCGATCACGATGTAGCTTGTAAAGGCTTTCAGCCACGGCTGGCGCGCGCTTTCGCTTCGCGGCATCGGCGCGCTGAGGTCGCCCTTGGTCAGGTAGCCGGAGTAGCCATCGCCGTCCTCGAGAATCTGGCGCACGACGATCGGGCCATAAGCGCCATCCCATCCGAATATGACCGGCGTTGCATCGGGCGGCAGGTCGGCAACCAGCGACAGACGGCTTTCGCGGGGCAGCTCAAGGTCGCCTGTGGGCGGTATCTCAAGCGCTGTCACATCGGGCGTCAGGCGCTTGTCGCCGGCAAGGATATGGATGCCGCCGCGAATGTCGGGCCAGGCCTTGTCGAAAGCGGCGCGCAAAGCCTTCGGATCAAGCGCGCGAAGCGCATCATAGCGCTCGGCCAGAGGCGAGGCGTTGGTGTCTTCCAGCTCGCTTACGTCCAGCCCGGCGACGAGAGTTTCCAGCGTCAGCAATATGTCGATGCTGACCTGATTTCCCTGAACCGAGACATCAGCTATTGCCGGCCGGATTTCATGAGCCAGCATCCGCGTAGCCGAGCTTGCCAGCAAAATGATCGCCAGCATGCTTGACAACATGACTATCCTCACCCGCATATGTAAAAAAGGAGCGCGCGCTACCATGAAAACCCTGGCCTTTCTCATTGTTTCCCTGTGTTTAAACACGGGCGCGGCGCTTGGCCACGAATTTTGGATATCGCCGGAAAAATATGTGGTCGATCCGGGGCAGCCGATTGTCGCAGCCCTGCGCAGCGGGCAAAAGTTCTCGGGTGGCCCATTCAGCTATCTACCGCCGCGGTTTGTTCGGTTTGAACTGATCAGGGGCGAGCTTGTCATACCGGTGGAGGGGCGCATTGGCGACCGCCCGGCGCTGAACATGGCCGTGCCGGAGGCGGGACTTTGGGTGGTCGTGCATGAAACCACCGACAGCAGCCTGACATGGGATGAATGGGAGCGGTTCGAGGGTTTTGTGACCCACAAGGACCTGGACGACACGCTGGCCCTGCATGCGGCGCGCGGGTTGCCGCGAACGGGGTTCAAGGAAAGCTATCGCCGGTTTGCCAAGTCGCTGGTGGCTGTCGGCGGCGGGCAGGGCGCCGACCGCGAGGTGGGGTTGCGCACCGAGCTTGTGGCCTTGACCAACCCATATGCAGATGACCTTTCCGACGGGTTTCGGGTGCAGCTGTTTTTCGAAGGCGCCCCGAGGCCAAGGGCGCAGGTCGAGGTGTTTGACAAGGATGACAACGGTGCGGTGACGGTGATGAAATACCGCACCGACGATGCCGGCGTCGCGTCCATTCCGGTTGAAAAGGGGCATGAGTATCTGGTGGACGCCGTGAAAATGCTGCCGCTGGATGCGAGCGACCCCACGCTTGAGCCGGTCTGGATGTCTCTGTGGGCATCGCTCACGTTCAGGGTTCCAGAGTGAATGCCGGCGGAGAATGGCAGGCCACAGGGGGCACATCGGGCGGGCTGGGCGGGCAGACTGTGGATAACCCGGTTGAAAATATCCTTGATTGACGGCGCGGTTCGGCAAGAGATTGCCAGTTTCCTGCCAGGACGCGCAGGCCCTGCCGCCCGGCCTTGAGAGCACTCCGGGCGGCCTGATAGATCCTGTAGTCGGGGCTGCGCAGAAGCGCGGCAGGTTGAGTTGTTTGGGGGGATGACACAATGCCTGAAGCGCGCGATTGGCTGTTTGACGCCATATGGGAGTTGTCCGACAAGAGCGTCGAGATGGGGTTCCCGCTTGTTGCCAGGGAACTGGAGCAGGCGATGGACACCTGCCTGATCGAGAGCGCGGCCATGGACAAGCCGGTTTTCCAGAGCCGCCGGCGAAAGACCGGGCACCCTGGCCTTCAGAATTTCGCGCCGGTTGCGATGGATCTTTTCATCGGCCCGCGTCGTGGCACCAAGCCGCGTCGGGCGAAAACCGTCGAAAAGCGTCGCGCCGGATAGACTGGCGCCGAATGTATCACCCCTGTAGCGCGCGCACGCCAAGCTCTTTTTCGCGTCCTTTTTTCATGGCCAGCGCCGCCGCGTGGCTGGCCGCGAGCGTCGTGAAATAGGGGATCCTGTCCATGAGCGCCACATTTCGCATCGAACGCGAGTCCTCCACGGCCTGCGCGCCTTCGGTGGTGTTCATCACCAGTTGCACCCCGCCGTCCTTCATCAGGTCGACGATGTTCGGCCGGCCCTCATAGACCTTGTTGACGATTTCGGCGGCGATCGAGTGCTTTTGCAAGAACTCGGCTGTGCCGCGCGTTGCGACAATCGAGAGGCCCAGGTCAACAAGTGTGCGCGCGGCTTCCACAAGCACGTCGGTCTTGTCGGCTTCCTTGATTGACAAGAACGCTGTGCCTTCCTGCGGCAACTCGACGCCCGCGCCCATCTGGGCTTTCAGGAACGCGCGGTGAAAATCATGATCCCAGCCCATGACTTCGCCCGTTGAACGCATTTCCGGGCCAAGAAGCGTATCCACGCCGGGAAAGCGTGCAAAGGGCATTACGGCTTCCTTGACCGAGAACCACGGCATGTTCGGGTCCGCCAGCCGCATGGGATCGCCGATCGGCTCGGGCGCGCCCTTGGCGGCGTCGGCCGGGTAGGGCGGGCGCTTGGGAAAGTTCGACAGCGGCTCGCCCGCCATCACCCGCGCGCCTATGCTGGCGATGGCGCTGTCGGTGGCCTTGGCCACGAAAGGCACGGTGCGGCTGGCGCGCGGGTTGACCTCGATCAGGTAGATCTCGCCGTCCTTCACCGCGAACTGCACGTTCATCAGCCCGACCACGCCGAGGCTGAGCGCCAGCGCTTCGGTCTGGGCGCGCATTTCGTCGATGATGTCCTTGGGCAAGCTGTAGGGCGGCAGGGAACAGGCGCTGTCGCCCGAATGCACGCCGGCTTCCTCGATATGCTGCATGATGCCGGCCACATGCACCATTTGGCCGTCGCAGATCGCATCCACGTCGCATTCGATGGCGCCCGACAGGTAGCTGTCGAGCAGCACCGGGCTGTCGCCCGACACCACCACCGCCTCATTGATGTAGCGTTCCAGATGCGCCATGTCGCGCACGATCTCCATCGCGCGGCCCCCCAGCACGTAAGACGGGCGGATCACCAGCGGAAACCCGATTTCCTCTGCAATCGCAAGGGCTTCGGCGTCGGTCGAGGCAATTCCGTTCTTCGGCTGCTTCAGTCCCAGCCGGTTCACCAGGTCCTGAAATCGCTCGCGGTCCTCGGCCAGGTCGATGGCGTCGGGGCTGGTGCCGAGGATCGGGATGCCTGCCTCTTCCAGCGCATTCGCCAGCTTCAGCGGCGTCTGCCCGCCGTATTGCACGATCACCCCGTGCAGCGTGCCGTTTTCCTGCTCGGCGCGCAAAATCTCCATCACGTGCTCAAAGGTCAGGGGTTCGAAATACAGCCGGTCCGAGGTATCGTAATCGGTCGAAACCGTTTCCGGGTTGCAGTTGATCATGATGGTCTCATAGCCCGCGTCCGTCAGCGCGAAACAGGCGTGGCAGCAGCAGTAGTCGAACTCGATCCCCTGGCCGATCCGGTTCGGCCCGCCGCCGAGAATCACCACCTTCCTGCGGTCGCTCGGGCGCGCCTCGCATTCGACCTCGCCCATCACCGGGGTCTCGTAGGTGGAATACATGTAGGGCGTCTGCGCCTCGAATTCGGCGGCGCAGGTGTCGATGCGCTTGAAAACGGCGGTCACGCCGGATGAAAGCCGCGCCTTGCGGATCGCATCTTCGTTTCGGCCGGTCAGAACAGCCAGTCGCGCATCGGTAAAGCCCATCATTTTCAGCGCCCGGAGGCCCGCCTCATCGCTGGGAAGCCCTTCGGCCTTCACATGCTCTTCGGCCTCCACGATCTCGCGGATGCGGGCCAGGAACCAGGGGTCGAACATGGTGACCGCGTGGATCTCGTCATCGCTCAGCCCGTGGCGCATGGCCTGCGCAATCGTGCGCAGCCGGTCGGGCGTCTGCAGGCTGATCGCCTTGATCACCGCCGCGCGGCCCTCGGGCGTATCATCGGCGCCCTCGATTTCCACTTCGTCGAGACCCGTCAGCCCGGTTTCCATGCTGGCCAGCGCCTTTTGCAGGCTTTCGTGGAAGGTGCGCCCGATCGACATCACCTCACCCACCGATTTCATCGCAGTCGACAGCAGCGGCTCGGCGCCCGGGAACTTTTCAAACGCAAAGCGCGGGATTTTGGTGACCACGTAATCAATCGTCGGCTCGAAACTGGCGGGCGTCACCCTGGTGATGTCATTGTCAAGCTCATCCAGCGTATAGCCGACCGCCAGTTTCGCGGCGATCTTGGCAATCGGAAAGCCGGTGGCCTTGGAGGCCAGCGCCGAGGAACGGCTGACCCGCGGGTTCATCTCGATCACCACCATGCGGCCCGTCTCGGGATTCACCGCCCATTGCACGTTGGACCCGCCGGTTTCCACCCCGATCTCGCGCAGAACCGCAATGCTGGCGCTGCGCATCATCTGGTATTCCTTGTCGGTCAGCGTCAGCGCCGGCGCCACCGTGATACTGTCGCCGGTATGCACCCCCATCGGATCGATGTTCTCGATGGAACAGACGATGATCGCGTTGTCGGCGGTGTCGCGCACCACCTCCATCTCGAATTCTTTCCAGCCGAGCAGGCTTTCGTCGATCAGGATCTGGTTCACCGGGCTGGCATCCAGACCCGAGCGGCAGAAATGTTCGTAGTCATCCCGGTTGTAGGCGACCCCGCCGCCGGTGCCGCCAAGCGTAAAGGCCGGGCGAATGATTGCGGGCAGGCCCACATGGTCGATGGCCGCCATCGCCTCGTCAAGGTTATTGGCAATCGTAGCCTTCGGATTTTCCAGCCCCAGCCGATCCATCGCCTCGCGAAACAGCTTGCGGTCCTCGGCCATTTCGATGGCTTTGCGGTTGGCGCCGATCAGTTCGACGCCGTATTTCTTCAGGATGCCCATGTCATCCAGTGCCAGGGAGGTATTCAGCCCGGTCTGCCCACCCATGGTTGGTAACAGTGCGTCGGGGCGTTCCTTTTCGATGATCTTTGCCACGATTTCCGGGGTGATCGGCTCAATATAGGTGGCATCCGCCATGTCCGGATCGGTCATGATCGTGGCCGGGTTCGAATTGACCAGAATCACCCGGTAGCCTTCTTCGCGCAGCGCCTTGCAGGCCTGCGCTCCGGAATAGTCGAATTCGCAGGCCTGTCCGATGACAATTGGCCCGGCGCCAATGATCATGATCGACTGGATGTCGGTGCGTTTTGGCATGCGGCCCCCGGGGTGTCTGCAAATTGTCGTGGGTTATAGACAGGGTGGTCCGGGATGCAAGGGGGCAAGGTCTTTCAAGTCGAATGCATGGCGCGCCGCGCGGCGATGTAGAAACCGGTCGCCAACACGAACATCGCGAGGGTTCCGACGATCTGGTACAAATACGGGGTGGTCTGGAAAATGGCGGCGGCACCGTCCTCCTCGCTCAGGGCGCGGTAGAATTTCACGAAGGGGCCAAAGATCGTGCCGAAACTGACCAGAAGGATTGTTCCGCCCAGACGCGCACCGAGCCTGTCAAGCAGAACCGGCGCATAGCAGGCTGCCGGAATGTAATAATAAACCCATGAAAGTGGTGAGACCAGGGCGACAGCAATGATTGCAAGGGGCCAGAGCAAGGAAACCTGGACATCGCGGCGGGCCGCCCGGAAAAGGCGCGCGAGCCAGACAAGGACGCCAAGCAGCAAGAGCGGCGAAATCACACGCCACAGCAACGGGCGCGGCATCGAATACCATCCGGGGTCGGGTTCCGCCGGAGAGGGCCCCTCGAGCGCCGGAACCCACAACAGCCGGTCGCCAAAAGCCAGTTGCGCGATTGCGGCGTCGAGATTGAAGGTGACACCGGTGACAAGCACCGAATTCGAGATCAGTCTGATCTGCTCGATGAACGCGGCATGCAGTGGCCAACCGGCCCAGAAAACCGAGATCAGCCCCAGAACGGCGCCGGTTCCCACAAACCATGCAAAGGCGCGCCGTTCGCGCCCCGCCAACCACAGCAAGGCCAGCAGCGCCGGGTAGATCTTGATGGCCGCGGCAAGGGCCAGGGCTGTGCCTGCCACGGCTGTGGCCCCGGCACGGATGCGTTCTGCGGCAAGCACCAGCAGAAAGCTGGCCAGAATCTGTGGTTGATTCTGGAACAGGGCAAGTGAGCCTATGTGGTTGGAGGCCAGCAAGACAATCGCCAGCCCCATGAACAAGATGGGGCCGATCGTCGGCCGACAGGTCCGCCACGCCAGCCAGACGGTTGCCAGCAACAGCCCCGTATTCACCGCAAGCGCCACTGCCGCCAGCCTCCAGAAGTTGACGCCGGAAAACAACTGGCCGAGTTTTGCCCAAAGCGGTGGATAAAGGAACGGAAATACCGGACCTTCATATTGGTATTCACGCGCCATGAACATGCGCCAGTCGCTTGGTGGATACATGCGAAAATAGTTGTCCACTTCGGCATAGACCTGATCGGGTTGCCCGGCCTCAAGATACTGGCCGGCAAGCCAGGTTGCCATGAGGTCGGGGGAATGGGTCGGGAAAAACCAGAAAAAACCCAGGCTGAACGCGCCAGGAAACAAGAGTATGAGAATTCGGAACTGAAAACGCGTCATTCGAATTGCACTTCTGGTTCAACTATGGCCGCTTGAATAGAGAACCAGCCCACGCAAGGCCACCTTGGACCTTGTTTGTTCGGGCCGTTTTGCGCGGACGTGTTCGAAATGACGCGCCGGCTTATTCGGCTGCGTGCTGAAGTTCCGTGGCGGGCGCGCGATCTTTGCTATCGTCGTCGCGATACAGGTAGTCCCGCGTCAGTGGGACCGCATCCTGTTGTCGCGAAAGCTGAAACTGAAAGACCACCTGGTCATCATGGCGAAAGGTCATTTCAGCCCCGACCAGATAAAAACGCCACATCCGGCAGAACCGGTCATCATAGATTTCACGGGCCTTGTCGATGTTGGCATCGAACCGCTCCTGCCAATGTCTCAGTGTCTTGGCGTAGTGCAGCCGCCAGACTTCGACATCATCCACGAAAAGATTCTGCTGCTCGATGGCCGCCATGGCTTCCGACATTGCGGGCACATAGCCGCCGGGAAAGATGTATTTGCGAATGAACGGGCTGGTCGATCCGGGGCCGTCGGCGCGCCCGATGGTGTGGATCAGCGCCACGCCGTCGGGTTTGAGCCGGTCGTGGACCTGGCGGAAATACTCGCGGTAGTGCGGCACGCCGACATGCTCGATCATCCCCACCGACACGATCCGGTCGAAGGTCTCGGTCACCTCGCGATAGTCCATCAGGCGAAATTCGACGCGATCGGCCAATCCGGCCTCTTGCGCGCGACGGGTGGCGATGGCGTGCTGTTCCTCGGACAGGGTCACGCCCACCACGCGCGCGCCATAGTCGCGCGCCAGCGTCAGCGCCATGCCGCCCCAGCCGCAGCCGATATCCAGAACCGTCATGCCGGGTTTGAGCAGCAGCTTTCGCGCGATGTGATGCTTCTTGTTGGTCTGCGCCTGTTCCAGCGTATCGTTGGGGTGGCGGAAATATGCGCAGGAATACTGCCGGTCCTTGTCGAGGAACAGGTCATACAGTTCGCCAGACAAATCATAGTGATGCGCCACATTGCGTTTTGAGCGGCTTGCCGGGTTGAACTGCCAGACCCACCGAAAGGCCTTGCGCAAGTATTCCACCGGGCGCAGCCACCAGACCATTCCGTGATCGTTCTTGTTGGCCAGCATGATTGCGATGAAACCGTGAAGATCGTCATCTTCGATCGTCACATCCCCGTTCATATAGGCTTCGCCCACGGCCAGTTCGGGGTTCAGGATCAAACGGCGGATCGTTCCGGGTTCATGTATGATGACCGAAACGGTCCGGCCGCTTTCGTCGCCATATGATTCCTGCCGTCCGTCGGGCAATTTGACGCGCAAACTTCCTTTCTTCACCAGATGGCGAAGAAGTTGATCAAGCAGTGCATTCCACATTGTCTTACCCCCAAACAATTCTGGGCGGCAGGGCGCATCAGGCGAGCGCCGTCACATATTTGAATCCCGATGTCCCCACCAGATGCGTCATTCTGTCCAATTTTCGGGCTGTTGTAAAGAAATTGCGCCCGTTGCACCCCGGTCGGCGCAGCCTTGCCGCTTGACTTCCGGGCGCTCGCAAGGTGTATCGGCGCGAACCGTCATTCGCTTTGAAAAAGGCCCTGCCATGCACCCCTACCGCAGCCATACTTGCGCCGAACTGAACAAATCCAACGTTGGCGACAAGGTCCGCCTGTCGGGCTGGGTCCACCGGGTGCGCGACCACGGCGGCATCCTGTTCATCGACCTGCGCGACCATTACGGCATTACCCAGGTCTTGTGCGACCCCGACAGCCCGGTGTTTGCCGAGGTCGAAAAGGTCCGCTCAGAATGGTGCATCCGCATCGACGGAGAGGTCAAGGCGCGCGACGACGATCTGATCAACCCCAAGATCCCCACCGGCGAGATCGAGGTTTTCATCCGCGACATGGAAGTTCTGGGCGCGGCCGAGGAACTGCCGCTGATGGTATTCGGCGACCAGGAATACCCGGAAGAGACCCGGCTGAAATACCGCTATCTCGACCTGCGCCGCGAAAAGCTGCAGGACAACATGAAGCTGCGCTCGGACGTGGTCGCCTACCTGCGCCGCGCCATGTGGGAGCGCGGCTTTCGCGAGTACCAGACGCCGATCATCACCGCGTCCAGCCCCGAGGGCGCGCGCGATTTCCTGGTGCCCTCGCGCCTGCATCCGGGCAAGTTCTATGCGCTGCCCCAGGCGCCGCAGCAGTTCAAGCAGCTGATCATGGTCTCGGGCTATGACAAGTATTTCCAGATCGCGCCCTGTTTTCGCGACGAAGACCCGCGCGCCGACCGCAGCCCCACCGATTTCTACCAACTCGACCTGGAAATGTCCTTCGTCACCCAGCAGGACGTGTTCGACACCATCCAGCCGGTGATGCAGGGCTGTTTCGAGACCTTCGGCGGCGGGCGCAAGGTCGATGCCGACTGGCCGCAGATCAGCTACCGCGATGCGGCGCTGTGGTATGGCACCGACAAGCCGGACCTCAGGAACCCGATCAAGATGCAGGTGGTCAGCGAACATTTCGCAGGCTCCGGCTTCAAGATCTTCGCCTCGCTCCTCGAACAGGACGGCACCGAGATCCGCGCCATTCCCGCACCGGGGGGCGGATCGCGCAAGTTTTGCGACCGGATGAACGCCTTCGCCCAGAAAGAAGGGCTGCCGGGGATGGGTTATATCTTCTGGCGTGACCAGGGGCAGGGGATCGAGGCCGCCGGCCCGCTGGCGAAAAACATCGGCCCCGAACGCACCGAGGCGATCCGCCAGCAGCTTGGCCTTGGCGTCGGCGACGCCGCGTTTTTCCTCGGTGGCAAACCCAAAGCGTTTGAAACCGTCGCCGGCAAGGCCCGCGTGGTAATCGGCGAGGAACTGGGCCTCACCGACAAGGACCGTTTCGCCTTCTGCTGGATCGTGGATTTCCCGATCTTCCAGAAGGACGACGAAACCGGCGCGCTCGATTTCGACCACAACCCGTTTTCCATGCCCCAGGGCGGCATGGAGGCGCTGGAGGGCGATCCATTGGAGGTGCGCGGTTTTCAGTATGACCTCGCCTGCAACGGCTACGAACTGATCTCGGGCGCGATCCGCAACCACCAGCCGGAAATCATGTTCAAGGCATTTGAAATAGCCGGCTACGGCAAGGATGAGGTCGAAAAGCGTTTTGGCGGAATGGTCAACGCCTTCAAATACGGCGCCCCGCCGCACGGTGGCTGCGCCGCGGGTATCGACCGTATGGTGATGCTGCTGGCCGATGAGGCCAACATCCGCGAAGTCATCATGTTCCCGATGAACCAGCGCGCCGAAGACCTGATGATGGGCGCGCCAAGCGAGCCGAGTAACGAACAGTTGCGCGAGCTTCATCTGAGGGTAATCCGGGAAGGCTGATCAAGGCGGTTCCGGCCAGTCAGTATTTGGCCGGATCCAGCGATTCCAGTGGAGTGTTCATGTTGGTGGCTACATCGCTGGCTGGCGAAGATGACGATCCAGCCAAGGGCGCGTTTCCGGCATCTTCCTGGAAGAACTCGAACACTGCATTCAATTCAACGCCCGGGAAAGACTGTCTTGGCGAAATGGCCTCGCAGAACAGGTCGTGGGCGGGTGGTGTGACCTGAAATGGATTCTGGCACGTTGAATTTGAGAATTTAATTTCAAGGTTTTCTGATGCGGTGATCCGAGTGAAAATCTGCGGATCGGTTCGGTGCATCATGTATGAATGCCGAAGTGCGAAACCCGGCCGCGGGCCGGGTTTTCGTCAACTCGGGTGTGGTTGGTCGCGTCAGACGAGTGTCGAGGCCAGTGCGACGCCAAGCGAAAGCACGCCGGCACCAAATATCGCCCAGTCAACGACGGAACTTCCAAGCTCATCATTCCAGAAACGGTTGGCAATTGTCTTCATGTTCAGGCTCCAGATCTGCGGCCCGCATCCCCTTCGGGCTGAGTTCACCTGTAAATCTTGCCGCCAATTCGGGCAGAAATGCGGTAATTGATGACCAACTTCATGGAGTCTACGCACCAGGAAATCCCAAATTCGAAAGGCATATCCATTTCGACGGGCAGGGCCAGACACAGGACGCAGGCCCGCGCGGCTTGGAAAACCAGGCCCGCCGATGAGGCCGCCCTGGCCGCAGCCCTAGGTGTTTGATCCCATGGTTTGATGGTGCGATCTATTCGTTGGAATGGAAGGAAGCACTATGGGACAAATACGTCACGGCTGCGCCACGACCACGCACGCTGTCAGAGCAGCAATACAGCGAT
>Ga0256839_1002553_pt1 | contig 20079 bp, 20 predicted proteins | sample 354166metaG_FD_185968 | JGI IMG/M metagenome (GOLD analysis project Ga0256839, IMG submission 185968) | Hydrothermal vent microbial communities from Mid Atlantic Ridge, Atlantic Ocean - 354-166 | ecosystem: Environmental > Aquatic > Marine > Hydrothermal vents | place: Atlantic Ocean: Mid... | reverse complement strand
TTAGAAAAACACTTTACAATGAGTCTAAATTTAGCCTCTGAAATCTTCGCAACTTTTATATACTTGTTTTTCATCGGTATAATGGTACTTTCTTTGCACTTTATACCCTCTGTTCTAGTCTAGACCCATTAATATTATGCCACTTTTACATGTAAGAGTGATAGATTCACTTCTAAATGGTATTGGTGCCGGTAGTGTCTATTTGATGTCAGTATTGCCAATAGGCAGTGATGAGGATAAATTAGAATTAAATTCGGGTACTTTATATCGTTATTTGGCTGAAGCCGTATGGCATCCTACAGCACTACTTCCCCAATCAGGCGTAACATGGGAAGCAGTAAATGAAAAAAAGGCCATAGCACATTTCACAAAATCCAATATTTCGATAGCTGTAGTATTCATATTCAATAGTGATGATGAAATCATCGGGGTATATACAAAAGACCGATATGGAAAATTTGGAGATAAGTACATTAAATACCCGTGGGAAGGTCATTTTAGTGACTATAGAGAATTTGATGGTATAAAAATACCGACTAAAGGAGAAGTTGGTTGGTATCTTCCGGATGGATGGTGGCTATTTTGGAAAGGAAACATCGTTGATGCAAAGTTTGAATTTTAAAATGCATAACAAAATATTTATCAACTCAATCGTTAGCATCACATTGCACGTTAAGTCTTAATTTGGTACAATAAAAGGACTGAAGGAGATTTTATGCAAATTGTAAATGATATAAAGCCTGTTACCTACTTAAAAAGTAGAGCAGCTGATGTTCTAAAATATATCAATGAAACTCACAGGCCTATGATAATCACACAAAATGGTGAAGCTAAGGCTGTTATACAAGATCCAAAGAGTTATGAAGATATGAAAAATGCTCTTGCTATAATGAAGCTTCTTTCATTTGCAGAAGAAGATATAAGAAGTGGAAATCTTCATAGTGAAGAAGATGTTTTTAGCTCTGTTGAAGAACTCCTTAGTAAATGAGTGAAATTTATAAGTTTCAATGGACTTTAAATGCGAAAGAAGACCTTTTAAATATTGTTGATTATATCAAAAAAGATAGTTTAATTACTGCAAGAAAAGTTTATGGGCAAATAAAAGAAAAAGCACAATCTAGCAACTTTTTTCCTTTAAGAGGTAGAGTAGTTCCCGAACTTCTAAAAGAAGGTATAACTATTTATAGAGAACTGATTACACAGCCTTACAGAGTTATGTATAAAATTGAAAATGACACTATTTATGTTATGGCTATTTTTGATTCAAGACAAAATATTGAAGAGTTATTATTACAAAAACTATTAAGAAATCAGATACTAACAAAACAGATTAACCAACTTTAACTACATAAAAATATTATATTTAAACGTACAAACTAAACCTTATTTTTAAAGGTGAATTTCTCATTATTTGTAAGTCCTCAATAGAATTTTAGAATATCTTGCCATAATAACATACATAAACAGAAAAGAGAAACAATGAATACATTTCAAATAGCAGGGTCGGCATTAGATGGTTATAAAAATGAAAAACTAAGCGACGAAAGAATCAATGCCTTAGTTGTACAGGCCAACACGCAGATTGATGAAATAGCTCAAAATAAAGAACTCTACGATAGCTTTATACAGAAAGTGAATGCACCCCAAAAGATAGACAACATCATACTTTGGGTACTTTTTATGAGCAATGAAGATATACGTGATACCTACATAGAAACCTTTGATAAAGAATTTCGTGACGACATCCCCATAAGTGATTTGGCGGATTTACTCATCTACATTGTCTACTTGAAAAAAGTGAAAAACGAAGAACTAGCGGGTTTTGACTATTTGGATAACTATGAAGATGGCGACATAGAAGATGTAGATCAATTTGCACTTACCAATACCTTTCTTTATATCCAAAAAACAAAAGAAGTACAAATAGACTTTTAACGCATAATTCAGATGAGAAAAATCAAGATGAACAGCTGATGTGAGAGATGCCCCCTACTTTAAAAAGTTCAGATGGCTTTAGACTATAGTATTTCTCCTCCACGTCTTTAGACTGCTCAGCGTATGGCTCTGTCATAACTTCCTGCATCTCTTTTATGAGAGAGTAGTCACCCTTTGAGGCTTGCTGATATGCAGGTACAAGATGCCACTCTCTTAGCGTATATTTTGGGTTGACAAGCTTCATGCGTTGTGAAAGTTTTCTACGGGATTTGGGCGAAGTAGCATTCACATGTACTTTCCATTTTACCAGCCACTCTGACCAGCTTTTTTCAAGTCCTTCCTTAGCTGCTATGTCCGTATAGAAGCTTTTTTTAAGTGTTTCAATCTCATCTGGTATCTGTGAAAGTTCACGAAAGAAGATAGTATAATCGACAGAAGTTTTCACCATAAGCATTGCTAGTTCTCGAAACAGTGTTGCATCATACGTGTCAAATCCGAGCTTAGAAGCCCACATTTGCTTCATTTCTATCTGCATAACTGCAGAAAAGTCATTACGGATTTTATCTAACTTAGCAAGAGCATTTTCATCTGACTTCAACAAAGGGTGTAAAGCTGTACAAAACACAAAAAAGTTACGTTCTGCAGCATTAGGCTGATTTAAAAATGAAAAGTGTTTTCCCCCACCTGTCCATGGCTGATACTCAGGGTCAAATAACTCACAAAACCCAAAAGGTCCATAGTCAAGTGTGAAACCACCTGCTGCACAGTTATCGCTATTAAAATTTCCTTGACAGTAACCAACACGTATCCAGTTTGCCACCAGTGATGTAAGGCGAGTTCGGAACTCGTATGCGAGTAACAGAACTTTGTCTTGTATACTTAAATCATGGTCAATCACCTCACTGTATTCACGATCAATCAAGTGTAATACAATCTTCTCCAACTCCTCCATCGCTTTTGGATGCTCATTTTTACGGGCACGGCGAGCGAAAAGTTCTATTTGTCCCACCCGTATAAAAGAAGGTGCAACTCGCGTCGAGATAGCGACTGCTTCATCTATCATAACTTCAGGATCCTTTGAATATGACCCTTGTGTATACCATGGTCGCTTCACTTTCTGGGTTTTTGAAGTGAACAAACACAAAGAGCGAGATGTTGGTATGCCAAGTGCATGCATATGTTCTTGTGCTAAAAACTCTCGAATACTCGATCGTAAGACTGCACGACCATCAGCACCACGGCAGTATGGCGTCTGACCAGCACCTTTGAGCTGCATTTCCCAGCGGTGACCATTTATCACAGCCTCAAGAATAGAAATTGCACGACCATCACCATACCCATTGCCCGTACCAAAGGGGCATTGCTGATAGTATTCTGTTCCATAAATGGAAAGGGCATACCCCGTTGCCCAACCAACTTTTCGCATAGGCTTTGGTAGATGGGTTAAATCTCCTGAAAACATACGGATGAAGTCATCCGATTTGGCAAGGCTATCGACAAAGCCTAATTCATGAAATAAATTCTTACTGTGTACAATATACTCTGGGTCTTGTATGGGTGTTGGATTTACAGGGACATAGTGCCCAGTAAAGACTTGCCTTGGTGCGTGGTCAACACCGTTCACTTTAGCTTCAGGGTCGCAGTTAAGCGTATCCATAAATGAGTAATCTGCTAACTGTGCTATATCGTTAAGCGTTTTCACCGCCCGTGCATTTTGTTCTCTTTCTTTCATACATCGTCCTTCTCTTGAGATGTTCACCCTATCCTTTATTTGCTTTAAAGTGTATTGTATGTAAATCCAACAAAATATAGTTTACTTATCAAATACCTATAAAGCTATGACACAACAAGAAACTAAAGTCAAATATTATCGGCAACCTCTACCACGCTTTTTAGATTTTTTATCATCCTTAAGCTTCGCAGCATCATACACTTTAAATCCATCACGCTTGGTAGTTTTACGCTTTTTAGTATTTGAGAAAGTGCTAGATTTTTTCTTTTTTTTACCAAAAGCACCATCAGCCCTCTTTACTTCATTTGGCTTTTTCCGTGCACCTTTCTGAATGACTTCCTCTTTAGGTGCATAACCCTCTAGTTTTTCTTGAAGTATAGCTTTACCCATAAGCTTTTCTACATCTTTTAGTGCAACCATTTCTGTGGGTGCAATAAGCGTAATGGCTAGTCCTTTAGCACCTGCTCTTCCTGTACGTCCTATGCGATGTATGTAGTCTCCTGTGACATGTGGTATATCATAGTTTATGACTACAGCTAAGTTGGGTATATCTAATCCACGTGCTGCGATGTCTGTAGCTACAAGTACACGTATCTTGCTTTCTTTAAAGCCTTCCAATGCACGCGTACGTTCACCTGAACTTTTTCCTCCATGTATGACAGCACTTTTAAGTCCAGAAAAGATGAGTTCTTGAGTAACTTCATCTGCTAACTCTTTTTTACGTACAAAGACTAAAACCTGCTGGTAGTTTCGAGAACCTATGATATAAGAAAGAAGCTCAGACTTCTTTGTTTTATCTACAGGATAGACTATCTGTTCCACCATATGTGCTGAAGTTCCCATGCTGTCGACCTCTATGAGTTTAGGCTTAGTCAGTATCTGCTCTGCTAAGCGTTTGACCGAACCAGAAAGTGTAGCGGATATGAGTATATTTTGGCGACGCTGTGGTAAAAAAGAGAGTATTTTACTCACTTCATGTACAAAACCCATGTCAAGAATCGTATCTGCTTCATCCAGTACAAGGTAGTCAACACTCTCAACATTAACATTTTTTTGATGTATATGCTCTAGTAGTCTTCCAGAAGTCGCCACGATGATATCAACCCCCGCCTTAAGCCTGTTGACCTGTGAAGTAAGATTTGCTCCACCATATAATACAATGCTTTTTAGTGGGAGATATTTACCATATGCTTCTACTGAAGCGTGGACCTGCTTAGCCAATTCTCTGGTAGGTACAAGTATAATAGCTTTGGGGTAATGCTGTCCTTCAACAAAGTTTCGTGTAAGTTCTTGAAGTATAGGCAAAGAAAAGCCTGCAGTTTTGCCTGTTCCTGTCTGCGCCCCTGCCATAATGTCAGACCGTGTAAACATAGTAGGTATAAGTGCTTTTTGTATAGGTGTGGCTGATTCATAACCTTTTTCTTTTAAGGCCTTGAGTATCTCTTGACTCAGTCCGAGTGTGGCGAGTGATGTGTGCTTACTTTCTTTTTGATCTGTTGCCACACTGGTACCTTACATTATTCATAGTTTATTTTATTCAAAAAGTGCATTCCACTCAGGATTGTTTTCTTTATATTTTACAATAAAAGAACAACCCGCAACTGCTTTTTTACCATCAGACTGTAATGCCGTTAAAACATCTTTCGTTAAAGCTTTGGCTATCCCTCTTCCACCTAATTCTTTCGGTACAATCGTGTGAGTTAAGTGGTATTTTCCATCGATAACTTCATATTGTATCTTTGCTATATGACCCTCTATTTGGTACTCGTATTGATTGTTATCACTATTGTGTATTAATGTATAAGACATTTCATCTCCTTTTTTAGTATTATAGTTTTTAAAAATTAACAAAACCTAAAGTAATATGATTTACATGTAAATGTGCTCATATATTATGAAACTTTAGACTTGGATTTCTCTTCAATTCTTCTTTGCATACGCATCTTTAGCTTTGCCACTTCACGCATGTCTGCATCACTGTCACTTTCATCTACTATTTCTACTCCAAGTATGGTCTCTACACAGTCTTCAAGTGTCACAATACCTTCTGTCTGATCATACGAATCAAGCACTAAAAACATGTGCTCTTTTTTCTTGATAAACAGGTCTAATGCTAAGGATACAGGGATATTTTCATTTATCTTATAAATGTCTTTTTGTATACTTTTTAACATTACATTTTCATCTTCGAGTGCTTGTTTAAAGATTTTTTTAGTCATTACCATACCCGTAATATTTTCAATATCACCATCAAATACAGGGACACGGGAAAATTTAAAAATAGCGGGTTCACTCTTTATAATATCTTTGATACTTCGACTACCATCCAGTGCAAAAACAACTGTTCTTGGGGTAAGGATTTCTTCTATTTTGATCTTATCCAAAAGTAAAATATTTTCAATAACATCCGATTCTTTTTCATCAAGCACACCTTCATCTTCACTCATAAGTGTACTCTCAATAAGTTCTTCTCTACTCAAACTCATACCTTCATCATCTTTGTTAATACGCTTTGTAACAAACATAGTCATAAGTATAAGAGGATACGTTATCCAGATAAAAAAACGTATTGTATATGCTGCTGTGGGTGCTAGATTTTTCCAATATGTTGCCCCAATCGTTTTAGGGATAATTTCAGATAAAAACAATATAGCAAAAGTAAGTACAATAGAAACATAAAAAACCGCTCCCGTGCCATAAATACTTTCTGCTTGTGCTCCAACTGCCGCAGCACCCAAAGTATTTGCAATGGTATTTAAGATGAGTATTGAAGCAATAGATTTATGAATATTTGTTTTATGTGATTTAAGTAATTGTCCTACTTTTGGACGTTCTTTTTCAAGTACTGAAATATAAGGCATATTCACTGACAGTAAAACTGATTCTAACACTGAACATATAAATGAGATGATTACCGCGGCCAAAAAATATAAAATTAACAAGTCCATTTGACTAATAAAACCCTTATAATAAAATGAGGGTTGCTAAACCCAAGAAACTAAAAAAACCAACTATATCTGTTACTGTTGTGAGTATAACCGTACTTCCTATAGCTGGATCAACATCCATCTTTTTTAAAAAAAGTGGTACCATCGACCCAAAAAAACCAGCCGAAAGGAGATTGATAATCATAGAAAGTGCTATAACAATACCCAGCATCCCTTTATCAAACCATATAGAGGCTATTATACCCATGATTATAGCGAAAAAGAGTCCATTTACAAGTGAAAGTAAAACTTCCTTCTTAATCGTGCGAAAAGCATCATGTTTGGCAATGTCACCAAGTGCCAATTGACGTACTACAACAGTGAGACTTTGTGTTCCCGCATTACCGCCCATGGACGCTACAATAGGCATTAAGATTGCCAAAGCAACAATACTTTGTAAAGTCTCTTCAAAAATTCCAATCACCAAAGAGGCTGCTATCGCAGTCATTAAGTTTACAAAGAGCCAAACAGCCCGTGCTTTACCCGCCTTAAAAATATCTTCATCATCTTCAGCATCGTCATTTACCCCCGCAAGATTAAACATCTGATCTGTTGCCTGTTCATTGATGATATCATAAATATCATCTGAGGTAATTCTTCCAAGTAAAACATCTTCATCGTCTACTACGGGTATTGAACTCAAGTCGTACTCTTGAAATTTTTGGACAACATCAGAAATATCATCATGATCATTTACACTGACTGGCTTGAACTTATCTGGAAACTGCTCAATGTTTTCTTTTAATGTTTTATTAAAATCAAATACCAATAAATTGTCCAACCCTATGCCATACTTTAATTTCTTTTCTTTATCTGTTACAAAAAGATAATTGACATTCTCAAGTTCATTTTGTTTACGTAACTTTGCAAAGTCTTGGATGACATCATATACATTTTGTTCTAAACCAGCAGTATAAACCTCTATTTGCATATATGCACCGGCTTCATCATCTTCATACTGTTTCAGCTGAAGTATATCTGCCTGGTCTTCTACATCAAGCTCATCAAACACCTCTTTTGCCATTTGGCTATCAATCTCTTCGAGTTCTTGAATAAAGTCTGTTTGATCATCTGACTCAAGTTCAGATACTGATTCTGCTATCTCTTGAGGCGAAAATGATTCTAAAACATCCTCAAAATATCTATCTGGTAATTCTAAAGCAACATCAGCAATAAGTTCTTTAGGTATAAATTGTACTGCTTTGGTAAAATTTTTCTCATTGAGATCTTTTAGTAGATTTGCTATTTCTGAAGGGTGTAATTCATCATGAGAATGGGTATTTAAATATTCAGTAAGGTTATCCATATCATTCTCCTATGATGAAGTTATTTTTGAAATTATACTTGATTAAGTTGAAGATGTAAGGAAAGTTGTATAGGCTTGAAGAAGAGTAATCACTCTTCCTCATGTTATTTTGTCTCTACATCACACTTTTTTGTAATAATACATGCGGGACAAAAGTTTGCAATTCCAGCAATAAGTGGGATAACACCTAAATAAAACCATTGGTTTCCAGAATATACGGCATAACTTATCGCTGACAAACCGACAATGATTCTAATTGGTCTACAAGTTGCTCTCAATTTATTTACATCCATAATATGCTCCATTATTGTAATTTATACGGATTATAGTAAAAATTACTTAAGATTATATTAGAGAAGAGTGACTCCAGTAATGAAGTCACTCATTTAAAGTTGAGGCCCTGCTGATGCAAAGTCAAATTCTCCACCATTACCATCATAACGGTGGAAGTTTTCCTGAAACATGCCTGCAAGTTTAGCAAGCATAGCATCGTATTCATTTTTATTCTCCCAAGTATTACGAGGGTTTAATACAGCGGTTTCAACACCTTCTAGTGTCTTAGGTATTTGAAGATTAAAGGTATCAAGTGTTTCAAATTCAACTGTATTTATAGCACCAGACAAAATACCATCGATACATGCTCTTGTATTTTTAATACTCATACGTTTACCTGTACCATAAGGACCACCTGTCCAACCTGTATTTACCAAATAAACATTCACATTATGCTCATCTATTTTTTCACCAAGCAGTTTTGCATAAACAGTCGGATGTAATGGTAAGAAAGCTTCCCCAAAACAAGCTGAGAATGTGGCAACTGGTTCAGTAATACCTCTTTCAGTTCCAGCAACCTTAGCTGTATACCCAGAAAGAAAATAGTACATTGCTTGTTCTTTTGTAAGTTTAGAAACTGGTGGTAAGACACCAAAAGCATCTGCTGAAAGAAAAATAATATTGTTAGGATGTCCCGCTTGTAAATCTTTTTTATGGTTCTCAATATGCTCAATAGGATAAGAAACACGTGTATTTTCTGTTTTTGTACCATCCGTATAATCAACTAAACCTTTATCATCACAAACCACATTTTCAAGCAGAGCATCTTTTATAATAGCCCCATAAATTTCTGGTTCTGATTTTTCATCAAGGTTAATCACTTTTGCATAACAACCACCTTCAAAGTTGAAAACACCATGTTCATCCCAACCATGTTCATCATCACCAATAAGTGCTCTATGTGGATCGGTAGAAAGAGTTGTTTTCCCTGTACCTGAAAGTCCAAAGAAAAGACATACATCTTCTTCTTTGCCTACATTTGCAGAACAATGCATAGAAAGTTTACCTTCAAGAGGAAGCCAGTAATTCATCATAGAAAAAATACCTTTCTTCATCTCTCCGCCGTACCAAGTACCCCCAATAATAGAAGTATTATCTTCTATATTGAATACAACAAAAACATCTGAGTTTAACCCATGTTCTTTGTATTTCTCATCCACTGTCTTACATGCATTATATACTGTAAAATCTGGTTCAAAATTTTCTAGTTCTGCTTCAGTAGGACGGATAAACATATTTTTGACAAAATGTGCTTGCCATGCTACTTCAGAAATGAAACGGACAGAGCGTTTACTCGCATCACTTGCTCCTGCAAATACATCAGTTACATAGATATTTTTACCTGAAAGCTGAGTGAGTGTAACATCAAGAAGTTCTTCATAGATTTTTTTATCTATTTTTGCATTTACATCACCCCAGGCAATATATTTATTTGAAGGTTCCTGGTCTACAAAATACTTATCTTTAGGACTACGTCCTGTGAAGATACCTGTATCACACATAGCTGTACCCGATGTAGAGATTTTACACTCTCCACTCTTTACTTCGTGCGCTTGTAACTCATCATAACTCAAGTTGTAATAAACATCACCAATGTTATTTAAACCTAGTTTTTCAAGTCCGTTGGGCGTTTTGGTACTCATTGTATCCTCTTTGTACATATAAAATTTCAATGCTAAAGCATGAGTCAGAAAAACAATATTTTTTGACTTATACTTTATGACATTAAAGGAGAAAGTAAAACTATATCACTTTCCCCTTTAAATTTATTTAAATATCGATAACAGCACACCAGCTGCAACTGCAGAACCAATTACACCTGCCACATTGGGACCCATAGCATGCATAAGCAAGATATTACCTGGTTTGGCATCTGAGCCAACCTTTGATACAACCCTTGCTGACATCGGTACAGCGGATACTCCTGCTGCTCCAATCAATGGGTTAATAGGATCTTTAGAAAACTTATTCATAAGCTTTGCCATAAGAACACCGACTGCAGTACCCGCTGAAAAGGCGAGAAGTCCTATCACCATAATACCCATAGTCTCTGCAACAAGAAACTTATCTGCAGCAAGCTTTGACCCAACTCCAAGACCAAGAAAGATAGTGACTATATTAATCAATGAATTTTGCATCTCATTGGAAAGTCTATCAACCACACCAGATTCTTTTGCAAAATTACCAAATGTAAATGCACCGATAAGTGGTGCAGACTCTGGAAGAATTAAAATTGTAAGCATCAAGACAATGATAGGAAAGAAAAGTTTTTCAAGTCTATGCACTTTTCTACCAGTTTTCATCACAATTTTACGTTCTTCTTCTGTGGTTAATAGTTTCATTATTGGCGGTTGTATTACAGGCACCAACGCCATATATGAATATGCTGCAACGGCAATGGCTCCAAGCATATCTGGGGCTAGTCTATTGGCAATAAAAATAGATGTTGGTCCATCTGCACCTCCAATAATACTAATTGCAGATGCATCTTGTAAAGAGAAACCTATTGCTACTGCACCAACCAATGAACCAAAAATACCAAACTGAGCAGCGCCACCAAGTAGTGCTGTTTTAGGATTGGCTAAAAGTGGTCCAAAGTCTGTCATTGCACCCACACCCATAAAAATAAGTAAAGGGAAAAACTCATTGGCTATACCCATAGTGTAAATAATACCAAGCATACCATGTTCTCCACCCATACCTGCTAAAGGAATGTTGGCTAGCAAACCACCAAATGCGATGGGAATCAATAACAAAGGTTCAAAGTTCTTAGCAATCGCTAAATAGAAGAGGAAAAGTACAATAATTATCATCATAATACGACCAAGTGATGATTCAAACCAATCCATCTCACGCTCATATGCAGGCCCTTTAGGTTCAGATGTTCTTTCCCCATCATTTATGTCTGCTATTGCATTGATACCTGTTGTTTCCCAAAAACTTGATAAGAGTTCATTAATTGTTTTTGCTTTATATTCTTTTTCTACTTCTTCAATAGGTGCGGGGGGAGCATCACTTGTAGATGCTTGCACTGTCAAAGTGAGTGCTGAAAAAGCAAACAACAATGAAAGTAAAAGATGTTTTAGCTTCATAATTACTCCATTGTGGCTAGTAGTTGTGCATCTGCAACCGAATCATTTACATTAACGTTAATAGATACAATTTTACCTGCTTGAGGTGCTGCAATATCAATTTCCATTTTCATTGCTTCAAGAATCATAATGATGTCACCTTCTGCAACTGTATCACCTGGGTTTTTAAGTATTTTCCATACATTACCTGGCGTTTGAGAATTAATTTCCACCGACCCTGCACCCGCAGCTAGCACTGTAGGTGCAGCAGCTTCCGCAACTGCATTTACTGTTGTTGATGGTGTAATCTGAATATCACCTTCACCTTCAGCTACCTGTACACTATATTGTTTACCATCTACTACTACTGTATAATTTCCTGCCATATCTTTATCTCCATCTCCACTATTAGAATTATTATCTTTACCTTTTCTTACCATAAGAGGGCCTTCACCCTTCAAGAACGCAATACCTTTTTGGTCACAAGCTCCAGCAATGAAAATATTTTCATCTGTTGCTTCCAAACCTTCTTCTTCTAACACTTTAGTCCAATGTGCAATAGATTTATTTTCATCTCTATCAGCAATATCCAAAGGATTTTCTGTTGTTGGTTCAAGTTTCAACTTTTGTGCTGCAAGCTCTATAATCTCTTTATCTGCTTCTACAGGTGTCTTTCCAAAGTAACCAAGAACCATTCGTCCATAACCTGGAGCGATTTGTTTCCATGGACCAAACATAACGTTTGCATAAGCTTGTTGCCAATAAAATTGACTTACAGGTGTCACAGATGTACCATATCCACCACGCTCAACAACCTCTTTCATCGCAGCAATAACTTCATCAAACTTACCTAAATCGCCAGAGTCTCTCATCATTTGTGTATTGGCTGTCAATGCACCACCTGGCATAGGAGAGAAAGGAATCAATGGAGAAACCTGAGTGGCTTCAGGTGGAATCATATATTCAGAAAGACACTCTTTTAGTCTCTCTTCATACTTAAGGATTTTATCAAGTTTAAGATCACCGAGATTATAGTCTGTACCTTTTGTTGCATGTAACATTGTTAAGATATCAGGTTGGGATGTCCCCCCACTCACTGGCGATGCTGCCATATCGATACCATTGGCTCCTGCATCAAGTGCTGCAAGATATGCTGCAACTGAAACACCTGCTGTCTCATGCGTATGAAGTCTAAGATGTACAGAGTCACCAAGAAGTTTTCTTGCCATGGAAATTGTCTCATATACTTTATGAGGGTTTGCTGTTCCAGAAGCATCTTTAAAACAAACAGAGTCAAATGCAATACCTGAATCTAAAATATTTCTCAGTGTTTTCTCATAAAATGCGACATCATGTGCACCCTGACAACCAGGAGGTAAATCCATCATCGTAACAACAACTTCATGATCTAAACCATGTTTTTTAATCATTTCTGCAGAAAATGCCAAGTTATTTACATCATTCAGTGCATCAAAGTTACGTACGGTGGTCGTACCGTGTTTTTTAAACATTTTAGCAAAGAGATCAATCATCTCTCGACTTCCTGTATCAAGCATCACTGTGTTAATACCACGTGAAAGAACCTGCAGGTTTGCATCAGGTCCTACAATCTCTCTAAAACCATCCATCATTTCAAATGCATCTTCTTGCAAATAAAAATAAAGTGATTGAAATCTTGCCCCACCACCAAATTCGAAGTGATTAATCCCTGCTTTTTTTGCTGCTTCAACTGCAGGAAAAAAATCATCCATAAGAACACGACCTCCAAAGACAGATTGAAATCCGTCCCTAAAAGTTGTATCCATTATATCAATATATTTTTTAGCCATTTAAATACCTTATTGTGATTATTGTTTTTTACGAAATTCTGTGACAGCGGCTATTATGGCTGCTACTCTCTGTGCTTCGTCAGTTCCCTCTAAAGGAGTGGGTAAAACAGGACTCTCTTCAGGGAAAAATTTCTTTATTATCTTTGCCTGAAGATTTACAACGACTACAAGTATAGTTAAAAATAAAAATACTACCATCATTCCTAACACCATAAACTTGAGACTTTCAAGTATTAAGTTAACATCTTCCATTCTCACCTCTCTTCAACTTTTGTATGTAGTTCAAATTCTAAAACACTTTTGCTTGTGTGAAGTTAAAAAAGAAGTATTATCTTCTTTTTCTCTTACGATTGTTATTTCGAGTAGCTTTTTGCTCACCTATATACCCTTGCATCATTTCATCCACTGTTTTTTGATCAAAACCTATTTGAGAACCTATATGCTTCTGTTCTTGTACAATAAGTTGAGAGATTAGTTTTTCTAAAAGTATATCTTTATCCATTTCACCCATATAGGCTAACATTTCCCCTGCATCACTATGTATATGTATATCTCTTATCTGATCCGCTAGATATTCACGACCTCTGTCATCTAGTCCATCACCATTTTGAATGGTTGCCAAGCGCATCTCAGCACCTACTTCTTTCTGGATACGCTGAAGTTCCCGAAATTCTTCAGTTGTAACAAGTGTAATCGCTTGTCCACTCTTCCCTGCACGTCCTGTACGTCCAATACGATGTACGTATGACTGCGGATCAAAAGGTATGTGATAATTAAATACATGTGTAACATCTTTAACATCAAGTCCTCTAGCCGCAACATCCGTAGCCACCATAATCTTGGTTTCAGATCTTCTATATGCTTTGATTACCATTTCCCTATCTCTTTGTTCCAGGTCACCATGTAAACCGGCTGCATTAAATCCTAATGCCTGTAAATGTTCTGTTAATCTATCAACTTCTCGTTTCATACGACAAAATATAATACATTTATTGGTCTCTTCGGTTTCTAAGAGTTTTACAATAGCTTCATCTCTTTGATTTTCATTAATCATATAGTAACGCTGATCTATTATATTATTTGTCGTCTCGGAATCACCAACGACAGATAGAAATTCTGGTTGATATAAAATATTATTTGCCAAATCTTTGATAGGTTCTGGCATTGTTGCTGAAAAAAGTAAGGTTTGTCTATTTTGAGGTATGTACTCAAAAATTTCTTTTATTTCATCTAAAAAACCCATATCCAGCATTTCATCAGCTTCATCAAGCACAACTATCTCGGGATTAAAAACATCAATTTTACCTTTTTTGTAAAGGTCTTTCAGTCTGCCTGGTGTGGCCACTACTATCTGAACACCCTTGTGGATGAGTGCTATCTGACGCCCATACCCTACACCCCCATATACTGTCAGTGTTCGTATACCTGCAAATCTTCCTAGATGATAGAGCTCATCTGCAACCTGTGTAGCCAATTCTCTTGTTGGTGTGATGACCAATGCTCTTTCTATCTCACCTTTAGCAAGTTTATCCATCATCGGTAAACCAAATGCTGCTGTTTTCCCCGTACCCGTATGCGCTTGCCCTACCAAATCAGAACCCGCAGCAATAATGGGTATACCTTCTTCTTGTATGGGGCTTGGCTCTTTGAAGCCTGCTATTCTCACACCCTTGTCAATATCTTTGTGGAAATTAAACTCAGTAAATTTCATAGTTATCCTTAAATCATGTGTCCAAAACCATTTTGAACTTACTAAAAACTCATGTATGAGACTCTATAAATTCAACAATATCATGAAAGCTATTTACACTAAATCAACATCAATAAAATTACGCCAAAAACAATACGGTATATGCCAAATGCCACAAAGGTAAAGCGTTGAATAAATACTAAAAAAAGTTTTATAGTCGCATATGCCACAATAAATGCTGTCACGAAGCCAACTGTGAATGCCATCCAGTTTGCATCAGAAAATTCTTGATAATGCTTCAACAAATCGTATACGCTCACTGCAGTCATTACAGGAATTGCAAGTAAGAATGAAAATTCCATAGACGTTTTTCTATCAAGCCCTGTAAGTAATCCACCGATGATAGTAGCCCCTGCTCTGCTTGTTCCCGGTACAAGAGAAAAGATTTGTGCCACTCCCACCCATAAAGCTTGCGTATAGCTTACATTTTCAACTGCTGAAATATGATGTTCTTTTTCTTTATAAAAGTATTCTACTACCAGGAATACAATCCCACCAATGATAAACATCCATGCAACTGTCTCTACATTAAAAAGTGACTTGATTTGATCTTTAAAAATAAATCCTACAATCGCTAAAGGTAAAAAAGCCAGAATCAGTTTAGCCCAAAGGTCTATCTTTTTAAAGGTAAGTTTTTCTTTATAGATGAGCATAACAGCAAGTATAGCTGCAAATTGGATAATAACTTCATACGCCTTAGTCAGTGCATCTTGGGGAATACCAAGAAATTCAGAAGCGACTATCATATGTCCTGTAGAAGAGATAGGTAAAAATTCTGTAAAACCTTCAATAATCCCTATGATTATTGCTTGAAAAATATCCAAAAATTTCCTTTTATATCATAGAGCTAAAATAACTCTCATCTTTTGAAAGTAGCTCTTTGGGAGAACCACTATCTACTACATAACCATCTTCTAACACGTATATATACTCAGCACTTTTGATAGTACTAAGCCTATGTGCAATGGTTATCACCGTTTTGTCATGTAAAAAGTCTTTGAGTGCTTCAAAAAGCTTAAGCTCTGTATGCACATCCAAAGCAGAAGTTGATTCATCAAAAATGACCACTTTAGGGTCAGAGAGTATCATTCTTGCTATGGCAACCCTTTGCCTCTGTCCCCCACTGAGCTTGATACCATCTTTTCCCACAAGCGTTTCAAGTCCCAAATCTAAATTTACTATCACAGCATCAAGTTGCGCAATACGTAGTGCATCTTGCACTTTTTCATCACTATAACTTTTGCCTAACGTTAGGTTGAACAGCATTGTATCATTAAAAAGTTTAGGATGTTGCAAGATAAGATGAATATTTTCTCGAATAGTAGAAAGTTGTAAATCTTTATTTGATACACCTGCATAAAATATTTCCCCAACATCCACAGGATAAAAGCCTACAAGAATATTAGAAAGCGTGGTCTTACCCGATCCACTTGCCCCAACGATGGCAACTTTGGAAGATTCAGGTATCTGCATATTAATATTTGTTAATATATTTTTATCTTTTTGATAAGAGAAACTAAGATTTTTAATTTCTATCTCTATGGCATGGCGGGTAGTAAATGGATTTTCTTTTTCATACACTTGAGGTTCTTGTTCTAATTTATAAATGCTTTCTATTCGTTTACATGCTGCTCTTGCAGTAGAGAGTACATATTGAAAATTGATAATATCCTGTATAGGCGTTACCATGACCCAGAGGTATGAAAATACTGCAAGCATCAATCCTACAGAAAGGTCTGAGTAGGCTACAGCTAAAATACTCACAGCCCTAAATATCTCATATCCTGCTAAAAAGACCAGATAAGAGTATTTTAAGGCACGATCACTTTTATAGCCATAATTTACTGCATGTGTACGTAACTCTTCTGCCTTTTTGCGACTCTGTTCAAAAAAATACTCCTCTTTATTTGCTGCACGTATTTGGTGAAAAAGCTCTAAGGTTTCTGTAAGGCTTGACTGAAAAAGTTCTACAGCTTTATTCTCTTCTTTCTTTAACTCTCCTATATTCCTAGCAAGCTTGACTGTAAAAAGTACTACTATAGGATTAGTGATAAGGATAAATATTGCCAATTGCCAATGTATCCATAAAAGCACAAAAGCAGAAAACAAAAGCATCAATACAGCAACAATAAGTTTTGAAATTGTAGAACTTACAAACCCGTCTATCGTCTCTACATCAGTCACCAGCTTTGATGTTACCGCACCAACCCGCATCATCTCATATTCTTTCAGTGATACTCGCTTCAAATACGTAATGAGTGAAGCCCTCATTTTATATGTAATATTTTTTGATATGGAAACAAATATCTTTGTTTGAAATATTGATAAAAATGTACTTACTATACGTAATACTATAATAATCACTAAAACAAAAAACACATACCCTTTGGTATCTGACGTAAATAAATGTGTACTTATCCATGTAATGAAGCCATGGTCTTTACCCAATAGAAGCTCATCAACAAGTATAGGAATAAAAAGTGGTATCAGTACCACTAGTAGCGTAGCCAGTATAGCTATGATATTTCCTAATATTACTTCTTTTCTGTAGGTGAGAAGTTGTTGGAGTATACCTTTTATAGTGCAACGAGGTTTCAATGAGACTTCCTTATATTTTCTATATTATCCAGAAAGGATTATATCGTAGAATCTCTTTTTTATAAATCCTGCTATAATTTCATCTAAAAAATACTATTTGAGAAAGTAAAATGTAAAAAAGGATGAAATATTGGAACTTGCAAATACAATTACTAGAGAAAATCTTGAAATCTTGATGCGTTTATTTTATGAAAAAGCACTACTTGATGATGAGATAGGTACATTTTTTGAACTTGAACTTGGTAGTGATACAAGCAATGGAGAGTGGACAGAGCATATAGATCTTTTGGTCGATTTTTGGGCTAGTCAATTTTTGGGGGAAGAACAATATAAGGGTGATCCTTTTGGACCTCATTTTACAATTATCGGTTTGGAAGAAAAAGATTTTAATCGCTGGGTAGAACTGTTTTCTGAATCAAGTGACAACGTATACACACCTGAAATATCTCATTTATTTAAAGAAAAAGGTGTTCACTACTCTAAAGCATTTATGCAGGCATTGAATGAAAATAAAAATTCTAAAGATTTAAAAAATCTTAAAAGTAAGATAGGTTGGGAATAATTCCAAAAAGTACCTAAGTACTTTACACTATCTTTAAAATTTCTCTTAGGTCTTTTACATCCACACAATGTGTAGCAGCCTCTCTCAGTATAGGCTTCGCACAAAATGCTATACGTGTATCAGCATATGTAAACATACTTAAATCGTTTGCCCCATCCCCTACAACTATAGTGTTTTCACGCGAAACACCTAATAAGGCTTGTAAACGTACTATCATATCACCTTTGGCATTTCCATACATCATCTCACCACCCACTTGTCCTGTAAGTATGCCACCTTCATGATGTAAAAAATTTGAGAAATCTGCATCTATTCCTAAACTTTTACATGCTGGTTTTGTTGCATTTCTAAAACCTCCAGAAAAACAGATAACCGTATAACCCTTCTCTTTCAAGCCCTTCACAGCTTCGACTGCTCCTGGCATCATAGGTAAATCGGCACAGATTTCATCTACTTTTGATTGAGGAAGCCCCTTCAGCAAAGCTACTCTCTCTAGCAATGAAGCATAAAAATCCAACTCACCTGCCATTGCACGCTCTGTAATGGCAACTACCTTTTCTTTAAACCCTAGAACTTCTGCAAAAAAATCAATGGTCTCCCCATCCATAAGTGTGGAATCAAAATCAAACACTGCCAATTTAGCCATGTATCGTACCTCTATGTATTTTTTAGATAGAATTATAACACTAAAAAACATTTAAACTATTAAATGTTTCAAACTACTTGTTGTATGGGCTTTCTAGTGAAAATATATTCCCCCTATTTGTAATGAAATATCATCACAAATATGTAAATAAAAAACTCATCCTTGTAGTATTTAATAATAGAAAGAGTATATATGTTTAAAGAATTTTGTGATTTTTTATGTAATGAAACAGAAAAATTTATCACGGTAGAGATCAACCCTCCTCATGGTGCATCTATAGATGGACTCATCACTGAGATACGGAAACACAACTTACATGAAAAAGTTTCAGGCTTTTCATGTACAGATAACCCTTTGGCCAAACTTAAAATGTCCGGTGTGCTCTCTGCTATAAAAGTACAGCAGGAATTTGGAAAGCCAGTCATTGCTACTATGAGTATGAGAGACAAGAATAAGCTCTCCTTGCAATCTACCCTTCTTGGTGCCAATGATTTTGATCTACGGTGTATATTGGCGCTTACTGGTGACCCTGCGAAGTTTTCTGACCAACCAGAGGTAAAAGGTGTTGTAGAACGTGACTCAACATTACTACTGAGTATTATCTATCGTCTTAACAATGGTGTAGACTACTCCAACAAGCCACTCAAACCTGCACCAAAACCCATTTATCCTTTTGCTGTGAGTAATTCACATGCAAAAGATATGAATAGTCTTAAAAAACGTATGGTAAAAAAGCTTAACTACGGGGCACGTGCCATCATAACCCAACCTGTATATGACATAGAAAATGCCAGAGAACTCTTAACTATTTTTGAAGAAGCTAAAAAACTGAGTGTTCGAGATACTGCTAAAGATGCACAGCTTGTTCTTGGACAGTTTCCCATAGTAAGTGCTAGAACAGCCACCTTTATAGATGATAAAGTACCAGGTATCTCTGTGCCCAAAAGCATCATAGATTCCATGAACCTTGCGGCTATGGATGGGGTCGAAAAAGAACGTGAAGTAGGCTATAAACTCTCAAAAAAGATATTTGATGATGTAATGACAGAACATGGTAAAGTACATTTGATGACACATAATAGATTTGATTTGTGTGCGGAATTAATAGGTTAAAAAGCCTAAAGGAACAACTCTGGTCTGTCATTTATAATTTTTTAACAGAAATGCTTAAGATGAAGTGTAGCCCTGTAGTCTACCTGTGAAAACCTACAATGCATCTACCCCATCAAACATCAACGGATAAAGTAACCCATAAAGTGTTACAAACATCAATGGTACTGCCCAGATAAGCCCTATCCCAAATGCAAGTGCTCCTAGACCAAAAATAAGT